>OHDN01000747.1_pt1 | contig 19322 bp, 21 predicted proteins | sample 1566971 | NCBI WGS metagenome assembly OHDN01 (sample SAMEA3879538, study PRJEB24766) | human gut metagenome | biome: human-associated habitat; feature: feces | place: USA | collected 1985/1987
GGAAAAGCAGGAAGGGGCTATTGCATTAGTTCCCAAAACAAAACCGGGCAGCTCACGAAGGGTTGTCCGGTTTTTTGCTTTCACATAATTAATTTGAATGAAACAAACAGAAAGCGGGTCCGGAAAGCGGGCTGCCCGAGCAGGACTGTTTGCCGTACTCAAAAATCACGCTTTCCGCATGAGTCCGCTTCGCTTGAACCGGAAAATGCTGATGTTCGGCATCCCCGGATTGCCCTCCTTAAAAAAGAAAAGTGCTGCTGCAAATATGACTTGATTTTGCAGCAGCACCTGGAGACATTCCCAACAAGCATTTTTTCGATTAAAGGGAAGGGTTCCTTAATCAGAAATCGCCGTGTGTATATACACCGGCTGTGCTTGCTATTCTCTAAAATCGTATTCCCTCGCAGAGACTCCCCGTAAAATACTCCTTCACTTTACAACGGACAAAAATATTCGAAATGGTGGGAAGGTGTAAGCAGATGAGGTTGTGAACGCGGAATTGATTTATGATTGAACGAGACATTCCGGGCAGAAAACTGTTCGGAATTCTTTAATATATTCTAAAGTTGCGGTAGAATTGTTCACGAGTTTTATGGTATAATCCGAATACGAACATTGAGCAACAAATCGGAAGTTGGAGGAGGAAAACCAATGGACAGTTTACTTAAATTTTTGAAGGACAAAATCGTTGATAAAATGCCGCTGGAAGAAATTGTAGATGTATTTGAGCAAATGTGCAGTATTCCGCTTGAAGACGATATGATTTTATTTGAAACCGGGACATTTTCCACTTTTGAACCTGAACCTGTGTTTGAAATTTCGTTAGTTAGGCAATTCCCAAATAATGACGAAGAATACTGCCAAATCCATGTGGACATTCTGTACAAACCTACCGGTGAAAATGAAATATTCAGTGAAACAACATGGGACGAAGATTTAAACGAGAGTATATTTAACTACATTAGAAAATCTGAGGCTTTTGCATCTGCAAAAAATCAGGAATACATCAAAGTGAAAATATATTTGGTCGAAACCTAAATTAATAATTCCCGTTTGCCGAACTGACAAAAACCCTTTAGGAACTAAAGGACGCACTTTCATACGCTCCTGTCGGGAGTATCGCGCGTCCTGCGGAGCTTCATTCTCCGTCAGCAGAAAAAACTGGCAGACCTCGAATGTTTTGTCACTTTGTTCCGTCAAGTGCGCTGCATGCCCGTGCGACGCTTGCGCGTCTATTCTTTGCAGACTTGCCGTCCGCAAACGGTTTGGAAGCCGTTTGCCGCCAGCAAGTTTAAAACTACATTCAGCATTTAGTAGATATTAAAATATCAGAGTTAATATGGGCAATCATTTGTCCTGGCCTCGCTATTGTTTGTTTAGTCATAAGCGTTTTGCAATTCAAAGAGAAAGGCTTTCTTTTCAACAATGCTTATATCTGGGCTGCTAAGCAAGAACGAGAAACAATGAATGGAAAAGTGGCTCGACATCATCAAAAGCTCGGTTGCAGTCCCGACATTCGCTTCATACTCGACTACGGTTAAAAAGATTGTAGCACCGTACTTCCGCGAAAAGGAAGTGACGCTCAAGAACCTGACCGCAAAAGACATTCAGGAGTTTTACCTGAGTGAGCTTGAGCGTGTCAGCCCGTCCTCGGTCATTCATTATCACGCCAACATTCACAAGGCTCTCAAGTATGCCGTGAAGATTGACCTGATTGATGTAAACCCGGCGGATAAGGTTGAGCGTCCGAAGAAAGACCGCTACGTCGGCAGCTTCTATGACGCCGATGAGGTCAACGCTCTTTTCGAGGCTGCAAAGGGAAGCAAACTTGAACTGCCAATTCTGTTCGGTGCGTTCTACGGTCTACGCCGGAGTGAAGCAATCGGTCTGAAATGGGATGCCATCGACTTTGACCAGAACACTATCACCATCCGTCATACGGTTACTTCCTGTGATCTCGACGGCAAGCGTGTCCTGATTGCATCGGACACCACTAAGACCAAATCGAGTATGAGGACATTGCCTCTTGTTCCGTTCATGCGGGAAAGGCTTCTCGCCCTGAAAGAAGAGCAACAGGAAAACCGCCGCTTGTGCGGACGCAGCTACATCAAGGACTATCTTGAGTATGTATGTGTCAATGAGATTGGCGATCTGATCAAGCCTCACTACGTCACAGAGAGCTTTCCGAAACTGCTCAAGGCGAAGGGGATGAGGCAGATCAGGTATCACGATCTCCGGCATAGCTGTGCCTCGCTTCTTCTGGCAAACGGTGTTCCCATGAAGCAGATTCAGGAATGGCTTGGTCACAGCGACTTCTCAACTACGGCGAACATTTACGCACATCTGGATTACAGCTCGAAGCTGACTTCGGCTGATGCAATGCTCAATGGCTTGGGCTTTGCACAGAACTGAAAAAGAAAAGCCAGCAGCCGGAAAAACCGACTACTGGCGTGATTTCTGGCGGAGCGGGTGGGATTCGAACCCACGGAACCTTGCGGTTCAACTGATTTCGAGGGTCGTGAAACAGCCAAAACCGCCCTGTATTTCCGCATATCTTCTTATAAGTTATCTGCGAAAAGCCTTGGAAACAAAGGCTTTTCTTGTATCTTGTGATTGTGGCGGTTTTTCTTTTTACAACCCTGTTTTTCACGTCTGGGCACCATTTGGGCACCACGGGCACCATTGAAGAAAAGGAGAATCCGATGAAAAACACTCTACTTGACAAAGGTATTATAACCCCGTCCGGCGAAATCAGTAAGGACAAAATCAATCTTGTCGCCGGAGCAATCACGCAGCCGTTCGCAGAAATGGTCTGGGTGACGACAGGCGGCGATATGGAAACCATCAACCGCCTTACCGATGTTCTCGTTTCCATGAACACCCCCGCAGACCGAAGCAAGCTGTTCAAAATCATCAAAATGCTGTATGGGCTTATGGGCTTACCGTTTTCCGAGGAAGCCGAGCCGATGGATGCCGCCCCCGACGTATTGGAATACTTCATCTTTTCCTTTACGGCAGATTTTGGCGAAATCATCAAAGACTATATCGCGGAAGCACAATAGAATACGCGCACACAGGCGGCGTTTCTCAATCCCACACAGGGAGAACAGAAACGCCGCTTTTTTCATGCCCCTATGTTACGCAGTAGAGCCGGAAAAAGCCTTGCAGCAAGCGGCTTTTGGGACGCGGCTTTGACGGGGTAAGATGTTTATACCTTTTCCCTTAAAAACGCGCTTCTACTGCGTAACAAAACCACAGCAAAGGAGTGATGAACAATGGCAGTTTTCCGTGTGGAACGAAACCGCGGCTATACCGTAATGAGCAACCACCATCTACGCAACAGGGACTTGACCTTGAAAGCAAAGGGGCTGCTTTCGCAAATGCTGTCCCTGCCGGACAACTGGGACTATACCCTTGCGGGGCTGTCTCGCATCAACCGGGAAAGTATTGACGCGATCCGTACCGCCGTATGGGAGCTTGAAAAAGCCGGATATATCACCCGGCGGCAGGGGCGCGACGAAAAAGGGAAAATGGCGGCAATCGAGTACACCATCTACGAGCAGCCGCAGTTGGAAAACCCGATATTGGAAAATCCAACAACGGATAACCCGATGTTGGAAAATCCGATGACGGATAATCCGACGTCGGAAAATCCAACGCAATTAAATAAAGATATATCAAGAACTGATTTATCAAAAAAAGAGAAATCAAATACGGATATATCAAATACCCATTCCATTCCTATCCTTTCCCCTTACCCCTCACCTTTCACAGAGGACGCGGCAGAGCCGGAACGGAAAGGAACGGAAGCGAAAACGCAGAGCGCAATAGAGATTTACCGGGACATTATCAAGGATAATATCGAGTATGACATTCTCATACAGGACCCGCACATGGATAAAGACCGACTGGACGAAATCGTTGACCTCATACTGGAAACGGTATGCACAGCGAGAAAGACGCTCCGCATCGCCGGGGACGACTATCCGGCAGAGCTTGTCAAAAGCAAGTTTATGAAGCTGACGAGCAGCCATATTGAATTTGTCCTTGACTGTATGCGGGAGAACACCACGAAGATCCGTAATATCAAGCAGTATCTACGGGCGGTGCTGTTCAACGCCCCGTCTACCATCGACAGCTACTATACCGCCCTTGTCGCCCACGACATGGCAAGCGGCGCATGGGCGAAGCCGAAAGGCGGCATACCCGATTACACCAGCAACGAGGGCGAAAGCCTGTAAAACCAAAGGAGGACAAGACTATGAAGCAGGGCGCATTGTTTTTTGACGAAACCGCTGACCGTTACGACATCCGCTTTGACCTTGCCGATTACTACGGCGGGCTGCATTGCGGCGAGTGCTTGGAGGTATTCACAGGCGGCAAGTGGAAGCCGACCCGCATGGAGTACGGCGACAACTGGTATCTTGCGGGTGTCCGCGCCGAGGACTTGAACGGCTTACTGGTGCGGATTTAACCGGGGCGACGCAGGCAGCGGACGCCCATTTCTTGCGCCCAAAAGCGGCGCAGCATATAACACCGCGAAAGGAGGACGGTAAATGCAAGATGAAATCAACGAAAAAGTCATTGCCTTATCCATAAGGACGACCAAACTCACCGCCGAAATGCTGCAAAAATCCATTCGCTTCATGCTTTCACAAATCAAAAAGCAGTTGGATAAGCCGGTGCAGCACCACGGCAAGCAGACCCTAAAACAGCTTATGAAGCAGAACGCAGGCGTAAGCAGCATCGAAATCACTGACAGCAATATCAAAGCCTTTGAGAGTACGGCAAAGAAATACGGCGTTGACTTTGCACTGAAAAAGGACGCGACGGAAAGCCCGCCCCGCTACCTTGTGTTTTTCAAGGGGCGCGACGCGGACGTTTTGACCGCAGCCTTTCAGGAGTTTTCCGCAAGGAAGCTGACGCAGGAACAAAAACCCTCAATCCGAAAGGCTCTATCGGCGTTTAAGGAAGCCGCAAAGCAGCTTAACGCTGACCGCCAAAAGGTGAAAAATCAGACAAGAGGGGGCATTGAGCGATGAAAAGCATAAATCTGAAAAGGCTGATACTTCTGAATCTCCCTTATCTGCTCTTTGTCTTTCTCTTTGATAAAGTGGGACAGGCGGCGCGACTTGCGCCGGGGGCTGACCTCTCCGGCAAGCTGCTTTCCATTGGGGACGGTTTCGCTGCCGCATTTTCTTCATTCGCGCCGAGTTTTCACCCCATAGATTTACTTGTGGGCGTTTTGGGCGCGGCACTGATCCGGCTTGTTGTTTACGTCAAAAGCAAAAATGCAAAGAAATATCGCCGTGGCGTGGAGTACGGCAGCGCGAGATGGGGCAGCGCCGACGATATACGCCCGTACATCGACCCGGTGTTTGAAAACAATGTGCTGCTCACACAGACGGAACGGCTGATGATGAACAGCCGCCCGAAGCAGCCGAAGTACGCACGGAACAAAAACGTGCTGGTGGTGGGCGGCAGCGGAAGCGGCAAAACCCGCTTTTTCGTCAAACCCAACCTGATGCAGATGCACAGCAGCTATCTCGTGTCTGACCCGAACGGTTACACTATAAGAGGATAGAAAAAAGGAGCGTTTCACAAACGAAGATTTCTTTGAAGAAGGGAGGTCAAAACCGTGGCTAAGAAAGAAGAAATCAAAATCACAGCCCTGTATGAGCGTCTGTCAAGGGACGATGAACAGGCCGGGGAATCAAACTCCATCCAGAATCAGAAAAAATACCTCGAAGAATATGCCCGTCAGAAAGGGCTGAGAAACATTCGCCATTTTTATGACGATGGTTATTCGGGTACGAATTTCAACCGTCCCGGCTTTGCCGCCCTGTTGGAAGAAATCGAAGCAGGTCATGTGGAAGTCCTGATTGTAAAAGACCTCAGCCGTTTTGGCAGAAATTACCTGCAAGTCGGCTATTACACGGAGATTCTTTTCCCGAAGAAGGGCGTTCGCTTCATCGCTGTCAACAACAATGTGGACAGCGCCACCCCGCAGGACAATGACTTCACTCCGTTTTTGAACATCATGAACGAGTACTACGCAAAGGACACCAGCAACAAAATTAAGGCTGTCTTTAAGTCCAGAATGAAGGATGGCTTGCGGTGCAGCGGCTCCATCCCCTACGGCTACAAGAGAACCAACGGAGATAAGCAGACCCTTGTCGTGGATGAACCGGCGGCTGAAATCGTCCGAAAGATATTCCGCCTTGCCAGTCAGGGCGTCGGCGTTACGGCGATTGCCGAAATGCTGACAGAGGAAAAGGTGCTGATACCGTCTGCATATGCGGCAAAGTATTCTCCCGAAAATTGCAGGCACAAAGCGCCGATAGACCCCTGCCGTTGGAGCGCAACCACCGTCGGCTATATTCTGGACAGGCAGGAATACCTCGGTCATACCGTGCTGGGCAAATCCATCTGCGAGAACTTCAAGACGAAGCAGCGCAGAGTCGCAGCACCGGACGAGCTGATGATTTTCCCCGACACCCACGAAGCCATCATCGACCAAGACACATGGGATATTGCCAGAAAGATACGCTCAAAGAAAAAGCCGAGAGTGGCGAACGGCACCTACTCCCACCGCCTGTCCGGCTTGGTATACTGCGCCGACTGCGGGGCAAGGATGGGCTATATCAGCCCCGAAACCAAGCACAGCGGCAAACGCTATGATTCTGATTCCGCTTTTCAATGCGGCAACTACCGAAGCGCTACAAACGATTGCGTCTCCCACTATGTGAAAACATCGGTTCTGGAAGCGGCGATTTTGCGGGCAATTCAGGCGGTGAGCAAATATGTCCTTGAAAACGAAGCCGAGTTCATTGACCAGCTCAAAGCCGTTTGGAATGAGCATCAGGCAAGAGCATCGGACAACGGACAGCAGGAGCTTGCCGAAGCGAAGAAGCGGATAGCTGATTTAGATGAAAAAATCAATAAGCTGTATGAAAGCTCCGTGAACGGTTTGCTGCCGGAGCGACAGGCGCAGCGCATGATTCAGCAGTATGATGAAGAACAGATTTTGCTGGAAAGGCGTGTTGCAGAGCTGGAAAGTCTGGTTCAGCAGGACGAGATCAAGCAAGTGGACGCATCTCGTTTTATCGCTCTGGTCAGGAAATACCGAGGCTGCGAGGAACTGACCGACGCCATGCTCTATGCGTTCATTGACAGGATTGAGGTTCACGAAGCCACAGGTGGTCGAACCATCTACCGCCAGCAGAACATTGATATTCATTTCAATTTCATCGGCAACTACTACCCGCCTGTTGAAGCTGTTTCCGAGGAAGAACGCATCGCAGCCATCGAAGCCGAGCAGCTGCGGAAGAAGCAGGAAAAGGGCAAGCGATCAACAGAGCGCAGAAAGCAGAAGCTGGACGCTCTGCGGGCGGCTGCGGAAGCCGGAGACCCCGAAGCGGTTGCAAAATACGAGGAACATCTTGCAATTCAGCGTGAGCGAAATCAGAAACACCGTCAGAAGTTGCAGGAAGCCAGAGAAGCTGACCCGGAATATATCAGCCGGTTAGAGGAAAAGGAGCGCATCAGGCAGGAGAAAATGCTGGAAAATGAGCGTAAGCGGATAGAAAGAGCCAACCGCAAAAAGAAGCTGACACGCAAGGAACTGAAAGACGCGGCGAAAACCGATCCGGAAGCCGCTAAAGCGTGGGAAGCTCTGAAAGCCAAGGAAGCCGAAGCCAGACAGCGCAAAAAGGAGCGTGAGGAAGCGAGAATGGCGGCTGACCCCGAATATGCCGCTATGATGGCAGAACGGAAAGCGGAGTATGTCCGCACAAGGACTGCCCGGCGCAAGGCTGAACACGAAGCCCTTGTGGAGCTTGCCAAGACCGATGAAGAAGCCGCAAGGAAACTGGCAGAAAAACGGAAATATCAAAGCGAAGCTACCGTCAGATGCTATCAGAAAATGAAAGCCGATGGGGAAGCCGGAGACCCCGAAGCCATTCGGCGATATGAAGCCACCCTTGCCAAGCGCAGAGATGAGTACCACAAAAAGAAAGCAAGACAGGAGGAAGTACCAGCATGAAAGAATTGAAGCCAAGAATCCACGAAAACGGCATCGACTACATTCTCGTGGGCGATTACTATGTGCCGGACTGGAAGCTGCCGGAGGAACACCGTCCCATCGGCAAGTGGGGCAATCTTCACAGGGCGTATTTGAGACAGTTTCGCCCCGCCCTGTATTCGACCCTTGTCCTATCCTGCAAGCTGCACACCTACCTTGCCGATCTGAACGAGCAGGCAACGGAAAGATGCAGTCTTATCATTGAGCAGATGGCGGAAGCCGAGGGCGTGGACGAAACCATGAAAGCGGAAAATCAGATGCTATGGGTTCAGTCCATGAACTCCATCCGCAGCCGAGCCGAGGAAATCATCAAGCGTGAGTTGATTTACTGCTGATATTCCAAGTCCAGACCCGCTAACTTCATACCGCAGCAAAAGCGACAGGTATTTCCTTGTGAAGTCCCTGCCGCTTTTCATTTATCAAAAATCAAGGAGGAAAACACTATGAAATTGAACATCAACGAGAAGAAAGCCCTTTACACCTTCGGTTGCCCCAACCACAGGGCAACGGTTGACCGCTTGCAACTGCTGGCGGCAATCACACCCGACCCTGTTGCCGGAGAGCTGTTCAACGACCTTGCAATCAAGTTGAGTACCGAGGAAGCGCACGACTGGTATCGCCGCTTCTACCGCACACTCCGTATGGAAATGGACGGCTATTATGAAGCGGAACTGACTTTGCGGCTGGCAGAAATCAGCAGCTACGATATGGAGGACGATTATGGCGAAACTGACGAAGTATGAAAAGGAAACCATCATTCTGTTCAACGAGGGCGAGGACACGGCAAGCATCTACACCTTCAACGCCGGATTGAAAAAGCGGCTGGCGCTGTTCGCCAAGAAGTACCCCGACCTCTGCCAACAGGAAAAGACCCATGAGCAGGGCGGCGTTTCCTATGTGCTAGATAAATCCCGGCTGTCCATCCGTCTGCAACCGCCCATGAGCGAGGAACGCAGACGAAAAGCAAGCGAGACCGCCAAGCAAACCGGGTTCCAGAGCCGAACAAAACAATGTAGCGTTTAGGGGCGATATGCGGTCAAAACGTCGGGGCTGTACTCGATGTTTTGACCGCTATTGCGTAGCAAGGAGTATTTCTACCGATTTTCTCATTTTTAAGGTTCTGCGGCTTCAAAACGATTAAATCACGACATTTCATCCCGACTGCTTGAAAAATTCACATTATCGTGATACAATAAACAAGGATATTCTTAAATCGGGAGGGTACTATGGCTGTTACATATAAAAAACTATTTCATCTGTTAATCGACCGTGGTATTGCAACGGCTGAATTGACAGAACAGGCAGGCTTTAGTGCCAACATTTTAACCCGACTTAGAAGGGACCAATATGTTTCATTGGAGAGCATTGAAAAGCTATGTTTTGCCCTCGATTGCGGCGTTGACGATATTCTGGAATTTATACCTGATGAAAAGGAGAACGGAAACAATGATTGATACAAAGAAAGAGCAGGAGCGTGACGAGCTGCACCGTGCGATATGGGCAATCGCTGATGAACTTCGTGGTGCCGTTGACGGCTGGGATTTTAAGAACTATGTTCTTGGCACGATGTTTTATCGATACATTTCCGAAAACCTGACAAGCTATGTCAATTCCGGTGAACAGGAAGCCGGAAACAACGCTTTTGACTATGCAAAAATGCCGGATGCCGAAGCTGAGGAAGCTCGTGACGGCTTGGTAGAAGAAAAGGGCTTCTTTATTCTTCCGTCCGAGCTGTTTTGCAATGTCAATCTCAGAGCCGACAACGATGAAAACCTGAATGAAACCTTGGAGCGTGTATTCAACCACATTGAAAGCTCTGCAAAAGGCTCATCTTCCGAAAGCAGCTTTGTCGGATTGTTCGATGATTTTGATGTAAACAGCAACAAGCTCGGTTCTACCGTTGCAAAGAGAAATGAACGCCTTGCAAAACTTCTGCATGGTGTAGCTGATATGAACCTTGGTGATGTGAAGGATCACGATATTGATGCCTTTGGCGATGCCTATGAGTATCTGATGACCATGTACGCATCCGGGGCAGGCAAGTCCGGCGGCGAGTTCTTTACACCCGCCGATGTTTCCGAGCTGCTGACCCGTCTGGGCACAGTGGGCAAGACTGAAATCAATAAGGTGTACGATCCCGCCTGCGGCTCGGGATCTCTGCTTCTGAAAGCCGAAAAGGTTTTGGGCAGAGATGCCGTCAGAAACGGCTTTTATGGGCAGGAAATCAATATCACGACTTATAACCTTTGCCGTATCAATATGTTCCTGCATGATGTTGGCTTTGATAAGTTTGACATTGCCTGTGAGGACACGCTGACCGCACCGCAGCACTGGGACGATGAACCGTTCGAGCTGATCGTTTCCAACCCTCCCTATTCCATCAAGTGGGCTGGTGATGACAACCCTCTGCTGATTAACGATCCTCGTTTTTCTCCGGCTGGTGTTCTCGCACCGAAGTCTAAAGCCGACCTTGCCTTTATCATGCACTCCCTTTCGTGGCTGGCAACAGGCGGCACAGCAGCGATCGTCTGCTTCCCCGGCATTATGTACCGTGGCGGCGCAGAACAGAAAATCAGAAAATACCTGATTGACAACAACTTTATTGATTGCATTATCCAGCTGCCAAGCAATCTGTTCTTTGGAACTTCTATTGCGACCTGCATTATGGTGCTGAAAAAAGGCAAAGCCGACAACAAAACCCTGTTTATTGATGCTTCCGCTGAGTGTATCAAGGTAACGAACAACAACAAGCTGACACCGGCGAACATCGAAAGAATCGTGGATACCTTTGCCAATCGAGCCGAGGAAGCACACTTCTCTCATCTGGCAAACTACGAGGAAATTGCGGACAATGACTATAATCTCTCCGTTTCCACCTATGTGGAAGCCGAGGACACCAGAGAGAAAATCGACATTGTGGAGCTCAATGCCGAGATCGAGAAAATCGTTGCCCGTGAACAGGTTCTACGTGATGAGATAGCGAAGATTATCGCAGAAATCGAGGTGGGATAATGAAGAAGGATAAGCGTAAAATCAGCATCGTTCGTTCCTCCGCTGCGGAATATCTGACATTCATCACCGCCACCGGGGAAAGCGATGTAAATGCAGTATATTGCGATGAAAATGTATGGCTGACCCAAAAAATGATGGGGCTTCTGTATAATGTGGAAACGCATACCATCAATTATCACTTGAAAAAGATTTTTGCCGACGGAGAGATTGACGAAAGCTCAGTTATTCGAAAATTTCGAATAACTGCCGCAGACGGCAAGACTTACAACACCAACCACTATAACCTGAGCGCCATCATTGCGGTGGGCAACAAGGTGGATTCTCCCCGTGCGGTGCAGTTCAGAAAGTGGGCAAACCGTATCATTGAAGAATTTACCGTGAAGGGCTTTGCTATGGATGACGAGCGTCTGAAAAACGGCGGCACCGTTCTGACAAAGGATTATTTTGAGGAACAGTTGGAACGCATCCGTGAGATTCGTCTTTCGGAACGGCGGTTTTACCAGAAGATCACCGACATCTATGCCACCAGTATTGACTACGATGCCAAGGCAGAAACGACAAGACTGTTTTTCGCACGGGTGCAGAATCAGCTCCATTGGGCAATTCACGGCGAAACGGCGGCGGAGACCATTTATCGCCGTGCCGACAGCAGCAAAGAGCACATGGGGCTGACCACTTGGAAGGATGCCCCCAACGGCAAAATTCAGAAATTCGATGTAGTGATTGCCAAGAATTATCTGACACAGGAAGAGCTTTCTGCGATGGCGAGAATCGTCAACGCCTATCTTGATTTGGCAGAGCTAAGAGCTGAGGAACAAGTTCCTATGACGATGGAGGACTGGGCAGAACAGTTCGAGGGTGTTCTTCGGCTGAGCCGAAAGGAAATCCTGACCAATGCGGGCAGCATTTCTGCCAAAATTGCAGAACAGCACGCCCTGAGCGAGTTTGAAAAATATCGCATCGTGCAGGATCGGTTGTATCAAAGCGACTTCGACAGGATACTGCTGGAGAAAGATTCATACACAAACGAACTGCCGGAAGCGGAGAATGGCGGTGAATAAACTTTATGAGATTATCAGATGTTTTGTCGAAACCGCCCGATAAGGAATACGTTCAAGTTGATGCATTCTTGCAAAACAAAGTTGGAAAAGCAGGTCAAAAGGTTGACATTTCCACTGGAAGTGTTGCATTGAACTACTTTTGCGTTTCATGCGAGGATATAAGGACTTTTTGGTCAAGTCCCAAGCTGACATGTATTTTTGTGAGCAAAAATCTAATCAGTGTTGATTGCGTTTTGACTTGCGGGTGCGGTTCTTCCATACCGGTATGGTTTTTGATAGAGAGCAAAAATGATATAACAGGGCAAGCCCCTGCTATACGCATATTGAAGAAAAGCGTGAAGTTATCCGATATGGTTCGCATTAATGACAATCGCTACGGGGAGTTTACTCCGTTATTAGACAACGCCATGCAGGCATATACCGACGGATTAGGAGCAGGTGCAGTCGTATACCTGAGAAAAATCTTTGAAAAATTAACAGTGAAAACAGCGGAAGCAGTCAATATTGAATATGCCCAATATGACGGCGGGAACCCAAAGAACTTCTCTGAGCTACTAAAAAAGGTGGATGAAAAATGCTCGATAATCCCCAAAGAATTCTCTGCAAACGGGTATAAACTGTTTCGAGAATTGAGCTGCGTCGTTCATGGGGAGTATGATGAAGAAGCAGGATTGAAGAATTTCGAAGCCCTGCACAGGCTTGTAATAGGAATCCTTGAAAATGTAATCAATCATAAAGAGTTATTGTATGCTATCACTGTGCTCGGTTGGAATGAAGAAAGAGGTGAAGATAAATGAGCCGATTGGATGAACTGATTCAGGAACTTTGCCCGAATGGGGTGGAGTACAAAGCTCTCGGTGATATAGCAACGGATGTTTTTCGTGGCTCTGGAATAAAGCGCGATCAGGTAACCGAAGATGGCATACCTTGTGTTCGCTATGGCGAAATCTATACGACTTACGGCATTTGGTTTGATTCATGTGTTTCACATACTCAACTTGAATATGTGTCGTCTCCCAAATATTTCAGTCATGGAGATATTCTTTTCGCCATTACAGGCGAAAGCGTTGAGGATATTGCAAAATCATGTGCTTATGTTGGCAATGAAAAATGCCTGGCGGGTGGGGATATTGTCATCCTGAAACACAATGAAAATCCGAAGTATCTGAGCTATGCTCTTGCGACCGAGGATGCAAGGCGGCAAAAGAGTGCTGGAAAGGTTAAAAGCAAGGTTGTTCATTCGAGTGTCCCTGCAATAAAAGCAATTAAAATCCCCGTTCCTCCTCTGCCTGTGCAGAGTGAAATTGTCAAGATTCTTGACAATTTCACGGAGCTTACAGCGGAGCTTACAGCGGAGCTTACAGCGGAGCTTACAGCGAGGAAGAAGCAGTACGAATTTTATCGGGATAAGCTTCTGACCTTTGGCGATGTCCGAGGGGGGGCAAGTTATGTTATATGGCGGACTTTGGGTGAGGTTTGCCAGCTTCAATCTGGTAAAGCAATTTCTGCATACCTGATTTCTGACACTCAAACAGCAGAAAATCCTATTCCGTGCTATGGGGCAAACGGTCTAAGGGGTTACGTGAACACATTCAATGAATCAGGCGATAAACCGATTATTGGGCGGCAAGGCGCCCTGTGCGGAAATGTTTGTTTTGCAACTGGTTCATATTACGCCACAGAGCACGCAGTTGTTGTCACTGATAAGGGATTTTTTAATGGCAGATTTTTATATCATCTGCTTGTAAATGCCGATTTGAATCAGTATAAAACCGCAGGAGCTCAACCAGGGCTATCTGTTGCAAAGCTGAATGAAGTAAAAGTTCCTGTTCCGGCAAGGACTGTACAGGACAGAATTGCAAATGTCCTCGATAACTTTGATGCCATCTGTTCCGACTTGAACATCGGTCTGCCTGCGGAGATTGAAGCCCGCAAGAAACAATATGAGTTTTACCGTGATGCCCTCTTGACTTATGCGGCAACCGGCAAGACAATCTTGACAGACAGACAGACAGACAGACAGACAGACAGACAGACAGACAGACGAGTATAATGCGCTGATTCGGCTGTGTCAATCTGTTTTTGGTAGCGTACTACTGTCTGTTGGCGATGTTTGCAACATTTCGAGAGGTAAAGTAATCTCGAAGTCCGATATAAAGGAACAGGTAGGCGATTATCCGGTATATTCGTCGCAGACTGAAAACAATGGTGAACTTGGTAAAATTAACTCCTATATGTTCGATGGAGAATTTGTAACCTGGACAACAGATGGAGCAAATGCGGGAACAGTGTTTTACCGAAGCGGTAAATTCAATATCACCAATGTATGTGGCTTGCTCTCAATATCTGACGAAACGGTTTTGCTGAGCAAATACCTTTTCTACTTCCTGCAAAAGAATGCAAAAGCGTATGTTAATTCAGGAATGGGAAATCCAAAGCTGATGAGCAATGTGATGGCATCAATTAAACTTGATATTCCTACTTTGCAAGAGCAAATACGCATTGTCTCCATCCTTGACCGCTTTGATGCTCTTTGCAACGACCTGACTTTCGGCTTGCCGGCAGAGATCGAAGCGAGGACAAAGCAATACGAATATTACAGAGATAAACTGCTGACCTTCAAGGAGCAGTAAACGAAGGAGGTCGCCGCATGAGCACCTATAACATTATAGCAGCCAGCAACGAGAGCACCGTAGTGGCTGAATATACGCCGGAAAGCGCACGCTCTGACAGCTTTCAGAGCGAAGTCGCTCTTGAAAAGGAGTTCATCCGGCTGCTGACCACGCAAGGGTACGAGTATCTTACCATCCACGACGAAAACAGTCTGATTGCCAACCTCAGACGGCAGTTGGAACTTCTGAACGATTACCCCTTTACCGACAGTGAATGGAAGCGTTTCTTCACGGAAGTGCTTGCCAATGCCAACGAAGGCATCGTTGAGAAAAGCCGTACTATCCAGACGGATCATGTAAAGGTACTCCGCAGGGATGACGGAACTTCCAAGAACATTCAGCTCATAGACAAAAAGAACGTTCACAACAACCGCTTGCAGGTCATCAATCAGTACGAGGAAAACGAGGGCAACCATGACACACGCTACGATGTGACCATTTTGGTCAACGGTCTGCCCCTTGTCCATGTGGAGCTGAAACGCCGTGGCGTTGCAATCCGTGAAGCCTTTAACCAGATCAAGCGCTACCAGAGAGACAGCTTCTGGGCGGCAAGCGGCTTGTATGAGTATGTGCAGATTTTCATTATCTCCAACGGAACCCATACCAAGTATTACTCCAACACCACCCGAAACAGCCACATCAAGGAAATGGGCGAATCTGCAAAACAGAAATCGAAGAAAACCAGCAACAGCTTTGAGTTTACTTCCTTCTGGGCAGACGGCAACAATAAGGTGATTGCCGACCTGATTGATTTTACGAAAACCTTCCTTGCCAAGCACACCATTCTGAATGTGCTGACCAAGTATTGTGTTTTCACAACGGAAGAAATTCTGATGGTTATGCGTCCCTATCAGATTGCAGCCACCGAGCGCATCTTGAACCGCATCGAAATCTCCACCAACTACAAAAAGATCGGAACGATTGACGCAGGCGGCTATATTTGGCATACCACAGGAAGCGGAAAAACGCTGACTTCTTTCAAGACCGCACAGCTTGCATCCGCACTTCCCTATGTGGACAAGGTTCTGTTCGTGGTCGATAGAAAAGACCTGGACTATCAGACCATGAAGGAATATGACCGCTTTGAAAAAGGCTCTGCCAACAGCAACGCTTCCACAAGGATATTGCAGCGGCAGCTTGAGGACAGAGATGAAAAAGGCGGCTATCATCCGTATAGAATCATCATCACGACCATTCAGAAGCTGGACATCTTTATCTCGAAAAACAAGGGACACGAAGTGTTCGGCAAGCATTGCGTTATCATCTTTGATGAGTGCCACCGCAGCCAATTCGGAGATATGCACGCCAAGATTGTTAAGGCGTTCAAGAATTATCATTTGTTTGGCTTTACCGGCACACCGATTTTCGCCGCCAATGCAGGAAAAGGCAAGCACATGGAGCTGCTGACCACGCCGCAGACCTTTGGCGATCAGCTCCACACCTACACCATCGTGGACGCCATCAATGACGGCAATGTGCTTCCGTTCCGTATCGACTATGTGAATACGGTCAAGGAAAAAGAGAACATCAAGGACAAGAATGTTTCAGCAATTGACATTGAACGGGCGATGGGTGCGCCGGAGCGCATTCGGGAGATTGTCAAATACACGCTGGAGCATTTTGACCAGAAAACCAAACGCAACAGCTTCTATTCCTTGAAGGGCAAGCGTATGGCGGGCTTTAATGCCATGTTCGCTGTCAGCTCAATTCCCATGGCGATGAAATATTATACGGAGTTCAAGAAGCAGCTCGCCGAGAATCACCGCCAGTTTACGGTCGCCACGATTTTCAGCTACGCCGCAAACGAGGACGACCCGGAAGATGTTCTGCAAGAGGAAGGCTTCGACACCGATGCACTTGATAAGACCTCCCGCGATTTTCTTGAAAGCGCAATTTTCGACTACAACGCAGCGTTCAACACGAACTTTGATACTTCATCGGACAAGTTCCAGAACTACTACAAGGATTTGTCTATGCGAGTGAAGAACCGTGAAGTGGATCTTCTGATTGTTGTGAATATGTTCCTCACAGGCTTCGATGCTACAACGCTCAACACCTTGTGGGTGGACAAAAATTTGAAAATGCACGGACTGATACAAGCCTATTCCAGAACCAACCGTATTCTGAACTCCGTCAAGACCTACGGAAACATTGTCTGCTTCCGTGACTTGCAGAAAGCCACAGACGATGCAATCGCCCTCTTTGGCGATAAGAATGCAAGCGGAATTGTGCTTCTAAAGAGCTTCAATGATTACTGGAACGGCTACGAAGATAATGACGGCAAGTATCATCCCGGCTATGTAGATTTGCTTGAAAAACTGGAAGCTGAATATCCTATCGACACTCAAATTGTCGGAGAACAGGCAGAGAAAGATTTTATCAGATTGTTCGGCACTATCCTCAGTATGAGAAATATTCTCTCGTCCTTTGACCAGTTTGAGGAAATGGACAGTATTGCCGCAAGGGATTTGCAGAATTATCAGAGCATCTATCTTGACCTCTACGACAAGTACCGCAAAAAGGGCGATGCAGAAAAGGAAGATATTACGGACGATATCGAATTTGAAATCGAGCTTATCAAACAGGTGGAAATCAACATCGACTACATACTTATGCTGGTCGAAAAATACCATGACGGCAACTGCAAGGACAAAGAAATCCTTACCTCCATCCGCAAGGCGGTAGATGCAAGTATGCAGCTTCGCAGCAAGAAAGAGCTCATCGAAGCATTCATCAGTCAGGTCAATGTTGATACGCAGGTTACTGACGATTGGCGCAGATTTGTTCTGGAGCAGGAGGAAACAGACTTGACAGAAATCATCACGAGTGAAAAGCTGAAGCCGGAAGAAACCCGAAAGTTTGTTGCCAATGCGTTTCGTGATGGGGCATTGAAAACTACAGGAACAGAGATTGATAAGCTCATGCCCCCTGTATCACGCTTCGGCGGTGGCAGCAGAGCCAAAAAGAAGCAAGGCATCATTGAGAAGCTGAAAGTGTTCTTTGAGAAATACTTCGGGCTGGGGATTGCGGAACTTAAAGCAGAGGAAGAGCGTTGAAAGAACTCTGTGAAAATTACAAATAGGTATAAATGGGAGGTGTTCAGATGGATGAAAAAGAGCAATCAGTTGAAATTGGCACGGATAAAAGCGAAGAAACCTTGTTGACGCAATGGCAGACCTGTGTTGAGATGGCAAATGCGGTCAGTCAGCGTAGAGATGCGATGAACAATCTTTTTGTTACGCTGAATCTTGCAATCGTTGCAGCTGCTTCCTTTATTTGGGACGCAAAAACCATTATGTTGCTCGTGTCCGGCATCATTGTCTGCGTCGTTTGGATTTTCTTTATCAGAAATTTCAGAGAACTGAACAGGGCAAAGTTTGAGGTCATCAACAAATTAGAACAGAGCTTGCCTGTTTCTGCTTTTTCTGATGAATGGCAGTCCCTAAAGAAAAGCAAAAAATACATTGAGGGCACGAAGTTGGAAAAAGTCTTGCCTTATGCTTTTTGCGTTCTTTATGTAGTGATTTTCATTCTCATAATACTCCAAAGATGTAACCAACCATCCATCAGCCAACCATAAACTCATTCTGATGAACAAATAATTTAGGAGGTACATAAATGATCAATGTCTTTATACCGCACAGATGGAATAATGATGATTACTCTACGATAAGCGCCTTGTTGGATAGGACAAAATACAAAGTCCGCGACTATTCGGTTCCAGCAAGTTCTCCCTTTGATAGTATTGATAGGCGTTACAATGTTGACCCGCAGATTCAAAAGCAAATACGCTATGCAAGCGTTGTCGTTTGCTCGAATCGTCCCGCAAACAATAATGGAATGTCAATCGATGAAATCAAATACGCTATCTCTATCGGGAAGCCCGTAGTAGCAGTACAGGTTACGCCCAGTTCGAGCACGCTGATTGTAGGATTAGGCGTTGAGGTTGTTCCGTGTCGTAAGGATAGTCTGGAAAACTGGATATACAGAAACGTGTAAAGCGAGATACCAATAACCCCAAAGGCGATCAACCGTAAAAAGTTGGTCGCTTTTGTTTTGCCCATTATCAGAAAGGAGAAGTTGCCCGTGAGCGAAGAATTGGAAAAACTGAAACACAAACAGTATGTTGCGGAGCGCAAGCTGACCGCAGCCAAGCACAAGGAGAAGCGATTGCAGAGCGAGCTGAAACGGCTGACCAGAAGCGAGAGAACCCATCGGCTTTGCACCCGTGCCGGGATGCTGGAAACCTTTTTGCGAGAGCCGACCGTCTTGACGGATGATGATGTGATGGAGCTTTTGACGTTCATCTTCCACAGCGAAGCGGTTCAAAAGAAGCTGAATCTGCTGATTGAGAACCGGGAAAACGAGCTGGCAACGGACAGGGGCTAAACCCTCGGCTTTGGACGAGGGCGCAATTATACACCACCTGAAGGTTGTGCATTGCGTTCTGCCGAAAGCCCCTTGCAGGGAGCCTGATGATTTCCGCAGCTTTCG
>OHDN01000749.1_pt1 | contig 19296 bp, 10 predicted proteins | sample 1566971 | NCBI WGS metagenome assembly OHDN01 (sample SAMEA3879538, study PRJEB24766) | human gut metagenome | biome: human-associated habitat; feature: feces | place: USA | collected 1985/1987
CATATTTGATTATTTATTATTTACAAAATTAAGGATTGATAAAAAGAGTCTGTTAATTAACAACCAACAGACTCTATTTAAATGGTTTATCAAATTAGATAGGATAATTGGGATCGGATATATTATCAGGATTTTGTTCTAAGGCCGGATTTGAATCCAATGAAGTCTGGGGAATCTTCCACAAGAATGACTGTTGTGGAACAAATTGCAATTTATCATACAAATAATACCCTAGATCAAAATATTTGCGTACATGTTCATATACATTTTTACCCAGCCGATTAGTACGCAGCTCGTCAAAATACAATTGTCCCTCCCCCAACAGTTCCCATGAACGTTCTTGATACACGGCTTTATCAAAATCTTCCTTTGAAAGCCCTGATGTTACGGGAGTGGGTAATGAGCGTTGATGTACTTCATTTAATTTTTCATAGGCATCAGATGTAGGACCGTTCAGATAATTTTCTACTTCTGCATAATTCAGAAGAACATCTGAATAGCGAATTAAAATAAAGTTTGCTTTGGCACAACCGCTGGTGTAGGCAGCTTCGGTACGATCGTAGAATTTCACATTTCCAGGACCTGAAGTGAGCCATCCACCTGTTACACCTCCATAAAAGCCATGATTTTCGGGAACCCAATAGCGTTTTTCTCCTGCATCAGTTAAGTATTCCGTAAGCATACATGACAGACGTGTGTCTTCAGGCAGATAAGAAAAATAAGCTTGATGAGAAACTGATGCACGATGGTATTGTTTACTGCCTAATGACTTTTGTGTATCCATAACGCCAAAGTATAAATGTAACTCATTGTTGGCATTAGTTCCGAATTGACATTCAAAAAGTGATTCTTTTGTGTTTTTTGCAGCTTCTTCTACATACCAGTACCATAGGTCTTTATAATCAGGTAAAAGTTCATATTCATGTGAATCGATGACTTCGCCCAGGTATTTCTTTGCTTGCTGAAAATCGGATGTATTGTTATTATTCATACAGCCACGTGTTAAATATACATCACCCAATAATGCTTGTGCGGCGCCTTTGCTTGCCTTGTAGTAGGCACCGCTTCCCCACTGTGAACGAGTGGGCAGATTAGCTATGCAATATTCCAAGTCTTGGATAATATAGTCATAAGTCTCATCAGCGGTTTTACGAGGAATTTCAAGCCCATCCAATCCGGAAGTATATGATTCTGGAATAGCCAATCCACCATAAATACGTAACATAGTGAACATGGTGTAAGCACGTATAAAACGTACTTGTGCATAAATTTGTGCCCGTGTTTGTTCTGCCATATCGATTCCTTCACCACGTCCCAGTATTACATTGGCACGATTGATCACATCATAACCACTATCCCAAATTTGGAAATTATAAGTGGTTGACTGGTTTACATTTTGCCATGCATTCAAAGCTTTTGAATTTTGTTTGGTATGTCCCGGAGAGTAATGCTCAGTCATAATTTCTAATTGGTATATTAAAGCCCAATTGGATGCAAATGAGCGGAAACCGGCATAAACACCGGTCAATGCAGTATTCAGTTGTTCTTCTGTTTTGTAATAACTTCCTGGGTCAATGAATGTATAAGGAGTCTCGGTTAAATCTGTACATCCTGCAAACATAGAAACAAAAATAGCCAGTACTGTTGTTTTTATACTTTGGCATCTTATTTTGGATGCATCTATATGGAAAAATAATGATCTCATATAATTGTTAATTTAATGATTACTTAAAATTTAGCATTTACTCCAATGGTTATGGTCTTGATCCAAGGATTACTTGTATCACCATTCTCAGGATTATACCCTCTATGGTTGGCAAAAGTGATAAAGTTCTGTAAGTTCACGAAAGCGCTGATTCCCTTTATTCCTTTAATACCTTTGATTGGATTATTTCCAAAATCATAAGAAAGAGCGATACTTTTGATAATAAAATAATTCCATCCACTATTGCTTCTGTCTGATAAGTATAGGTTAGAGGCTCCCGCTCTAGGGAATGTACCGTTAGGATTAGATGGACTCCACATACGTTCATAGGCGTATTTTGATGGTAGGCAGCAACGATTATCTGTTTGGTTTTCACCTACCAATAGATAATTAAAACTATCTCCATATCCATGAATTCCGATCTTCATATCTGAGTTTGAAGCACCAACTGCGGCAAAATCGTGCGCTCCTTGCCCTAAAATATCTAAATGAAATTTTTTATATTCAAGGTTTAGAGCCACCCCATAAAAGAAGTTGGGTTCTGTTTCACCAATATTGATTTGGTCTTTAGCGGTTATTGCTTTATCATCATCAATATCGGCATACATTTCATCTCCTAGTTGGGCAGTCGGAACAATCTTTTGATAAGCTGCTAATTGCTCTTCTGTCTTAATAATTCCTTCTGATTTTAATCCATAAATAGAAAGTAATGATTCACCGACTTTCAAATATTTACTTAGACCTAAACCAGACGTAACGGTTATTGACTCTACATCATTATACAGCTCTTTAATTTCATTTTTGTTCTTACTTATATTGACAGTTGCATCCAGTTTGAAATCTTTTGTTTCAACAATGCGCCCGGATAATGCTATTTCCACCCCTTTATTGCTGACAATACCAATATTGCTCAACATAGTGGAAAAGCCGGAAGTAGAAGGAATAGGTACATCATATAACAAATCTGAAGTACGGCGGGAATAATAATCGACATTCAGATGAATTCTATTCCATAATGACAAATCGAAACCTAGATCGAACTGTTTGGTGCGTTCCCATTTTAAATCTGGATTCCCTATTGTTTCATAAAATCCTTGCATGAGTGCGTCATTATAAATGTAATTTTTGGATTTTAATTGTGCCAATGATTTGTAATTACCTATTTCCTGATTACCTGTAATACCATAGCTTCCACGTAGCTTTAAATTAGTAATAACCTTGTTATTCGCCAAGAAAGTTTCTTCAGAAATGCGCCACCCTAAACCAACAGATGGGAAGAATCCCCATTTATTATTAGTTCCGAAACGTGAAGAACCGTCATAACGTGCTGTCGCTGTCATCAGGTAACGGTCTTTGTAAGCATAGGTAAAGCGTCCGGTAAATGAAATAAGGGTGTTACCATATTTTCCACTGGCGTAGCTCATAGTTTCGCGGTCGGCCAATCCCATATCCCATGCGCCTGTTTCATCATTTTGGAATCCTTTACCACTGATTGATAAGTTTTCATATACATAATCTTGCCATGAATAAACTCCTGTAGCTGAAAAACGATGTTCATCCCAGTTTTTTGTATAAGTAAGGATATTTTCCGTTATCCGGCTTAATTCTTTAATATATCCATTACCTCCATTGCCTGATCCCGTAGCCGTTGTCTGTTTGGATGAACCATAGTTGTAATTTCTTACATTGGCTATATCGATGCCGAAATTTGTTTTAAAAGTCAAGTCTTTGGTTATTTTAAGTTCTGCATATACATCTCCAAACAAACGACTGGTTGTCCTAGTGTTGGTGACTTCACCGTAATTGGCTATAGGATTCCATCTTGCGTCATCCGAGAAGAATCCGGCTATGGCTGGGTTATCTGCTGGTATTGCAAAACTTCCATCTTCATTTTTAACAGGCAACGTAGGCCATCCGCTTCTCCAAATGGAACTAAGACTACCAGCTGTATTCCCGATTCCAGCTTTGGCTTGTTCGGTATATGCATATTGCAGATGACTACCGATGGTTAAGAAACGATTGAATTTATGCTGTATGTTGCTACGGAATGTATATTTATCAAATTTGGCACTGGAAATCAATCCATTCTGTAAAAACATCCCTCCTGATACCATATATTGTGTATCTCCTGTTGTCCCATCAAAAGAGATGCTGTAATCTTGAACAGGAGCGCTATCCTTAATAATTTCATCCTGCCAATCCGTGTGGATATCAGGAGCGGGATTAGCTGCTGTATATACAGGTGTTCCTTTAGCATTAGTGTATGCAGTGTTTATAAAGTCTACAAACTGCTCGTGATTCATCATTTCTATCAAACGCCCGGGCATTTGGAAACCGTAAGTGGCATTGAAGGATAAGTTTTTAGCGTTTTTAGCACCTGTCTTGGTAGTTATCATTACTACTCCGTTAGCTCCTCTGGAACCATAAATAGCAGTTGCGGATGCATCTTTAAGTACTTCAATAGAAGCGATATCGTTAGCGTTTACTTCGGATATGGAACCATTCATCAAAGGGAAACCATCTACTACGTAAAGAGGGTCATTTCCCGCACTAATAGAACCGGAACCACGGATACGCATGGTTGGTGACTCACCGGGAATATTATTAGTCATGACTGAAACACCTGGTGCCCGTCCTTGCAATGCTTGTAAAGGATTACCTGCAGTGACTGATTTGATATCATTTGTTTTTACTTGCATGACGGCTCCTGTCAAATCCGTTTTTTTCATCGTACCATAGCCTACTACCACCACTTCATCAAGAGTTTCTGTATCTTCTTTCAATATTATATTAAGTTCTTTATTTCCAGAAACTTTCACTTCTTGAGAAACATACCCGATATACGTAATCTGTAAAACGGCATTCTTCGGGGCATCCAACACAAACCGCCCATCTATATCTGTTATCGTACCTATTGACTGACCTTTCACCGTGACATTGGCACCGATTATCGGCTCGCCATTCGTATCTTTCACAATACCTGTCACCTTATTTGCCTGTTGGGCAACTTCCCCATCTTTCGCCTTGCTCATCAGCATGATATTCTTACCCTCCATGGCATAATAAATATCAGTACCTTCAAAAACCTTATTCAACACTTCGGCTACAGATTTATTTTGCGCATTCACCTTCACATTGCGCTTCAGATTCACCTCGTTTACATTATATACAAACAGATAATCTGTCTGTTTTTCTATTTCACTGATTACCTTGCCTGTTGACATGTTATCCGCCACAACAGTCACCTTCATTGTCTGAGAATAAGACTCAGTGGCAAAAGCTGTTCCGGCAAAGACAAACAGGGCTAAGAGTGTGTTTCTCATCATACGGAATAAATGTTTAATTTCTACAATAGATTCCTGATACAAAATATTTTTCATATATTTGCATTACTAATTTTAGGTTCAACTTAAGATTATTTGAGAAAAAAATTGTCAATACGTAATTGACGTTTCCATGGGATGGTGTTGCAGCACTATCCCATTTCCTTTTTAGACCATGTGTGTTATTTCATAGGCATATTCTCTTTTAAGGGTTAATTAATTGTTATCACATTCGTCTCATCATCCTTTGTATAAGTAAACTTATTATTGAGTCTCAAAACTTTCAGTACGTGTTCCACCCCATCTTTCGTGCGGAATTTACCTGTATAACGGTTCTTTAAAATCCGGGTATTATTTACCACAATATCCACCCCATAATACAGTTTCAGTTTCTCTATCATATCACGTACGGATATATCATTAAAACAAAGCAAGCCCTCACGCCACAAAAAATAATCGGGCTCCTTGATGCGTCCTTTTACCAGTCTGTTGCCTTTCAAGCTGGCCATCGTGTTCGGTTCCAGCCTCATTCCACTGTTATTCGAACCGGGCACTAAAATTTCGACAGCACCTTCCAACAAAGAAGTTTCCCATACGCTATCCGCTGCATAAGCCATTACATTGAACTCTGTACCCAGCACCTTCACATTACATTTGTTCGTCTCTACAATAAAAGGCTGTTCCACATTCTTTGTCACCGCAAAGTAACCCTCACCATCCAATTTCACATTTCGGATATCCCCTTTGAAACTTCCCGGGAAAGTCAAGGTACTGCGTGAGTTCAACCAGACTTTCGTACCATCCGCCAACATCAATTCCGCCCGTTGGCCCGCCGGCACATAAATGGACTGCCATGTTTTGTCTTCCGGTACCTGATGTTTTCCTGTCCAATAATGTGTACCCAACAAGACGATCGCCAATACCGCTGCTATCTTGGCAGCTTCCATACATATTCCGCGTAACGAGAAATGTTTCCTTTCCCGGCTATTCTCCTCCGCCACAGGTTCCGTACGCCACAATGCCATGTCATGCAACTTCCGTTGTGCCATATATTCACGCATATTCTCAGGATTTTCCTGTATCCATCCGGTCACACGCTGCTTTTCGACTTCAGTAGCATTTCCGGCTATATATTTTTGCAATAATTCAGGATTCATATTCTATGCTGTTTTATTAGAAACGACTCAAGAAGAAATTACCCTAAAAGAAAATGAAGAAAAATATATAAAAATCATTTTTGTCCTCAAAAACATCCGTATCCCCATCCGGTCAGGCTTAATAATAAAAGAAGAAATAAAATAAAGGAAGATAATCTTTTAAAGTCACCCGCAGTACTTTCAATGCTTTTGATATATGATATTCCACCCCCTTTATAGAGATTTCCATCTCTTCGGCAATCTCTTTATTAGATTTATTTTCAAAACGGCTCAAAATAAATGCCCGTCGCGTCTGTTCCGACAAGGTGCTTAAAGTAGCACTGATGATTTTTTCCACTTCTTCCGAAAAAATCTCATCAGGATTGCACGCTTCCAAGGCAGACATACGGATAGACAATTCCTGTTGTTGCCAGTCGGCCATCACTTCAAAAGCGCTGCGTTTTACCTCCTCGTGCTTTAGATAGTCCAAGGCCTTGTTCTTCAAAATTGCCAGTAACAACGGTAAGATATATTTCTCTTCAACAGGCTCGGCCTTCAACTTTTCCCACAACTTTATTAATGCCTCGGAGGCAATATCTTCTGCTGCCAAATCATTATGAACGTATGATTTGGCAAAGAAAAAAGACTTCTTATAATAAGAGGTATAGATATCATTAAAAGAATTTCCAGGCATTTTGCTCATTTGTATATCGGTTGTGCTTTTCATCCATATTACGATGGTAGAGCAAAGTTAGTAATAAACCTTCGATAAAAACAAAATTATCCTGTTAATTCTTTCTCTTATATGCTATGAGCTTGCCTTATATGCAATCGCCCTCCACCGTCAGACTAAGTGGCAAAGAGGGAAAGTTGCCATAAATATAAAGTTCACGGACAAACACCCCTATACTGTCCGACTGGAAGGAAACTTTCAACTGTAAAGTATCTCCCGGAGCAGCATGATACTTGGAGCATCTCGTTTCCAGACAATCACAAGAAGAAACAATGTAATAAATATGTAAACTGTCACTTCTCGTGTTTTTATAGATAAAAACGCCACCACTAAAAAAGTCGAACAAACAAATCGCTAAGCAATCTTTTTCATTTATTTCGCCATATGCGATTCCCCCTGAAAAATCCTTCAAAAGCTTCATCCCTCCCGCAAACCCTTTGCCGGAGGGCGTTCCGGCTGAAAGATCACACCGGGAAAAAGCTTCAGGCCGCGGAAGAATCCTTCAGCTTCACCAGCCGGTACACATTGCCATACTCGGTATGAATGCGTTGTATTCCTAATGCAACCATCATCCTGCCCAACCGATTCGGAGTCACCCCGCGCATGGCTGCCGGATAATGCTTCTGCAAATAATTGAACAAATCCGTCGTGGTATAGGGCTTGGACAGCTCCCCTTTTTGCGGCATCCGGAAACAACGCAAAAACAGTTCCTGCTCGGCAGGCATTTTATAAAAATTCCGATTGCTATGCTGTATCTCCTTCTCTTCCTCTTCCGAGAACCAGTAACGCTCTCCCCCGACCAACTCCGCTTTCAACTGAGCGAACAATTGCGCATGATCGGGCGGTGTGCAGTCAATCTTATCATCCACTTCCGCACAAAGAAAACGGCGGCTTCCTGTGGGATCAGTCAGCAAGTCCGTCATATTGGACGTACCGATGAAAGAGGCGATACGAGGCAGATGACTGAATGCCGGACGATGTGCCCTGCGGAAAGTTAGTGTGGTCATCTGCATCAGATTCTTCAAAGCAGGCATCTGTCCGGCACGGTACTTATCGAACTCATCCATATTGATCAGTCCGAAAAGCGAAAGTTTCTGTTCACATCCACTCTCGCTCGTCAGGTCGAACTTGTCTATATAATAAGGTGTAAGTTCCTTAGGCATCAAAATCTTGCAAAAAGAAGACTTGCGCTTCCCCTGCTCACGGCTCACCAACATAGGCGCCACCGCATTGGCGCAATCCTGTGCCTGCCCCAGCCATTGGGCAGCAACACCCAGCATCCAACGGTGAAACCCTTTCACCCACATCGGTTTACGCGATATACGCACGGCCAGCGGAGTAACACGATCCACCCCGTCCCATTGAGGCAAGTGGTTCATATAATGCAGAAAAGGATGATAGTTTTCCACCTTTCTGGAATGGAGCAAACGGCTCACATCCTTATCCCAGCAATTGATGCCGCCGGTACGCGCCTCCAGGCAGAATGTATTCAAATCACGTTGAGCCACTATACCATACTCTTCATCCGGCATCTCTTTTCCACGATACTCCGTCTGTTCGGTGAGAAGGTTATAACGAAAATCATACCGTGCGGTCAAAAAGCACTGCAAGGCCTCCAGCATATTCTCCGGTTTCTTGCGCCCCGATTTGCCAGAAACCGCCTTTTCATCGATAGCTTCTGCCATACCAACTGCCTCGACAGCCGCTGGAAGAACAGTTTCGCCCACCGTTTCCATAGCCATTGAAGGCAACACTCTTTCCGGATTCGCACTTTTTCCCACGCATATCCTCATTTTCATACTCTTTTTGCACCAATTCAGTAATTTTTCCACTAATTTTTTCATCCTTTTTCATTATTTGGGGTTGTGTAATATCACAAAGATAACATACAAAATACTCTTTTACAAGCATTTACTACACACTACTGCAAAAAAGTGACTAAGCGAAAATAACTGGGAAATTATTCGTTTTTATCAAGACTATTTCATACTTTTGCACCGTCAAGTTAATCATTTCACTAGAATGATGAAGTTTCATCACTTGAGTGATACAACTTCATCACTTTAGTGATATAATTTCATCACCAAAGTGAAATGATTAATCTGAAAGGAAGTTGCAGCAAACTCTTCCGTACAAGAAAGCATAAACAACCGGATAAAAACAAATAAGCGAATGGCTATCAAATTTGAATTTTATGAATCACCCAATACGATAGGTACGCGCAAGAAGCGCTATCACGCCCGTGTAGTAAACTGGCAGCGCATCAACACCGACTATCTGGCACGGGAAATACAGTACGGCTCCTCGCTCACCGTGGCGGACATCAAGGCAACCATCATCTCGCTCAGCGAGAAACTGGCCTATTACTTGAAAGACGGCGCCCGGGTGCACATCGAAGGGATAGGGTATTTCCATATATCGCTTACCTGCCCCGAGACACGGACACCAAGCTCCACACGTGCCAACAAGGTGAAATTCAAATCGGTGACATTCCGTGCGGACAAATACCTGAAGCATCAGTTGAGCGACGTTAAGACCGAGCGTTCGAAATACAAGCCGCACTCCATGCCGGTGACAAAAGAGAGTATAGACGAGGCATTGACGGAATACTTCCTGACAAACAGCGTGTTGACACGCCGGAAGTTTGAATCGTTATGCGGACTGACACGCGCCACCGCAGGACGTTATATCGCCCAACTGGCGAAAGACAAAAAACTGCGCAATATCTCCATTCCGCGCAACCCCATCTATGAACCGATGCCGGGATTCTACGGAAAAGAGAAACTGCCCGAACCGAAGAACGAAACGGAAAACGTATCGGCAACAAACGACATGGACCTGACAATAAAGTAAATATACAACGAAACAATATAATAGAAAACTTCTACAAACGAAGCTCAAACCATAAAGAGCTGAAACTTCTACACTAGGCTGAAGGAATTCCGGGAGGAAATCCTTCAGCCGCTTTTCTTTATTGACGAGCGTTTGCGAAGAAACTGAAGGATTTGAAGGAAAAAACTGGGAAAACTTCGGGAGAGGTACTTTTCAGCCCACCAGCCATACCAGCATGGGCAAATAATCCTTTAAGGAAACACGAAGCAGCTTCAATGCCTGCTGGATGCGGTAAGCCACCGTCTGTGGTGACACATCCAGCACTTCGGCAATTTCTTTATAACTCAGTTCCTTAAAGCGATGCATCACAAAAGCCTCCCGATAACTGTCGGGCAGAGCAGCCATCGCCTCCTTTATTTTCCGGTCCAATTCCTCAAAACGAGCATAGTCCACTTCACACAATGCCGCCTGTGTCCTCTCATAAAAGGCAGCTTCAGCCTTGGTTTTCACCTGTTCCCGCGTCAAGTGGTTCAAGACCCTCCGATAAGTCATTTTGAACAAATACTGATTCAATGAAGACTCGATTATCAAATCCCCACGATTCTCCCATAGCCATAACATTACCTCCTGAACAATCTCTTCGGCATCTTCCAACGATACCAACCGGTGGGCATAGGCACACAGCATAGGATAGTATCTTCTGAATAAATGGTCAAAAGCATTACCATCCCCCTGTCGGAGAGCATTAAGCAAAGACAAGTCTTCGACGGTATGATTCATAGTATAATAACTGTTTTCCTTGCGCACAAAGATAGCGGTTTTTATCGGAAAAAACTTTTTTTTGAAAAAAAAGCATTTTTCGTTTAGATACCTTTCATTCTCGCTTGTCTTAATAATATAAAGGAAGAAATTAAAGCATAATTTATGGAAAACCATACCGATATAGAAACTTTGTTAACTAAATATTTCGAAGGGAAAACCACTCCTCCGGAAAATGAACAGATAGAAGCATGGCTGAATGCCGACGAGGAACATTTACATATAGCCAGGCAGCTGAATACGCTCTATCTGGCTGTAGACACACAGCATATCACAAAGAAAATAGATACGGAAAAAGCGTTAGATAAGGTAAAAAGCAAAACAAAAGTTAGAAACCTGTCCTGGTGGGGATGGACACAACGCATTGCGGCCATCCTGTCCGTTCCCCTCCTGATAGGTGTATTGGCTCTGTATCCGGGCAGACGGCAGCCGGTAGTCACCGCTCAGATGGTGGAAATAAAAACCAATGCAGGCATGACTACCTCCGTCCTGTTACCGGACAGCACGGTAGTTCACCTCAATTCGGAATCCTCCCTCCGCTATCCCACCTTTTTCGCCGGCGATGTACGCCAAGTGGAGTTAAACGGTGAAGCTTATTTCGATGTGACCCATCATCCCCGGAAACGATTCATCGTCTCCACCCCTCATCATTCTCAGGTGGAGGTGTACGGAACAAGTTTCAATGTGGAAGCATACGGTAATGAAACTCCCATTTCCACCACGCTTATCAAAGGCAGCGTAGGGTTTATTTATAAGAATAACAAAGGAAAATTTCAAAAGAGTATGCTCTCCCCCAGACAGAAGTTAGTTTATTCCCCACAAACCGGGGATATCAAGTGCTACGTCACTTCGGGCGAATCGGAGATTTCATGGAAAGACGGTAAGCTCATCTTTAATGACACTCCGCTGGATGAAGTGCTGCACATGCTTGGCAAGCGGTTCAATGTGGAATTCGTATTATCCAACAAAGAACTAAAAGGCTGTTCGTTCACAGGAACATTCACCCATCAGCGCCTGGAGCGTATTATGGAATATTTCCGGATTTCTTCCCGTATACGATGGCGGTACATTGACAGTGCAGATATAAAGACGGAAAAGCTGAAAATAGAAGTGTACTAATATACGTTTAACCCTTAATTTAAATACTAGAAAAATGAACAGACAACAGGCTCCCTAAACAAAAAACATACGGGAGGATATTGGCGTATCACCCCGTATGAAAAATCATCTTTCTATGCTTGTTTGGCGACAAGCAAAGACAACATTTTATTAACTTTATCTCAATTACAAAATTATGAAAAATTATTTTAGCGTCCAATTATTATGGATGATAAAGTCGTGTAGGTTAATCTTAAATAAAACTCCATTACCTATGAAACTAAGTGTACTCTTTTTAATCTGTTCGTTAAGTATGACTTATGCGGCAGAGTCGTATGCGCAAAAGACCATGATCAGTCTTGAAGTACGTAATGAAACAGTTGGCACTGTGTTGGAAAAGCTGAAAAAAGAATCGGGGTTTGATTTCTTCTTCAACAATAAACACGTAGATCTGAAACGTATTGTATCAGTTTCGGCAAACAACAATAATATATTCAAGATACTAGACCAGATCTTCGCAGGGACGAATGTGAAGTATTCAGTGCTTGAAAAGAAAATTATTCTTTCTACTGAGATTGTGCAAGGAATACAGCAAGGACAAATTAAGGTGACAGGTATTGTAAAAGATGCGAATGGCGAACCGATAATCGGTGCCAATGTCATCGTAAAAGGCCAGTCAACTGGTACAATCACAGATATAGACGGGCGGTTCGTTCTGGATACTCCAAAAGATGCCATTTTACAGATTACTTATATCGGGTATGTTTCTCAAGAAGTGAAAGTTTCCGGAAAGAAAGAACTTAATATAATATTGAAAGAAGATACAGAAACTCTTGACGAAGTGGTGGTAGTAGGCTATGGTACGATGAAAAAAAGAGACATTACAGGATCTGTTAGCTCCGTCAATACTTCCGTCCTCACTGCTGGATCTACTCCATCCGCAGCCGATGCTTTACAGGGTAGAATAGCTGGTGTAAACATCCAGAAGAATGCCGGACGTCCGGGAGGGAGTTATAGTATTCAGATCAGAGGTGTCAGTTCCATTAAGAATAAAAATAGTGGTCCTTTATATGTCATTGATGGTATTCCTACTTCTGAAGGAATGAACGACTTAAACCCCAGTGATATTGAAACTATAGATGTATTGAAAGATGCTTCAGCTACGGCTATATATGGTTCCCGTGGCGCTAATGGTGTAGTAATTGTAACAACCAAGAGAGGAGAAAAAGGCAAAGTATCCATTCAGTATGAAGGAAATGTAGGTTTTAAAGAAGCCAGTCATTTACCTGAGATGATGGAAGGAGATGAATACGTAAAATTTCGTACCGATTTATACCATCAGTTAGGCCGGAGCACGGATCGTAGCAATGCTGAATTCTTTACTCCGGAAGAATGGAACAGAATAGATCATGGTATTTATACAGACTGGGTTGATTTAGTATTACGTAAAGGCTTCCAAACCAGCAATACCATTACAGCTTCAGGCGGCGATGATAAAGGAACTTTCTCTATCGGTTTGGGACAATTAAAAGAAAACGGAACAATTGAAGGGCAGGATTATGATCGATATAATATGCATCTGAATATCAACCGGAAATTTACAGATAAATGGGAAGCAGGAGGAAGTTTGTATTTCACTTACAGCATTCAAAATGAAGGGAGTTATGAAACATTGCGTTCCGCCTTCCGGTTACCTTCCGTAGCGGCTCCATACGATGACGAAGGAAACATGTTATTTCGCGTATTCCGTAATGATGCCGTAACTAATCCCCTTTATGAAAGTACAGAAGATGGTGAATGGCGTGAAAAAAAACGATTCCGCGCTTTCGGTAATATCTACCTGAAATTCGAACCCATCAAAGGATTGAACTTCCGCACTCAATTCTCGCCACAAATGTTGAACAAACGCAATGGAGAATATTATGGTATGTGGTGCAAGAATGGAGGAGCTGGAAAAACCGACAATACAAGTGCCGTATATGAAACCAACAACCATTGGGGATATGTATGGGACAATCAAGCGACTTATGACAAACGTTTCGGAAAACATAGTCTGAATGTAAACCTTGTCCAAAGCATTCAATACCAACAATGGGAATCCTCTTATCAAAAAGCAAGAAACTTACCTTATAATAGTAAGTGGTATAACTTGGACGCAGTTACATCAACCGATATTCAAGCATCACAAACAGACTATCAACAGACTAGTCTTGCCTCATTTTTAGGTCGTATTCAATATTCATTTATGGATAAATATCTTTTCACTGTTTCGGGACGTTATGACGGCTCATCCAGATTGGCCGATGGTAATAAATGGGCATTTTTCCCCTCAGCCGCATTTGCATGGATGTTGGGTGAAGAGGAATTTATAAAGAAAGTGGATTTCATCAGTAGTTTAAAGTTGCGTCTTAGCTATGGTGTTACGGGCAACGATGCTGTTAGTATTTATGGGACACAGTCTAATGTGTCAAATAGGAATTACGATTTTGGAGGTGATGTTTCAACTTCTTATTATAAAAACGGTCTTGCTAATAGTAAATTAACTTGGGAACGGACACAGGAATTCAACATCGGTTTAGATTTTGGTTTCTTCAGAAACCGTATTAATGGTTCATTGGACGTATATCAACGCACCTCTAAAGATCTGATTATGGAACGCCAGTTACCTAGCACCACAGGATGGACTTCTGTTTGGGACAATATTGGAAAGGTGAGAAATACAGGGCTTGAGTTATCTATAAATACAATAAATGTCCAAACAAGTGATTTTTCCTGGCAGACAAATATAATTTTTGATACCAATAAAAATGAAATCCTTGAATTGTACGGAGGGAAAAAAGATGATATCGGTAACAAATGGTTTATTGGAGAGGCTATCAATGTAAATTATGACTATGAATTTGATGGAATATGGCAGACATCCGAAGCCGATAAAGCAGCCATATATGGCCAGACACCGGGACAAGTAAAGGTGAAAGATCAAAATCATGATAATGTCATTGATGCAAAAGATAAAGTGATTCTAGGGCAACAGCTACCCAAATGGACAGGAAGTATCACCAATACATTTACTTATAAAAACTGGGATTTGGCTTTCAATGTATATACCCGTCAAGGTGCCCAGTTAAACAGTACATTTGTTTCTTCGTTTATGGCATATGATGGTAATTACAACCAAGCTAAAGTTGATTATTGGACTGAAACCAATCCGACAAATAAATACCCTCAACCAGGAAATAAAGGAAAATATTTTTCTTCCATGTGCTATCAAGATGTATCTTTCGTAAGAGTAGGATATATCACACTAGGATATACTTTCCCCATGTCGCTGCTGAAACCTATAGGAATTAAAAGGCTGAAATTATATGCTACAGCCAACAATCCATTCCTTTTCACTTCTTTCAAAGGATTTGATCCAGAATGGGCAACTCAAAATACGTGGGGAGAAGCTACAAGTACAAGAACTTTTTTATTTGGTGTAAAACTTGCATTCTAAAAAAACAACAATATGAAAACAAAAATAAAATTATCTGCTCTACTATTCATCGCTTCTATAACTGTATCTTGTGACAACTTTCTAGAAGAAAAGAACCAGAGCAATATAACTGCAGAAAATTATTTCGTAACAGCTGACGGATACCGTTCTTTAGTAAACGCTGCTTATTCTACTTTAAGAACAGTTTGGGGAGACGAGCCTTGGTTGTATTGTCTAGGTACAGATATATTTACTCGCGGTGAAAGTGAATTAATTGGAGGTAGTTACGGAGGACGAGACACCCAAAGCCGCCAACTGAACGAATATGCAGAATTGGATGCCGAAAACCCTTGTGTAAAAGACCATTATGCAGACTTATATTATTCCATACAAGCATGTAATACAGCTCTAGCCCGAGCAAACGCAGTAAACGGAATTTCAGAAACAGAAATAGTTCAATCAAATGCCGAAGTAAGATTCCTTCGTGCTTATTATTATTTTCTTTTAGTTGAACAGTTCGGTGACGTACCTTTGGTTGAGGATGAAATTACATCAGCCATTACACACTTTGACCGCATTCCCGAGGCTGATATATATAAATACATCATCAATGAGCTAAGTGCAGTAGTCAGTAAGCTTCCGATTAAAGCTGCTGAGTTTGGCCGTGCCACTCAAGGAGCATGCAAAAACTTATTAAGCCTGGTTTATTTAACTCGAGGTTATAAAAGCTATGCTGATTCCGATGATTTCACTAAAGCTGCATCACTAGCGGACGAAGTAATCAATAGTGGAGAATATCGTCTTCTCCCTTCCTTCCAGGAAGTATTCAAAGAAGGTAATGAAATAAATGACGAAATTATCTTTTCAGTTCAATATGATGCCAAATCTTTAGGTGGAGATATTAATAATGGAAGCGGTCAGAATGCGATGTTCGGATGGGAACTATGGAGCAAAATTCCTAGTGGTTTCGAAATATACAATACAACCTATAACTGGCATAAACCGCAATTTACGCCCACACAATTTCTCTATTCACTCTACAATACAGACTCTGACTCACGCTATGATGTTACTTTTTTAAGTGAATATTATGCAACAAAAGATGATGGAAAAGTAAAAGCTGGCGATTTAAGAGTCTATTTTCCACATTATGACAAAGAATTTACAGTGAACGATTCTTTAGCCATCATGGCTGAACATCCCAATGCTATCATCATAACCAAAGAACTTTGGAAACAGGATATTGAAAATATAGGTGGTAGCGGAATTTTCCCCATGATATGGAAGTTTTTTGATTCAACAGCTCCTTGGCCATCCAACAATCAATCCTATTCAGGCACACGGGACATCTTCCTATTCCGGCTAGCAGAAACGTATTTGATTGCTTCAGAAGCCTATTTGCAGGCAGGTGATAAATCAAAAGCTGCCGAACGCCTTAACGCTGTACGCAAAAGAGCTGCCATCCCCGGTCACGAAAAAGATATGATCATAAATGAAGTAGATATTGATATAAATACGATTCTGGATGAACGTGCACGTGAACTAGCTGGTGAATACAAGCGTTGGCCTGATTTAAAACGTACCAATACACTTATTGAACGTACATTAAAACATAATAATCTAGCAAAGAAAACAAACAAAATGGATAACCATATTTTATTAAGACCAATTCCACAAACTGTTATTGATCAAGATTCGGAAGGAATAGAGCAAAATGCAGGCTATTGATAGGATTATTAATAAATAAATTTATACACAAAAGGCATATCAAAACATATTGATAAAATTTCAGAGCATACAATATTTTTGATATGCCCTTTTTAAGTATCAGAAAAAGACCAATCAAGGAAAGTTGTTGTTGGAAAATTAATAATTTAAAACAGAATATGCGACATACAATCATACATCTATTATTATTAATGATAGTAGTAAAGGCCAACGGTTTTGAACTGAAAAGTGGGCACACAATTCATATAGCTTGTGATACAACAGAAATGGAACCGGTAGTAAAATCAGCACTTAAAATGCTAGTAAATGATTTCCAAGCAGTATTGTCATCGGATGTCTGTATAGGAAAAGAAGGTAATATTATTATTAATAAAGACACCACCCTGTTAGATAAACGTAAAGAAGCTTTCCAACTTAAAGTTTCGGATGACCAACTTTATGTAACGGGAAGTGATGCACATGGCGTCGCATATGGAATACTGGAAATTTCCCGGCTGATAGGCGTGTCACCTTGGGAATGGTGGGCTGATGTTATGCCTCTAAAACGATCATCCTTTTCGCTTGCAAACGGCTACGTAAATCTGCAAGCTCCTTCCGTAGAATTTCGCGGTATCTTTATCAATGATGAAGATTGGGGATTAATGCCATGGTCAAGCCTACACTACGAACCTTGGCACAAACCCGGTCGTATTGGTCCCAAGACCAATGCGCGCATTTTCGAATTAATGTTACGCTTACGTGCAAATACCTATTGGCCTGCCATGCATGAATGTACGCAACCTTTTTTCTTAACACAAGGAAATCGTGAAGTAGCTGAACAATACGGTATCTACATTGGAGGTTCACACTGCGAACCAATGGCTTCAAGCACAGCCGGTGAATGGAGAAAACGAGGAAAAGGAGAATACGATTATGTGAACAACAGCAAAAATGTTTATGAATTTTGGGAACAAAGAGTAAAGGAAGTGGCAAACCAACCCATACTTTATACTATAGGTATGCGTGGAGTACACGACGGAGCTATGAATGGTGCAAAAACGATAAAGGAACAGAAAGCCGTGTTGCAACATGTATTTGCTGACCAACGTCATTTACTACAACAATATGTTAACCAAGACGTAACAAAAGTTCCACAAGTCTTTATTCCTTATAAAGAAGTTATGGATATATATGACGCAGGACTTGAAGTTCCTGAAGATGTATGCTTGATGTGGTGCGATGACAACTATGGATATATTCATCATTTTCCTACGGATGAAGAACGTCAGCGGAAAGGAGGAAACGGTGTGTATTACCACATATCTTATTGGGGACGCCCACATGATTATCTATGGTTGGGTACTTTCTCACCCGCACTACTCTATCAACAAATGACGACCGCCTATGATAGTGGCATACAAAAATTATGGGTATTGAATGTAGGTGACATCAAGCCTGCTGAATATCAGATAGAATTATTCATGGATATGGCTTGGGACATTCACTCCGTCAGAAAACAGGGTATCACAAAGCATCTCAGCCATTTCCTACAAAGAGAATTCGGTAACCAGTTGGGCAAACGTCTTTTACCTCTGATGAAAGAACATTATCGATTAGCATATATCCGCAAGCCGGAATTCATGGGAAATACTCGTGAAGAAGAGTATCACACCAACGATTATCGTATTATAAAAGATATGCCATGGAGCGAAAAATATATTGACACACGTTTAGCGGCCTATCAAAAATTGGAAGATGAGGTAGAAACTTGCTTTAATAAAGTTATTCCGGAACGTCAAGACGCCTATTTCCAATTAGTCAAATACCCTTTGCAGGCATCAGCGGAAATGAATAAAAAAATACTTTATGCTCAAAAAGCTCGCCACGGGCTGGAATCATGGTCAAAAAGTGATGCAGCATTTGATAGTATTGCTTCACTAACACGTATCTATAATATAGGTTTCCATAATAATAGTAAATGGCATAGAATGATGGATTTTCAACCTAGGCGTTTACCAGTATTTGAACCTGTAGATCATAAAGCTGCGACTTCTCCTATAATAAAAGAACGCAAGTACATTGCCAAATGGAATGGAGCAGACTGCACAAATGGGGATTACTCCCCCTGTGAAGGCCTCGGTTATGAAGAAAAAGCCATAACCATCCCGAAAAATAAGAGTGTAAACTATACATTTGACGCAATAAATACTGATTCTGTAGAGATTGAAGTACATTTACTTCCTTGTCATCCTATTGAAGGAAAGTCAATTCGCATTGCGCTTTCACTTGACGGGCAGCAGATTCCTGCAAGTAATTACGAAACATATGGGCGAAGTGAAATATGGAAAGAAAATGTATTAAGAAACAAAGCAATCTTACATTTCACCCTCCCACTTTCCCAAAATGAGAAACATTGTCTTCAAGTAAAAGCAATAGATAAAGGAGTCATTCTTGACCAACTATTTGTT
>OHDN01000761.1_pt1 | contig 19069 bp, 19 predicted proteins | sample 1566971 | NCBI WGS metagenome assembly OHDN01 (sample SAMEA3879538, study PRJEB24766) | human gut metagenome | biome: human-associated habitat; feature: feces | place: USA | collected 1985/1987
TTTCTCATATTTAACGACATTTACTTACATAATTTTAGACATTTTTTTACATTTTTATGATGATTTCTTGCATATACATAATTTATTATAATTATAGTCATGATGGATACATATAAATCGCATATTCCCTCTCTTTTATCGGTTTCTATGTAAAAATGTCATATCTGGCTGATTCTTCATGACAATATTTAATAACGCAGAAAGGTCGTTCATATATGCAATCATCACGTAAAGCCAAAAATATTCAATTAATCCGCTTTGTTATTGGAATATTATTATGTTCCGCTATTATTTTATTTGTATATATGTTGTTACCAGATTCACGTTCTGAAACTGGTAACGCCGGCCATTCTATGCTATTATCATCTTCTACAATTTCTGAGGCTGAAGAACTTTCTTCAACTGTCAGATTACCACTTTCTGACTGTGAGGTGTGTATTGATGCCGGACATGGTGGTCAAGATATAGGCAGTAGCAAAGGAAAACGTTTAGAGAAAGATGATACTCTTGATTTGTCAATGAAAATTTTTAAATATTTATCAGATAAGGGCATATCTGTTGCCATTTCACGAACTAATGATACTTATCTTTCACTTCAGGAGAGAAAAGATTTCGCTGAAGATTCTAATTGTACGTTATTTATCTCTATACACAGAAATCTGTACGAAGGCAATTCAAAGATAAACGGAGCAGAAGCATGGATTCACAGTTCTGACCCTGTAAACGCCCATTCGCTTGCTTCTTCAATTCTAAATGATATCTGTTCTTCTAATAATTTTGATAATCCAACCTTTGATAATCGTGGGGTAAAATGCGGAACAAGTTCCGATGCATATGATAACTATGCAATTAATAAAGTGAGTATGACAAGTATGATTCTTGAAATGGGTTTTATAACAAGTCCATATGATAACAGGGCTTTTGATAACAATCTTGATACATATGCTAAAATAATCGGTGATGATATAATAGATTATCTGAATAATAAATAACCCAAGACTATCTTGTATAGCCTTGGGTTATTTGATTATCGTTTTACAAAAATGCCGGCGACCGGAATCGAACCGGTACGGGAGGTTAGTCCCGCAGGATTTTAAGTCCTGTGCGTCTGCCAGTTCCGCCACGCCGGCATAAGCATTTCAGCTTAATGGATGGAGGTGGATTCGAACCACCGAAGCAATTTGCAGCAGATTTACAGTCTGTCCCCTTTGGCCACTCGGGAATCCATCCGATTTTTTAATGCTATATATTTATACCATATAAAGCATTAAAGTGCAAGTATTTTTTTATTACTAACGAAGTTTATTTTATCATTAATCATTTGAAATTTACCTTGTTCATCTTTTATAATAAACAATGAATTTTATTTTTCATTTGCTTTTCTACTGTACTCTTTTTCTGTATATTGCAGCTGAAAAACCCGGTAATCTTACTATTATCTCGCCATTTACAACAACATACACTACCTTGCCTACATTATATGTGTCTCTTGATGATACCATAAGACTTTCCATAATGCTGTTATCCCTGACACCTAACTGCCATACCGGAATATGAATTTCTCTCTCTGAATCATTGTTATTTATCGCAATTGCAAGTATATTATCATTCAGGAAACGTCCATAAGCAATTATATTGTATTCTCCTAATAATGCCTTAAATGAACCTTTTCTTAGTGCTATGTTATTCTTATGAATTCTTATTGCATCTCTATGAAATTCAATCAATTCCATATCTTCTCTGCCCCATGGATAAGTTCTTCTGTTATCTGGGTCAGTCCAGCCACATACTCCCGCCTCATCTCCATAGTAGATAGTAGGTGCACCAGGCCATGTCATCTGCATTATTACAGCTTCTTTCATAATACCTTTATTAGTATACATTTCTGCTGCCTGAGGTCCTACCGATGCAACTCTGCCGACATTTCCATTAGTTCTGGTCATAAAACGTGAATGATCATGGTTAGATAATTCGTTCATGGCAACTAGTAATGAATTTCCCTGAAACCTTGACATATGATGTCGCATAGATGCGAAGAACGAATACGAGTCACCTCTTAAATCATCTCTCTTCTCATCACTATGTTTCTCCATGCCTGTAAGAAACCATGTAATAGGCTCCATAAATGCATCGTAGTTCATTACAGTATCCCATTCATCACCCTGTAACCATGAGCCTGGATCTCCATAATGTTCAGCTAATATAATAGCTTCAGGATTAGCTTCTTTAACATTCTTTCTGAAGTCCTTCCAGAACTTATGGTTAAATTCACCACTATGTCCTAAATCTGCTGCAACATCAAGTCTCCATCCATCTACATTATAAGGTGGTGAAACCCATTTTCTTGCAATTTTCATTATATACTCATATAATTTAGGAGATTCTTCATAATTAAGCTTAGGTAATGTATCGTGACCCCACCAGCCATTATAATGGTAATTATAAGGCCATGCATCTTCAAAGAATTTAAAGAAGCTTCTGTATGGGCTGTCACCTGATACATATGCCCCTTTTTCATAACCCTCCTGGTTCTCGTAAATCTGTTCTCTATCAAGCCATTTATTAAATGAACCACAGTGGTTAAATACACCATCTAAGATTACTTTCATTCCTCTTCTATGGACTTCTTCAACAAATCTGGCAAATAATTCGTTAGATGCCTCTAAGTTAGCCTTATCGGTAACTCTTGTTATATATCTGCTTGCCTCTCTGTTAAGGTAATTGCCTTCACTAAGCAATTCTCCCTCGTCTTTAACAATCTTTCCGAAATGTGGGTCAATATAATCATAATCCTGAATATCATATTTATGGTTAGAAGGGGAAACGAACATAGGATTGAAATATATTACTTCTACGCCTAATTTCTCTAAATAATCTAATTTATCCCATACGCCCTGAATATCTCCGCCGTAGAACTCTCTTACACCCATTGTAGCAGGATACTTATACCAGTCATCAACTTTAACAGAGTAATCACCAATATAGCTGTATTCTCTTGTCTCTACATCATTACTCTTATCACCATTAAAGAATCTGTCTGTATATATCTGGTACATTACTGCGCCCTTAGCCCAGTCAGGTGTCTTAAAGCCCGGAGTAATTACGAAGTCATACCATCCAAGTCTCTTGTCACATACACCAGATTTATCATAGAAGCACTCCTCGAATCCTGAAACTATCTTAAAATAGTATTTTATCTGTGTCTCTTCAATCTTAATCATATATTCATAATAATCAAATAACATATCAGTTTCTATATGCTCCATAAGGTGTCCTTCGTCTCCTATGCACAGATATACTCTGTCTACATTACCCACAGCGGTTCTGAAGCGAATCCTTACTTCCGAATTCTTATCTGGTTCAGGTGGAAGTCTGTATTCAGAATTCTCATCGCAAAACAATGCTTCTTTATTAAGCATTGGGCGCATATTCTGCATATACAATATTTTCTTTTCATTTTTATTCATATGATTCAAATCTATATTCATTGTTTTTTCCTCTTATTATATGATATGTAACTTTCACAATTTTATTATAATTCACATTCAAATGCAATAATGTTTTATATTTTTTTAATATTTTACACTTCTACACTTCTACATGTAAAAAGGACAGCTCACATGCTGTCCTTTTTGGAGAAGGTATTTCGTTTCTTATGGGGTGTAGCAAAAACTATATAATGTATTGGGGGGTTTTTACGATGTAGATTATAACATCCGTCTATGCAAAAGTGTGCATAAACTTTACAAAAAATCATTTTACTTTTTGTGCAAATTGACACATTATTTCCCATTTCAACAAAATATCTTATTTTTCATCATTTGTTTTTATACATTTTCAACATTTCATTTATATATAAATTATTCTGTCACTTCTGTATCCGATGTTTCTGATTCTTTAACTTCTTTATCGTCAAATAAAGCTTCGAATTCCTTCTGTCCAATCTTCTCTTTCTTCATAAGAAGTTCAGCACTCTTATATAATACATCTTTGTGTTCTTCGATTATATGTTTAGCTTTAGCATAACATTCATCAACAATTCTCTTAACTTCATTGTCAATGGCACTTGCAGTTCCATCCGCATAACCTCTTGTATGTGCTAAATCTCTTCCGATAAATACTTCGTCTTCATCATCTCCATAACAGATAAGACCTAATTTGTCAGACATACCATATTTAGTAACCATAGCCTTAGCTATTGCTGTTGCCTGCTTAATATCCTGCGATGCACCTGTCGTAATATCGTCTAATACCATTTCTTCTGCAATTCTTCCGCCTAATGATACCATTATGTCCTGAAGCATCTTGCCCTTAGTATTAAACATCTCGTCTTTCTCAGGTAATGGCATTGTATATCCTGCTGCTCCTGTTCCTGTAGGAATAACTGAAACTGTGTGTACAGGTCCGACATCAGGAAGAACATGGAATAAAATCGCATGACCTGATTCGTGAAATGCTGTAATTCTCTTCTCTTTCTCTGATATAATTTTACTCTTCTTCTCTGTACCGATACCAACTTTAATAAATGAACGGTTAATATCTTCCTGAGTAATATATTTTCTATTCTGTCTTGCTGCATAGATTGCCGCTTCATTTAAGAGATTCTCAAGGTCTGCACCTGTAAAACCTGCTGTAGTCTGTGCTACATTATCAAGGTCAACATCATCACCAACCTGTTTATCTCTGATATGAACATCAAGAATTTCTCTTCTTCCTTTAACATCCGGTCTGCCGACCACTACTTTTCTATCGAAACGTCCCGGACGTAATATTGCAGGATCAAGTATGTCTACTCTGTTAGTAGCAGCCATTACTATTATTCCCTCATTTACACCGAAGCCGTCCATCTCTACTAATAACTGGTTGAGTGTCTGTTCTCTTTCATCATGTCCGCCACCCATACCTGTTCCTCTTCTTCTTGCAACAGCATCTATCTCATCGATAAATATGATACATGGCGAATTCTTCTTAGCCTCTTCAAATAAATCTCTTACTCTTGATGCACCGACACCAACGAACATTTCTACAAAATCTGAACCTGAAATACTGAAGAATGGTACTCCTGCTTCACCTGCTACAGCTTTAGCAAGTAATGTCTTACCTGTTCCCGGAGGTCCTGTAAGAATTACACCTTTAGGAATTCTTGCGCCTACCTCAAGATATTTCTTAGGATATTTTAAGAAATCCACAATTTCCTCTAACTCTTCTTTTTCTTCCTGTAAGCCAGCTACCTGGTCAAACTTAACTCTCTTCTTAGGGTCATTAACCATTTTAGCACGGCTCTTTCCAAAGCTCATCATTCGGTTAGCTCCGCCACCGCCGCCTGTCTGTGCGGTAAGTATTGATATAAATATAATAGCAATTACTATCATTACGACGTATGGAAGAATCTGCCATAACACATTCTCTTTCTCAACATCCTTCATTGTGTATTCTATATTTAAATCAATAAGTCGCTGCTCTGTATCCGCTGTACTTGCAACCCGGATTGTATGTTTATCACCATCATTCAATCGTACTACTATCTTACCTGTAGGTACTTCCTTGTTCTGATATACTGTAACACTTTTGACTTCGTCATTTTTAACATCTTCTAAGAAGTCGCTATATTTATAATGATCTGTATCCTTATTATATATTGCAATGTAATAAAAAGCAGACATAACTAATAAGAGTACAATTATATAAATACCAAAGCCTTTCATTTGTTTCTTCACTTTTTGAATCCTCCTCTCACTTTTTGAGCATTTTACAATCTATTCTGTATCTACCACGCCAATATATGGAAGATTCCTATATTTCTGGTCATAATCCAAACCGAAACCTACCACAAATTCGTCAGGTATATTAAAACATGTATATTGCACGTTTACATCAACAACTCTCCTGTCAGGTTTATCAAGTAATGTGCATATCTCAATACTGTTAGGATTTCTCTGCCATAACATATCCGTTAATGCCTTTAATGTACGTCCTGAATCGATAATATCTTCTACAATCAGAACATTCTTACCTTCAATTGATTCATCAAGGTCTTTTACAATTTTTACTTTTCCACTGCTCTCTGTACCTGAACCATAGCTTGAAACTGCCATAAAGTCCATAGATACATCTGTTGTGATTCTCTTAGCAAGTTCGCACATAAAGAACACACCACCTTTTAATACACAGATGAGATGTACTGTTTTGCCTGCATACTTCTTGCTGATTAGATCACCAATCTCTTTAATCTTAGCACACACATCTTCTTCTTTAATCAACACTCTGATTTTGTCCTGCATTTTGATTTTCTTTCCTTTCTAGTCTAGAAATTATTAATAAATGTTTTGTATCTTCTGTCACCTTATATTCTTCACTAATTCTATGACCTACAATCCATATAATATGTGAACCATCTGCAAATACCGGAATCAAACCTCTTTTTTCTGCCGGAATCTTATTGTCCACAAAAAAACTCTTCAGTTTCTTTCTCTGTCCCTTTGCATTTATAACTACATAATCCTCTGATTCACGATATCTTAATTGCACAGTAAATTGTATTTTATCATAATCAAAGCATTTAGTATACAAGTTTTGGTAATTTTTTAGTTGATTTATTAAAAATTTTATATTTATTCCCTCTTTTTCGACATCGATTATCCTTACATCAAACTCTTCTTCCCCCAGTGTATATACACCGTCTTTCCTGATATCTTTCCCGATATCTTTCCTAATATCTTTCCTGATATCTTTTTCTATATTTTTTTCATCTCCAGCTTTACTTACATTTTCTCTCTCAATAATTATATTATCATATTGGACTCTGGCTATAATTCCATATGGCAGCATTATATATCGTCCCGTCTGCCTGCCACATAAATCTATCACATCTTCTATATGCTTCCTTGTAATATCCTTAAGCTTTTCTGCTGCCTTTTCAATGCATGCTCTCACAATACGCTTCTGTATTATTTCTTTTTCACATGCAAGAGCCTTTCTGTTAATGTAAATACAATTATTATGCTCTGAGACAATATTTTCATACATATAATTCGTAACTTCCGAAAGATAATCTTCTATCTCCCTTAACTCATCTGCCGCCTGACAAATGTGGCTTATACTGTTATCATTAATGTTCTCACTAAGATATGGCAACACTCTGTGTCTTATCTTATTCCTTGTATAATCCTCTGTAAAGTTAGTTGAATCGTCTATATGTGTTATATTATGTTCTGATAGGTACATCTCTATCTCTTCGCGTGTAAGACACAATACCGGTCTTATTATACTGCCATTCTTATATGGAATTCCCGCTAATCCTTTAAGTCCGCTTCCCCGGCACAGATTATGGATAAATGTCTCGGCACTGTCATTCCTGTTATGTGCCACCGCAATCTTTACACTTCTTCCATTACTTATAAGTTCTTTCGCCACTTCATCAAATGCCTTATATCTTAACGTTCTGCCCGCTTCTTCCTCTGATAATCCGTTAGTCTTAGCATATCCAGGGACATCATATTTATAGCATCTAAACTTAACACCATCATTCTTACACATATTTTCCACAAAATTCATATCCCTGTCTGCTTCTTCTCCACGTATTCCATGATGTATATGAACTGCAATAATATCTATATCAAAATAATTCTTAAGTTCCAGAAGTATTTTATACAGGCATACGGAATCAGCGCCACCTGATACACCCACAATGACGCTTTCTCCCTTTTCTGCCATATTAAATTGTTCCATATATTTTCTGACTTTAATTAATTCGTTCATAATCTACCTTTATCAATTTTGCTTTTTATTATTTCTCTATATATTCGTTTATATTAATCCGGCTCCTATATACACCGGTTTTTTATTATTTCTGTTCTTTTCAATATTTTATAACTCTGACTTTATAAATTACCAGTATTTATAATATATTACTTTATTCTAAATTTATTAGCAAGTATTTATTATGCTATCTTTTTATTATTTTCCCATATCCCGGTTACTAATACAGTCATATCGTCAGTCAGTCTTGATTTATCTGAAACTGCCTTTTCTAAGATGCAATCTGCAATCTCTTTAGGCGAACCACCATCGATATCCCTTATGATTTCAACCAATTTACCATCATTGTCTTCTGTATTAAGTGCATCGATTACACCGTCAGACACCATAATCACCAAATCTCCATCATATAATTTCTTACTTGTGCTGTCATAATCGACTTCGGCAAACATACCAAGCGGCATTGATGTAGATTTAATCGTTTCAACCCAGTTGCCCCTCTTAACAAATGTCGTAGCTGCTCCGATTTTCACTAAATCGCACATGCCTGAATGTAAATCAATTACACCATAATCTAGTGTTGCAGGGTGTTCCTCCTCTGAGTTCATTATCATAACTGAATTAATCATTTTAAGTGCTGTATCACCATCAAAACCACTGTCTAAAAGCTGTTCTAACAATTCAATTACTGTTTCACTTTCAAGGCATGCACTTGTTCCATAACCCATACCATCTGAAATTCCCATAAGAACCTGTCCATTCTCTAATTCTTTAAGCGAATAATTATCTCCCGATATTCCACCTTCACCTCTTGCCTTTCTCGCTGCACCATGTAGTACATAGAAATTTGCCTCCTCCACATATGTCGTTGTCGTGAATTCATTACTGATTACCTTTCTGCAATTTCTAGATGGCATATATGCCTTTCCAAATGCCTCACTTACCGCCTCTGCTATCTCCCTTGTTCCAATCGTCACACCTTTCTCGCATTTTGCTGTTATTAAATATTCTTTTTTATGTCTGCGGTTCTCTATACCCATTATTTTATCCATATATACTTTTCTGCCCTTTAATTTATGTCTTATATATTCCTCCTCTTCCCCGGTAATCTTCACAAAATCATACATTTCATGCGAATATTCTTCTATGATTTTAGAAATCTGGTTAAGCTGCCCTGACATAATATTTCTGCTCTCATCAAATTTATTCTTCCATATCTGGTTAATGTCTGTATTCGTCTCAATACTGTCAATATTACCTGTCTCCATATCATTTTTTAATATGCTCTTAGACAGTTTTTCTATCGCCTTTGCCGCATTTGTCAACTTTTCCTCAAGTATTTTCTGCATATCATTTTCTTCATTATTATTAATATTCTCTTCGAATCTGTAGATAATATTTTTAGGAAGCATCATAAATATTATACCCGCACCAAGCAGCCCCTTGACAATATTGTCACTGATGAATAACGGATATGCCGCATAGCCGACTGTCAGGCACGCACAAATCATTGATAACACACTGATAACTCGTCCTAATTCCCTGAATATTCCTATCGCAATTCCAAGCATACACATTATTCCTAAGTATTTCGCATCATCATACCATAAACACAAGGATATTCCACATGCCGAACCAATTATGGCACCCATTCCCGCACCATATTTATATGCGCCATACAAAATTGAAAAGAACAATATTATCTCTATTCCCGATGCCGGAATCGTCATTCGCTCACCTATATTATAGATAACCAACCCGGTAATAAGTGCCATACTAAACATTTCTTCATTATCATAGACCGCTTTTCCACTTATGAGTGCCTGAATGGCTTTCCTGAATGTAATATTTAATGCCGCTGAAAATACTGACATAATCACAGGCATCGCTAATGTCATAACTGTCTCCATATTCATTGCAAATGTCGTGTATTTCTCATTAATTAATAAATCGGTAACTTCAAGTGTAAATACTGAAATAAAGCATATTATTGCGCTTGCATATTCATTTACACGCAATTTATTAACGGCAGTCAGTTTGGATATAATGATGATTACACTTATCGCAGATATGTATTTTACTATATCTATCGTCTGAAAATTATTTGCCATTCCAAGTAACATTACTATTATAGTAGTTATCCCTGGTGAACCGCTTGCGTATAATGCTGATGAATATCCCATTCCTACAGGATTCAGTCCATACATATTACTGCCCGCAAGTACAATTCCTATCAGATTCAATGCAATTAATTTAATTCTGTTTGTTTTGTTATTCATAAAATAAACCTCCATTTTTTAGGCATCTGCCTTTTATGGAGGTCATTATATATAGGTCTTTGTGTTTTTTTTGTCAAAGCAACGTAGCATTTCTAATAAAGTTTTAGACATTTTCCCTTTCAAAAACATTTTTGAGGCGATTTTATGTACCTAGACTATTTTAAGAAACTGTAGACTAATCTTAACTTCTTCGCTGCTTACCGCAAAGAGGCGGTCAGAAATTCACACAAGCGATTTCTGACCTGCCATAAAATCTATTTGCTTTCAGTTAAAAGCAAATAGCTGTGCGAAAAATCAACCTATCAATTTGATTTTCACACTAATCTTTCTTAGGCTTTAATATTATCTCATCAGGATATACAAAACCAAGCTTTCTCGCAGCCTCTTCTATGTACTCTTTAGTCTGCACATACACTCTCTGTTTTTCAAGTTCTGAAGTTCTCTCACTCTCTTCTTCATAACTCTGCTGAAGCTTCTGTTCTTTCGCATTCAATTCATCTCTCTTAGCTTTCAGACTATTCGTCTGGTATGATATTATCCCTACAAATATTATCATAATAACTATGACAGCTATTGAATTAAGTACATTTTTTCTTTTTTTTGATTTTCCTTTTAAATTCTTCTTCAATTCCGGCACCTCTTTTACTGCCTCTTAATATCTTCACATTGAACTTATTACATAATATTTTAATAGGTTTAAAAACTTTTTTCAGTATTTTTTTTAAAATTTCACATATTTTTCTTAATATAAATCTAAGAACAATTGTTAAATATTTCACAGCAAACCGGCCAATGCTTAATTCATATAATATCATTCCGGCAGCTATCCCTGTAATTATATATAACCTTATGACTCCACCATTAACCTTGTACAAGAATACGCATGTCATAACAGACATTATTAACCAGTAGAGAATGTCCTCTAAGCCCATTATTATAAATGACTTGAAAACAATTCTTCGTATTATCCTGATAAAATCATATATTAAGGCGAATAACGCTCCTAATATTATGGCTCTGAAGAAAATATCGACTTCATTAATTATCTCACCACTCATGCGTCCACCTATTTAAACAATCGTTTGATAAGCGATTCGTCAGACTGCTTCTGAGTATAAACAATGCTGTCGATATTGCCCTCTATTTCTGCCTCTGACTTCTCTAGATTAATCCCCTTTACTTTCATTTCCCTGCCCTTAATAATAAGCCTGCCCATAGATGTATCTAAATTAACCATATTATTATCAAATTCAATAACATCTAATACGCCTGATATTATTCCCTGTGTCCGACCTGTTATAATAATTTTATGGCTTACTATATCTTTCTGACCTCTTGTGCCCGTCCTTGCAAATTCATTTCTGCTTTCTGAATACCCCACAACATATCACCCTTTCGACCTCTATGTTGCTAGTATATTTTGCACTAATAGGAATTATTACAACTCTCTATACATTTCTTTGGCTTCATCTTTCTTAACTGTTTCAGAAATATCTAAAACTTCAACCTTAAGCGATTTAGTACCAAATAGTATTTCAATAATGTCTCCTACCTTAACATTTACGGATGCTTTGGCAGGCTTGTCATTAACCAGAACCCTTCCTGCATCGCAGGCTTCATTCGCTACTGTTCTTCTCTTAATAATTCTCGATACTTTCAAATATTTATCTAATCTCATAATTACTCCTTTCAAAATACTATACGCCGAGACAATTTCAACGAAATTTCCTGGTAAAGAATATAGAATGTCGCCTGCGACATTCTTCGCCTGCGGCGGGTTGCTATAGCAACATTTTCTGCTCCGCCGCAGTGCGATCCTTGCGGAGCATTTTTTACTTACCAGGACAATTCCTGGTAAGTAAAAAATCCCCTCACTTACGTTAATAAGTGAGGGGAAAGCTCTCAAAATCACAAATTCAAATTACTTGTTGATTTCGTTCTTTAAAGCTGCTCCAGCTTTAAATTTAGGTGCTACTGAAGCTGCAATCTTCATTGTCTCACCTGTCTGTGGGTTTCTTCCTTCTCTAGCTGCTCTCTTAGCTACTTCGAATGTACCAAAGCCAACTAACTGAATCTTGTTACCTTTCTTTAATTCTTCAGTTACTACTTCTGTAAAAGCTTTTAATGCTTTTTCAGCATCTTTCTTTGATAATTCAGATTTTTCAGCAATTGCTGCTACTAATTCAGCTTTGTTCATGGATAGACTCCTCCTCTGTTATTCTTAGTATTCTTTTACTTGATATATTCAAGTTTCTTTTTAATTGTGGATAGGCATCTCTATGCCTAAGCCTCACGTCTATTTATAAACTCTTAATGTTGTTTTGTCAAGAAATTTTCGCCATTTTATTAGGGGGGTAACGCATTATTGTTTAAATGTAACAATGTTTATATTGAAATTTTGTTAATATTACAGTATTTACATTTTAAAAAATACTGTTAAGCCTCCATTTGACGGCCTATAAAATGAGCAGCTACCTCAATAAGTTTAACATCTTCATCACTAATTCTAATATCTTCTCCACCTGCCATCAGAGCTATTCCACCTATGACATCACCCTCACATATTATAGGCTTTATAACTTTATTGCATCGTTTCTCATCATTGTCTGTAATTCTGATTCCTTTAGTGTTCTCCCTGACTAACATTCGGTTTTCAAGTATATCCTCAAACTCTTTAGAAAGATTCTTATCTATAAGTTCCCTGCCAAATGAAGTCGCTGCCACCACAATATCTCTATCTGACATAATGACTGCATGATTTATATATGTTCCAAGGCTTTCTGTATATTGCACCGCAAATTCACGAATTTCACCTATTGGAGAATATTTCTTAAGTACGATTTCACCCTCTCTGTCGGTAAAAATCTCAAGAGGATCGCCCTCTCTTATCTTCAATGTTCTTCTTATTTCTTTCGGAACAACTACTCTTCCCAAATCATCAATTCTACGAATAATTCCTGTTGCCTTCATAAGATATAATTCCTCCATTGCCATTGTTGATAAGGATAATAATATCCTTTTTTGTTACATATTAGCTTTGGAGTTAGTATGTGGTAAATAATATGAAATTATCCAAGTATTCTATTATTCCTTTCTTACTGAGTATTGTTCCTTTTCTATGGGATGGTCATAATTTCTTAATGAATTATCATCAAATTGTTCTTTTTCCAAGGAATCAATAAAAGTATCAATATCTTTTTTTACAGTGTTTGGAAGATTTGTAACTTTCTCAAGCATAAGTTCAGAGGCAATTCTCAATACATCTTTTTTGTGTTTTTTTATATCATTAGAATCTACTGTTTCACCATTATCTTTTCTCTGTTTCAAATCAAGATATGCCCTTGCTTTGAACAGAATCAAATTAAAATTAAAAAGGTAGAACTAAAATAGCTGCAATTGAATGAATATCCTGATTCATCAAAACTAATTAGTCCTACCTGAATACCCTTATCTTACACCCTTGCACCCATTTCATATTATTCAATATTATCCCTATTTATTTTCCTCACGTTCAACTAATTCATCTATCAGATCTATTGCTTCTTTAATCATATTATCACAATGGACTTTTTTAGTTCCACCGTTTTTCACATTTTCCCTGAGAAGCTCTGCACAGTCTGTCATTCCATTATGATTTTCTGCGATTCGCCTTCTAAATTCTCCTATTACTGCCGGAGAATCTATTCCTTTAGCACCGAGTATCATAAGTCCTGCCGTTATAACACCACACGTACTGCCACACTTCATACCTCCACCGAAATTACAGGCGATATTAGAAGCTACATTTTCATCGAGTCCCAGTTCTTTAGCATATGTTCTCATTATAGTCTGTGAACAGTTATTTATCATAGGCACTTCATTTCTAAGTCCCATAGCTTTTTCAATATGTTTATTCATCTCTTACTAATCTCCAATTCTGAGCGACTTATTGCGAAGAGGCGATGATAAATTCACATAGGCGATTTCTCATCTGCTATAAAAACTATCTGCTTTCGCTCCGAAACAAATAGCCATGCGAAAAATAATCACATCAGAATATTTTTCACACTACTTCCTCTTATGAGGTACAAAGGTGTCTCTAATGTTGTCTGAAAATACAAGAACGCAAATTTATTTTTCTACATAATCCTGTTCTAATGCTTCCATATCTTTTATATAATCTCTCATCTTGCGATAAAAATATATTCCTGTTATAAGATCTGACGCACCCGTAAAGGCAATACATATTCCAACTAATCTAATCATCCATTTAGCTGCTCTGAACGGATTAAAGATTAACACAATTCCTAGAATAAATGTAATTATTGCAGCTAAAAGCATACCTCTATTCTTCTCATTTGTATATTTGCTTAATTGTAATACATACTGTAATTTAGAATAAGCACTGATAAGAATACATACTCCCATCACAAATGGTATCACTGAAATAATTATCTTCGTAGAGGTAAGTATAAACAGACCGATTACAATGAAAATCAATCCTGATACAATCCCTGCATTTGAATAACCTGCCTGCTCTCTCTTTAAGAAATAACTAATAATTTTAATTACACCAACTGCTATGACTATTGTAGCTATTGTATATATCAAAGTTTTTGCAATTGATTCCGGAAACATTATAAGAACTACACCTAATGCTACATATAATAATGCTGTTAAGATATTATCAACTTTAAATGCTTTAATTTTATCCATAGAAAACCTCCATTTCTCTCTTAATACGCTTAGTAAACAATAAGACGCAGGCAGACTACTAATCCTATCCTACGTCTTATTAAGTTATAAATTTTCAACTTATCTTATCAGATAATATTAAATTTCAAAAGAATATTATTCGATTACTTTAACCCATCCTTCAGGAGCTTCAATTCTACCCATCTGGATACCTGTTAATGTCTCATAGAGTTTCTTAGTAACAGGTCCCATTTCGTCCATTCCACTTGGGAAACAGATTTCTTCACCATGGTTTACAATCTTACCTACTGGTGAGATAACTGCTGCTGTACCACAAAGTCCACATTCAGCGAAATCTTTAACTTCATCAAAGAATACCTCACGTTCTTCAACTTCAAGTCCTAAATATTCTTTAGCAACATATACTAATGAACGGCGTGTGATTGATGGTAAAATACTATTTGACTTAGGAGTAACAACCTTATTGTCTTTTGTAACAAATATGAAGTTTGCTCCGCCTGTCTCTTCAACTTTAGTTCTTGTAGCAGCATCTAAGTACATATTCTCTGCGAATCCCTCTTCATGAGCTGTTACGATTGCGTGTAAACTCATTGCATAGTTAAGACCTGCTTTGATATGGCCTGTACCATGTGGAGCTGCTCTATCGAAATCACTTACCTTAATAGTAATTGGTTTTGCACCACCTTTGAAATATGGTCCAACAGGAGTACATAAGATTCTGAACTGATATTCATCAGCAGGTTTAACTCCGATAACCGGTGAACTTGCGAACATATATGGTCTGATATATAATGTAGCACCTGAACCATATGGTGGAACATATGCTGCATTAGCTTTAACTACCTGAACTACTGCATCAACAAATCTATCCTGTGGAAATACAGGCATCTCAAGTCTCTTAGCTGAATCTTCCATACGAGCTGCATTCAGGTCAGGACGGAAACATACAATATGTCCATCTTCTGTTGTATATGCCTTTAAGCCTTCGAAACATGTCTGAGCGTACTGTAATACACCTGCACATTCATTTATTACAACGTTTGCATCGCTTGTCAATTCGCCATCGTCCCATTTTCCATCTTTGTAATTAGACACATATCTCTTATCTGTCTGCTGGTATCCAAATCCAATATTTGACCAATCAATATTCTTCTTTTCCATGACAATTACTTCCTTTCATCTGTCAGTAGCATACTTTTATGATTGCTATTTACGTTATTCTTTTTCAAATAAGTTTACCCCCGCTTTTAGATACTGTCAAGAAATTTTTGCAGCTCAAAAACACTTTCTTTTATGGCAAATGGCTTACAATTTTCTAATTCCTCCATTTCGCCATAGCCGTATCCTATCAGAATACAAGGAATACCACATTCTTTAGAGCCGATGTAATCGAACTTTCTGTCGCCTATCATAACTGCATCATTTACATCGAATTCCTTAATTCTACTCATCGCATATCTTATTACGTCAGCCTTTTCCACGCGGCTTCCGTCCATCGTACTTCCTGCTACCACATCAAAATATTTAATAATATCAAAATGTTCTAATAACTGCACCGCGAACTCTTCAGGTTTAGAAGTGGCTAAGATTACTTTCTTACCCTCATTATGAAGATGTTCAAGTAATTCCTTAATTCCATCATATAATTTACATTCAAATATTCCCTGTTTTCTATAATATACTCTGTATTCATCAACAGCCTCCATAGCTTTCTCATGCGTAAAACCATAAAACTGCTCATAAGAATCACTAAGCGGTGGACCGATAAATGGACAAAGTGTATCTAAATCTTCGACCTCAATGCCGAATTTCTTAAGTGAATACGCAACTGATTTAGTGATTCCCTCTTTAGGATCAGTTATCGTTCCATCTAAATCAAATAAGATATATTTCATATATAAACCTTTCCATAATACTAATTGTCTTAAATTGCATTTGCCTATTCAAACACTTACAAATTGTATTTGCCCGGGCGAATACTTTCACAAATAAATTGCCCTGATAAATGCAATTTTTCTGTATATAAATATACATTTCTACAATATTAATTTACAAGTATGGCTGCCACAATCCAGTGACAGCCATACCCATTTATATTCTTCTCTTTTACAATTTCTGATTAATATTCCATTGCTTTCTCTTCGCCATTTACTACACGTAAACCACCCTGAGCTAATGCAAGAAGTTCATCTTCTCCACCATATACTGTAAATGGTGCAATCCATTCTGAAGCTTCTTTTAATTTCTCAACAATGAAGTCATTATAAGCAATTCCGCCTGTAACGATTATCTGGTCAACTTTACCTTTTAATACGCAGGCCATTGAACCTATATCTTTGCTTACCTGATAGATGAATGCATCACGAACTAATTTAGCATTATCGTCTGTCTCAGCCATCTTCATTACATCTCTCATATCATTTGTATTAAGATATGCATTAAGTCCGCCGTTACCAACTAATTTCTTATATACTTCTTTCTCTGTGTATTTACCTGAGAAGCAAAGGCTGATAAGTCCACCAACAGGAACGCCACCTGCTCTTTCAGGTGAAAATGCGCCATCTCCGTCAAGTGCATTGAATACATCTATAACTTTACCGTTCTTATGAGCGCCAACTGATACACCGCCGCCCATATGTACAACGATAAGATTTAAGTCCTCATATTTCTTATCATTTTCCTTAGCATATCTCTTAGCTACAGCTTTCTGGTTTAGTGCATGGAAAATGCTTATACGAGGAATCTCAGGTACACCTGAAATTCTTGCTTCCGGGCTTAATTCATCAACAACAACCGGGTCAACTATATAAGATGGAACTCCGATTTCGTCTCCGATTTCTCTTGCCAAAATACCGCCTAAGTTAGAAGCGTGCTGTCCCTGTTTACCAATCTTTAAATCTTCTAATAATTCGTCGCTTACTTCATAAGTACCACCTGGAATTGGTTTAAGAAGTCCACCACGACCTACTACTACATTTATTGATTTAATATCGAAATTCTTCTCTTTTAATAAATTGAGAATAATATTTTTACGGAAATCTTTCTGGTCAACTATTGTTGCAAACTGACCTATTTCTTCTGTAGAATGTCTCAATGTTTCTTCGAATAATAATGTTTCATCTTCGAATACACCAATCTTTGTTGATGTTGAGCCTGGATTAATAATTAAACTTTTTACAGACATATCTTTACCTTCCTTTTTGAAATATTTAAAATTGAATTGTATTTAATCTTATTTAATCTTATTTATTCTTCATAGCCTCTGCTACAACTGAACCAAGTGCTATTGAATTAACTTTTGTCTCGAAATCATCTGAACGTGATGTAAGGATAACCGGTGCTTTTGTACCTGTTATGATGTTACCATTCTTAACCTTAGCTGTATGTACAAGTGTCTTGTATACAAGATTTCCTGCATGAATGTCTGGGAATAATAAGATATCAGCATCACCAACGATTTTTCTGCCCTCAGCGCCCTTATGAGCTGCTGCTTCAGGACATATAGCAAGGTCCATAGATAATGGTCCATCAACTATACAACCTTTAATCTTGCCTTCTTCACACATCTTTGTAAGTTCTGCTGCTTCAACAGTTACAGGCATCTTAGGGTTAACTACCTCAACTGCTGCAAGTGGAGCTACCTTAGGCATATCAATTCCACATGCGTTACAGATTTCAACTGTATTTTCAATAATGTGTACTTTATCCTCAAGTGTTGGATATGTCATAAATGCAACATCTGTAAGGAATAATAACTTATTAATTCCTTCAATCTCAAATACACATACATGTGATAATGGACGATTATTTCTAAGTCCTACTTCTTTATTAAGTACGCTCTTTAAGAATGACTTAGTATCAATCAATCCTTTCATATACATATCTGCTGTACCATTATGTACAAGTTCAACAGCCTTAAGTGCTGCCTGCTCTGTATCTTTCTCATCAATTACCTGGTAATCAGATAAATCCATATCAATTGTTGCTGCAATCTCTTTAATCTTATCAGCATCACCAACAAGAATTGCATTAGCAATGTTTCTCTCTTTTGCTGCTTTTACAGCTTCAAGAACTGGTGCATCCTGTGCAACCGCAACTGAAACAGTTTTAACACTACAACTATTTACTTTAGAAATTATTTCATCAAATCCTTTAGCCATTATGACACCTCTTACGTTAATTTTATTTGTGATTACACAATGTCGCCTGCATATTCACACTAATATGGATAATATAGCACTTACTTGGCAAAAATTCAAGTACACGAACAGATACAATTGCTTATTAATGCTAATTTGTTAATTTTGCATTTTATTTACAAAAATCAGTATACTTTT
>OHDN01000783.1_pt1 | contig 18588 bp, 18 predicted proteins | sample 1566971 | NCBI WGS metagenome assembly OHDN01 (sample SAMEA3879538, study PRJEB24766) | human gut metagenome | biome: human-associated habitat; feature: feces | place: USA | collected 1985/1987
TCAAGATAAATCCCATAGGAGAACAGGATGCCAAACGGCAATACTGTTAAACATGGGTGGATCTTGCTCTTATTTGTATCCCTCTATATAACGAAACGCTCAGAGGCTGTTTTACAGTGGGGGAAAAGAAAAAATATCAAAAAATTGATGATTAATGGTGAGCTTGTGATAGAATGAAAAAAAGAGAAAAGCATAAAGGATGTAGTTGTAGAGAATATTTGTTATGATTAGAAAGTTGCTGAACGGAGATATCGATAGAGTCGCTGACATATGGTTAAAGACAAATCTGAAAGCACATTATTTTATTTCCAATCAATACTGGAAAAGTAATTATGAATTAGTGAAAGAAATGATGTCACAAGCGGAAGTCTATGTGTATGAAAACAACAACAAAATTCAAGGCTTTATAGGTTTAAAAGATGATTATATTGAAGGTATTTTTGTCGCTGATGAAATGCAGTCTCACGGCATAGGTAAAAAATTGCTGGATTATATCAAGAATAAAAAAGCCAAGTTGCAATTAAAAGTATATCAAAAAAATGTCAGGGCAATATTGTTTTACCAAAGAGAAAGATTCATTATTCAAAGTGAGCAGTTGGACGAACTGACCGGCGAAAAAGAATATGTAATGAAATGGGAATCAAATTTTGAAAGGTAATAATGTGTAATGCGTGTTATATCTTTCGTCAGGTATGCTTAAAGAGTGAAAAAAGTAAATTGGAATAAGCAAAACAGAAATGAATACTTTGTATTCTTTTGCATTAACGGCTACACAGAAAAAATGCAAAACCTTGCAAAACAAAATTCAAATATCGTTTTGTACTGAAATAAATACAAGTCTTGTAAAACGGCACTGATGCTTAATTGAGCATTGGTGCTGTTTTCTTTTCGCCGTGAAAGAAAAAAGCCTTTACCTTTCGGCAAAGACTTTGTTTGTATGAGAGTCAATATTTTTTGGTGTTATTTGCTTTTCTTTTTTGCCTTGATAACGCCTTTTATCGTTTCAATGCCGTGAATGGTACCCACAAGCGGATGATAAAGCATGATTCTCGGTCCTGAATAACGCATCACTTCTTTAATTTTCACGCGCATATCGGGTTTGTAGCAATGGCATGGACATTGCGAGCAGAAGTTTTTATCGTTTCCCCAGCGGCAATGATCAAGCCTAAAAAGCGCATAATCAGTAAGTTCTTGGCACTCCTTGCAAAGAGTACCTTTTTTTGATTTATGCACACCGTGGCAATAAATTTTTACCATTTCGGGTAACATTTCTTTTTCTCGTGTGATTCTGTCTTTTTTCATGATAATCTGCCTCTGTAAACGGTGTAAGCTTCGTCAGCAATTTTTGCCGTTGACTTTCTGTGAGAAACCAAAACAATGCTTTTTCCGTGCTTTGCTTCGTTTATAGATTTTAAGATGTTGCCCTCGTTTAAACTGTCCAAATTGCTTGTGGGTTCGTCAAGCATAATCATAGGAGAGTTGCAAAGGAACGCTCTTGCAAGACCTATACGCTGTTTTTCACCGTCCGAAAGCAAATCACCGAGTTCGCCTACATTTGTGTCGTATCCCTTAGGCAAAGTCATTATAAAATCGTGAATTGAGGCTTTTTTTGCGGCAATTTCAACTTCTTCTCTTGTTGCGTTGTAATCTGCAATTTTAATGTTATTTTCAATCGTATCGTTAAACAATTGAGTTTCTTGGCTTACAAGGCTCTGATTGTTACGAAGTGATGATGTTTTAATATTTTTAATGTTTTCACCCGACATATCAATTTCGCCGCTGTTTACATTCCAAAAACGCATCATAAGTTTAAGCGCAGTCGATTTGCCCGAACCGCTCGGTCCGTTTATAGCAATGATTTTGTTTTTTGGAATTTCCATATTGAAATTTTCAAGAATTTGCTCTTTGTCATATGCAAAGCCTACATTTTTACATTCCATACCGTCAAATTCAACTTCTTTGCCGCTGATGTTTTCTTCAACAACAGGGCTTTCATCAAGAATTGACAGCACTCTTTCACCGCTTGCAAGGGTGTGAGTCAAATTGCCTGCAAGGTTCGAAAGTGCAGCAACCGGACCGAATGAACTCATCATTGCAACGGTTGAAACAATAAGTCCGTCAAATCCGATTGTGCCCTTTTGGTAAAGGCAAATTGCAACTAAAAGCATTGTGATTGAAAAGAAGATAATCGAAATATCCGTAATTGAAATATTATGCCCCTCAATTTTCTTTAATTTCTTTTGAAGTGAATTAAGTTTATCGGTTTTTTCGTTCATTTCATCAAGGCGGGTATCGGTTGAATTGTATCTGATTGATTCCAAAAGTCCCCTCATGCTGTCAAGCACATAGCCGGAAAGTGCACCCGAATTTTCACGGTAGGTCATACCGATATTTTTGTTAAATTTAGATGATACAAGTGGAATAATAATGCCGACTGTAATGTAAGCCGCAAGTGCAACAAGCATAAGCCAAATACTGTATTTTCCGATAAATATCAGCATAACAAGGCTTGTTAAAAACGCAATACAAATCGGAGAAATCGTGTGAGCATAAAAAACTTCTAAAAGTTCAATATCACTTGTTATGAGCGATATCAGATTGCCTTTATCTTTACCTTCAAGCTTTGCCGGTGTTAGCCTACGAAGTGATTTGAATACTTTATCACGAATAAGTGCAAGTAATTTGAATGCAATATAGTGGTTGCACGCTTGCTCGCCGTAGTGAAGGAAGCCACGCAAAACCGCAAAAATAATAATGCAAATACATCCCGTTTTTATTGCAAGTCCACCGTTTATACCTGCGGCTGTAAGCAGCGTCATACTGCCAAGCACCGTAATTTGAATGGCGCAAAGAAAGCCTGTAACGCCGAGTATAACTGCAAGTACCATGAAGAAAGCAAGCGGCTTAACAAGTTTTATCAACCGCATCATAATTTTGAAACCTGATTGTTTTCTTTTCATTACGCTTCCTCCTTTGCATATTTTTCAAGTTCAGCTTGAGTGGAATACATCAGCTTGTATTTTTTATTAAGAGACATAAGTTCAGAATGAGTACCGCTTTCCTCAATTTTGCCCTTATCAAGCAGAAGAATTTTATCACTGCCCACCACATTTTCAAGCCTGTGGGAGATAAGAATAACGGTTTTGATTTTAGCCATATTGTGAATAACGGTCATAATGTCGTTTTCGCTTTCGGCGTCTATGTTTGAAGTTACTTCGTCAAAAACATATATCGGTGTGTTGTGAAGCAAGGCTCTTGCAATGGCAAGCCTTTGCCTTTGTCCGCCCGAAAAATTGCTGCCTTGTTGATTAAGTTTAGTATCAAGTCCGTCTTGCTCACTTAAAAATGACCAAAGGTTTACCATTTTCAATGCTTCAATCATCTTTTCGTCACCGGCACTTTTGTCGGCTATGAGCATATTTTCCCTAACCGTTCCTGCAAAAATGTAGGAATTAAAGTTAAAGGCAGTGATGTTGTTCATAAGTGTTTTTTCATCAATATCTTTTATTTCAACACCGCCGATTGTTATACTGCCGATGTAGCCTTTAGTTGTTCCGCAAAGCAGGGAAGCAAGCGTGCTTTTGCCGCAACCCGATTCGCCTACTATGCTTATAAGCTCGTGCTTTTTAATGGTTATCGAAATATCATTAAGTACGGTTTTTTCGCCGTCATAAGAAAAGGAAAGGTCTTTAATTTCGATATCCCCGTCAAGATTTTCAGGAATCTCCGCTCCGTGTTCGTCCTCTTTTGTATCAAGCAACTTAAAGAGTTTGTCACTTGCAGCCATACCGTTCATAGCCACATGGAAAAATGAACCGAGAAGCCTGAGCGGTAAAAAGAAATCAGCCGCAAGCATAATGATTAAAAATGCCTGAGGTAAAGTGATTGTGCCGTTTTTTACCTGAATGATTGCAATTACTACACCTACTGCACTTCCTGCATATGCAACAATATCCATAACGCTTACGGAATTGAGTTGCATTGTAAGAACTTTCATAGTAATTCTTCTGAATTCTTCGGCTTTTTCATTCATTTCAACATTCTTGCGTTCATCCGCCTGATAAACTTTGAGTGTTGTTAAGCCTTGGATATTTTCAAGGAAAGTATCGCCGAGGTTTGTGTATATTCCCCAATATTTGCTGAGAAGTCTTTTTGCGATTTTTTGAACTGCAACAATAGAAAGCGGAATAAGGGGTACACAAATAAGAAGCACCACCGACGCTTTCCAGCTTACGAACACAAGCACGGCAAAAAGCGTTATCGGTGCAAGCATAGCAAAGAAAAACTGCGGCAGATATTTGCCGAAATAAAGTTCAAGCTGGTCTACACCCTCAACAAAAACCTGTAGCACCTCTGATGTGGACACCTTTTCGCTGTAAGATGCTCCCATTCGTGTAAGCTTTTTATACATTTTTTCTCTAAGCACTTTTTTTACTTCGCTTGAAGCGAAAAACGCAGTCTGTGAACTTGCGTATCCGCAAAGATAGCGCACAAGCATAACCGCCGCAATTGCGCCTAAATAAGGCAAAAGTCCTTTAAAATCAAACGCTTTACCGTCGAGAATTTGCGCAAGTAGGTTTGAAAGAATAAAAATCATAACGATGTTTGCAACCGTTTTCAACCATTGCGCAAGAACTGTTAGGGCAATGTACTTCTTTGAAGAAGGCACTTGCTCTATAAGTCTTGTTTTAATCATTTCTTTTCTCCCTAAATTAAGTTATTTATCCAAAAATTCATTTGCGAGGCGGTAATCGCCTTGCCGTGATATTTTACCGTTCTCCATAATCAGCACTCTGTCTGCAAGAGCACCGGCACATCGTTTATCGTGTGTTACGGTAACAATTGCCGTGCCGAGGTTCTTGTTTATTTTATTTACGGTTTCAACCGTTTTACAAAGGTTTTTGTAATCCTGACCCACCGTCGGCTCGTCAAGAAACAGTACGGTCGGCTCGCTTGCACAGACGGCAGCAATGGAGGCACGCCGTTTTTGCCCTTCGGAAAGTGATTGCGGATGCCTCTGCTCAAGTCCCGAAAGTCCAAAGGCATTTATCATTTCCCTTGCCGTTTCCTCGCTTTTTGCCTTAAAAGAAATCTCGCTTAAAAGCGTTGGCATAAAAAGCTGATAGACTGGATTTTGGTAAACATATCCCACCTTTAAAAACCATTTGCTGTTTGCTTTTTTGCTTTTTGTTATTGTTTGGCTCAGCACACCGTCACTCGGCTTATTCAGCCTTGCAAGCATGCGCATAAGGGTGGTTTTTCCGCATCCGTTTTCACCAAGCAAAACTATTCGTTCGCCTGCCCGAATTTCTATATCAAGTCCGTCTATAATATTTCTGTCACCTGCGGCAAAAAAGAGTTTTTTGCCTTTTATAAGCACTTCGCCGGGCAAAGAGCCGTCGGCATGGGGAATTGTTTTTATTCCGCTGTTCAAGTCGTTTATGTCCGTACTTGTAAAAAGCTGTTTGTTTTCGATTCGCATAACTTTATCTATGTAGTTTTTCACAACATCAAGCCTGTGCTCAACTATTAAAACGGCATATCCGCTGTTTGCCAAATTACGAAGTGCTTTCAGCAAAATGTGTGCTGTATGAGTGTCCAAATTTGCAAGCGGTTCGTCAAGAATAATGATTTTTTGCTCCATCGCAAGGGTAGAAGCGGTTATCAGGCGTTGCTTTTGACCACCGGAAAGTGTTTTTGTTTTTGCGTTTTTTTCTATTTGCATAAGCGTTGTGAATCGTTCAATGCGTTTGTCGATTTCTTCGGACGCAATATTAAGATTTTCGCAGCCGAAAGCGATTTCTTCGTTTACTAAATCATAAATAATTTGTTCGTCCGCATTTTGAAGCACAGTGCCGATTAGCTTTGAACGCTCGCTGATTTTTAGCTTTGTAACATCCTTGCCGTCTATTTCCACACTGCCCGAAAATTCGCCCGAATTAACGAACGGAATAACACCGTTTATTATCGAAAGCAGGGTGCTTTTTCCCTCGCCGGAAACGCCCGACAAAAGCACGGTTTCGCCGTATTCCACGGTGAGATTTATATTTTCAAGCACATTTTCTTTAGCACCGTCATATTTAAAAGAAACTTCTTTCAGTCTTATCGCTATGCCCATATCATAACACCTCCGCCTACGCAAAGCACAATAACACAGGCAAGAAATACGAAATCCCTTGCTTTTATTTTTATTACTTTATATACCGAGCTTGTACTGTCATCAAGTGTAAATGCCCTTGTTTCAAGCGAAAGGGAAAGAGTATCCGATATTCCGATGATTCGCATAACGAGCGGAATAATAAACGCACGGTAAATGCAACTCGGTCGGTACCAATTCATATTTGCACCTCTGACCTTCATCGCCTCCCAAATCTGCTTTATTTCGCCCACTAAAACCGGAATAAATTTAAGTGTTACAAGCATGCCGAGCGTTATAACTCTCGGGCATTTCAGCTTTGCAAGACAGCGTGTTAGATCGCAGGGCGATGTGCTTACCATCGGCACGGCACACAATCCCAAGAGAATCATTCTTAAAAGTGTTTGCCAAAATGCGTCCAAACTTCTGTTTGTTAAAAATGACAGACCGCCTATAATAAGTCCGCAAATCGCCATTGCAACGGTCATTTTCCATGCGCTTTTAAAAAGACCGAATGCCGAGTAAAGCACAAAAATTGCCGTGGCAAAAGCAAAAGCCAAAAGATTTTTGGAAAAAAGCATTCCGAATATCAGCACTATTACGGAAACTGAAAATGAAATCAGCGGATAAAAAGGCTTTTTAACCTCAAATGTTTCAAGCATTGTCATCTTCTCCGTACGGTTTTAATTTGCCTGCCTTTTGAAGTTCTGCGGCGATTTTCATTCCGATTGCCGCACCCAAAAATGCCAATATAATTGTGCCGATTGATGTTAAAACAGAAATTTTCGGATTTGCTGTAAGCTGAGCGTAACTTTGCCCATTGAGCCAAAGGCTGAACAGAACCGAAATCGGCAGTGAAAACGGCATATATATTCCCGTTGTAACGAAAACGGAAACTTTCTTTTGATAGCCTCTGAAAATCAAAAGCATAATCAATTCCGCTATGATTGCGGAAACAAAATTGTTGAAAAACATAACCGTCGAAAAGAAAATCAGCGGTGCACCCGAAAAAAGTCCGATAATTGTGAGAGCACCCGGCTTTCTTACTTTCATAAGTCCGATTGCCACGAAAATCGAATAAATCGGTGCGGCTGCCATGTTACGCAGTCCGAAAACGGTGGTGTGCATAACAAGCGGCATCGTTATTCCGCCGCACAAAGTCATCGCTGCGGATAAGACAGCCAAAAACACAAAATCCTTAACTTGAAATTTCTTAAATATTTTTTTCATACTTCGCCCCAATCAGTCATGTTTATTTTTCTTGATAACAGCAGTCATTACAAGCACAAATGCAACCGCACCCACTGCGCCGCAGGCAATGGCGATCGGAACTTTTTTATTTTTAACAGTTTCCTCTTTAGGCTCGGTAACGGTTGGTGCTGTTGTAGTTGTAGTTGTTGTCGTCGTTGTGGTGGTAGTAGTGGCTTTTTTGGTGGTTGTTTCCTTTTTTACATCTCCGATTCTTTTTGCACTGTCATAATCTATTTTAATTCTTGCAGAAGGTGATAAAGGCATAGCCGAAGCGGCAAATTTTACGCCGACAAATTCATTGTCGCTCTTAATCGGAAATTCAAAAGCCGCTTCATATTCAGTGCCGTCAATTTCAACATTATTCTTTTGCTCAACTTCTACTGTGTCGCCCTCAACAGAGCCGTCCTTGTAATACCAAAATTGCATATCGCTTGTTGTTTCGGCAGGAGCTATTGTAAGCGTTTTTTCATCACCGTCAACTGTAAGAAGTGCGGTGTGAACAATATAGCTGTCGCCCATAGATGTTCTTTCTTTTTCTGCGTGCCACATTTCAATCGGCACTTCGTAAACGCCGTCCTTGCTTGGGCCCATTGCAAACGCACAGAATGAAGTGCAGGTAAGTGCAAGTGCAAAAACTATTGCTGTCAATGAAATCGATAATTTTTTTAACATATTTGTCCTCCGTATCTTGTTAGTCATTCCTAACTTGATATTAAAATTTTTAGTTAGCATAAGCTAACCGCAGTTATTTTATCAAATGACAAATAAAAAGTCAACATTTAAAACTATAAAATAAGTAAAATTTGGCGCATTGCACCGCCTGCACTTGATAGACAGTTTAATAAGTCATAAATCATCTTACATCCCAATTATTAAGCAGTGGTATCCTTTTTCAAACAATATTATTCTAGTAACTTTTCCATTCATGTGCACCTCTGTTACTTGCCTACATTTTGGGCAAACCTACTTTTACAAGTTAAAAAAATACAATTTTAATTTGAATGTGTCATCGGATTTTGCATATAATATTTCTATAAGAATGCAATATTTGCACATTTACGGTTGACAATGTGCAATTATGAATGTTCTAAAAAACTTGAGAATTGAGAAAGTACCCGTAAAACGACATTCCCGAACTGTTGGATATACTAAAAAACTAAATATCTAAATTGTAAAATGATATTGATATTCCTTGCCTGCATGGCGAGGATTTTTCTTTTGCATTAAAATAATTTATAAATTTTTTCTCAAAACACATCAACAAAACTTGAATTTTTCTCCGTATTATAGAGGGGTATTTTTTGTTATGGTGAAATTAAATGTAAACAAGGTGTAAAGAATTTTGCAAAACACCCGAACAAAATGAGGATTTTTCTCCGTATAGTAGAGGGAGTTTTTTGAACGGTATTTTTCTTTTGGTTTTTCACTCAGCAAAATATTCTCTCGAATAATTTTAAAGGAGGTTTTCGTATGCGTAAAAATTGCAGCGGACAATATTTTCTTTTGCCGAACAGGATTTTTGATGAACGGTTATCGCCCAACGAGTTTATCGTATATTCTTTTCTCGTTCGTGCAAAGGACTCGGCAGGGCAAAGTTTTTGGTCGGTGCCTATGATTGCAAAAAGCTGTTCGATGTGTGCATCCACTTGCAGAAAAGTTTTGCATTCGCTGGAAAGTGCCGGATACATAACTATCTCAAAACGATTCATTGGCGGCGAGCAAAAGAGTAATCTATACACGGTCAACAAGATTTAATGCACCGTGCTTTAGGGTTTATCGGCAAAGAATATGAAAGGCTTTGATTTTGAAATTTTATGATTTTTAAAACGAAAATCTGAGGCTTTTGAGTGGGTTTTGAGGCGGATTTCAAGCCGTCGATTTTAAAGCAGGATAAAGGGGTATGATTTTCGGGCATTGAAATGCCCGAAAACGCCGTCCGGCAAAGCCTGTCGGCTTTCCAATTCGTAATACTTTTGCGTATGATATGAAATTCGTATGCAGTAAAGGCTGTTTTTCGCAGAAAATCAAGATTCTTGCGTATTCACGTGAGCGTTGCGGTATGATAAACCTATTTATGAAAAATTAGGCAACGCTGCGAGCAAAAATTGACGAGTTCAGTCTAAAACAGAGTAACTTGTCGGACTGAAACTAAAAACGGCTTACAGGCGATTTGTGCAAGCCTGTGAGCAAAATAGGAGGTTAATATGAACTACAAATTCACAATGAAAGGCATATCAAATTAAAGGAGGCAGATATAAAATCATAGTTAGAGTGTTGCCTTATGGCAGCAAAGGAAATAAATTCTAAAGCATCAGGCAATAATAGTATTGAAAAATCAAGCGGGAGTGAGCTGAAAATCAATACACAAAACATTGCCGATGAGAGAATCAGCACGGAGCTTTGGATGCAGCATTTTGCAAATACTTTGCTAAACAAAAATGCGATTGATGACAAAACCTATCGCAAGTTGATGGGTAAAATCAGCGTGGAAGTCAATCGCAGATACGGAAAGCCGAACTGAAAATCTCTGTAAAACATTACCAAAACAGGTATCAATCCCCTAATGAATACAGGGGTGAAATACTGTAAAATAAAGCTGGATAATAGAAATTATTTGTGATATTGTCTGCTTGGAAAGGAGTAAAATATGGATATATATTCAACTCGTGAGAGAATCAGAAAAGAAAATATCAACTTTATGAACCTGCCTTTGCGAGTGACATTTTACGCTCGTGTCAGCACGGATTTTAATGTGCAATTAAATTCACTTGATAACCAAATAACATATTACACCGATTTCATCAGAAAAAATCCGAATTGGGAATATGTTGACGGCTATGTTGACGAGGGTATATCGGGCGTATCGACTGCAAAGCGTGAGCGTTTTAACGAAATGATTGAGGACGCAAAGGCAGGAATGTTTGACCTGATTGTAACCAAAGAGGTATCGAGATTTGCCCGTAACACGCTGGACAGTATTCGCTTTACCCGTGAACTTTTATCAAGCGGAGTGGCTGTGTATTTTCAAAACGACAACATAAATACGCTTGACGAGGACAGCGAATTAAGGCTGACGATTATGTCATCAATGGCACAGGACGAGTCGAGAAAAATCTCTACACGTGTGCGATTCGGTCATCAGCAGGCTATCAAAAAAGGGACTGTACTCGGCACGAACAATATGTACGGCTACATCAAAAAAGACGGCAAGCTGATGATTGACGAAACGCAAGCCGACTTTGTGAGAGAACTGTTTGAAATGTACGCCACAGGGAAATTTAGTATGAAGCAAATGGAAAAGCATTTTTACCAAAAAGGAATACGGAATTCAAAAGGTAAAATGCTCTCCCACTCAACGATGAGCAACATCATACGCAACCCGAAATACAAAGGCTACTATGCCGGAAACAAGGTGCGAATTACTGACCTGTTCACCAAAAAGCAAAAGTTTTTGCCTGAGGAAGAATGGGTTATGTATAAAGATGAAACCGGTGAAACAGTACCGGCAATCGTCAGCGAGGAGTTGTGGGACAAAGCAAACGAAGTGCTGTATATGCGAAGCCAGGATGTAATCACGGCACAGCACAAGACGGTGCATCAAAACCTGCTGACAGGCAAACTGATATGTGCGCACTGCGGTATGCCCTACTATCGCAAGGACGCAGTAAGCAAGGGCGGAGAGAAAATTTCAAAGTGGGTATGCTCAGGCAAGATAAAAAACGGTGCGTCAAGCTGTCCGAGCCGAGCGATTTATGAAAGCGAAATCAAGCCGATTATCGAAGACATTTTCAAATCGGGGCAACAGCATATTGAAGAACTGTCGGCGTGTGTGCTGAAACTTGTGTCCGAAGTCCTTGATACAAACGAAAACAAGGATGAGGTTAACAGGCTGAATCAAGAACTTATCACACGGCAAAAAATGAAAGCGAAATTATTGCAATACAACGCTGACGGAAGAATGAACGACAGCGAATTCATACGAATGACTGCCGACTGCGATAACGAAATCAAAGACATTGAGAAAAAAATAAACGCCCTGAACAAAACATCAAAAACCGAGCGAGAGATGAAAAAAGAGCTTGCCGAAATCAAAACCATACTGAAAGCGGCGGAAAAGCACATTGACGGTGAGGAAATCGACAGAGCGTTTGTTGACCGATATATAAGCGATATTACAGTCTATCCCGACGAGGAAATAACACGCTTTGAGATACATCTGAAAGCCGGAACAACAGTCACTAAAACCCTTCAAAACCTTACGAGCCGTGCAGGTAGCAATAGTAAGAAAATGATCAAGGCTTATGAAGAATCAATGAAATAAGATTTAGCGAAGCAAGATTATAATGATGATTGCTAAACGGCAATCCAACGGTGCACGCCGCACAGGCAAAGCACAAAAAAACTGCGCCGGCAACAGCCGACGCAGTTAATTTTTTCTCTATAAAATTTTGCCCGGCAAATTCATGCGAATTTGCTTTTTTTAATTTTCATGCTTATTAAAATCAAAAAGATTTAAGCCCACCGAATCGCTGAAGGTGCGTTCAACAACACCGTTTACAATTGTTATAACCATTTCACAGGTGGCACTAATAACGGCTTTATTCAAATGGCCGCCGAAAACCTCGCCCTTATCATTACCCGCACTCATATGCAGATGGGCATAATATTCGCCGTTCATTGTGTTGACCGTGCCGGTGAGCGACACAATTTCAAAAGCACCGGTAAAGCTGTTTGAATAATACTTTTTCTCATCCGTGTTAAAAACGCCGACGGTAAAATCATTAACGGCACCGAGTGCGCTTATATTTGCAAGCTTTATATTTTCTGCCAATGAAATTTTTTCAAGCTGCTCAAGAATTTCCTCGCCCTTATCAAGGCGGGCTATAACCGTGTTTTCAAATCTTCTGTATTCCATAAAGCACAACCCATATAAAAGTAATAAAATTTTAAACCAAACCTCAAGGAAAAAATGCTTCTAAAACAGATTTTTATCCTCGTTTTTACGCTTTTTGCGCAAATCTGAAAAAAAATCCGAAAGCATTTTTGCACATTCGCTTTCATATTCGCCGCCTACTATTTCCGGCTTGTGATTATAAGGCAAATCATTGAAATTTATTACAGATCCGAATGAGCCTGCCTTATTATCGTATGCGCCGAAAGTAACTTTTTTGATGCGTGAGTTTATAATGGCACCTGCGCACATTGGGCATGGTTCAAGAGTTACAAACAATTCACATTCCCAAAGCCGCCAACCGCCAAGCGTGCGGCATGCATTATTTATTGCCTCGATTTCGGCATGGCAAAGTGCGTTTTTGGCAAGTTCTCGCCTATTTCGCCCCTCACCCACTATTATTCCGTTTTTTACCACCACTGCGCCTACGGGCACTTCACCCTCTGCGGCACTGATTTTTGCGAGCTCTGCGGCACGCTGCATAAAGCCCTGCATATTACACCTTTTTTATGCTCATGATAACGGAAACAACAAAATAAGCTGCCGAAAGAATAAGCACCGGAGACGAGAAAAATGCGCCGAGCTTTTGAGCCGTTGTGTTTGCATAAGGCGTGTTATCCCGTTCATCAAGTTTAAATATTATTTGTTTTTTAAGTGCAAGAATCACAACGCAAATTGCGCCTGTGGCAATCCAAAAGCCAAAAAGCACATAACCTGCAATTTCGCCTGCTTTTTCGCTGACGGCATATTGAAAAATGCTGCTTATAACGCTCATTGCATTATTAAAACCATGAATGAATATTGCAGGCACAACAGAATCCGTGCGCACGGTTACATAGCCCAAAATCAAGCCAACGAGAGTGGCAAATATAAATTGAATTATATTGCCGTGAATAAGACCGAAAACTATTGAAACGGCAACAACGCCAAATGCCTTACCGTATTTTTTAACGATTCCGAGAGCACAGCAGCGCAGCGAAAATTCCTCGCAAATTGCGGGCACGATTGCCGTGGCAACAAGCGAAATAAGGCAGGCGAAAGCATTGGTGGGATCCGGAGTTTCAGGCTGTGTTAATTCAAAGCCGGTTGACTTTGAAAGCATAGACAAAATTCCAACCACATAATCGGCACCGACACAACAAAGCATTCCCGCACCCACCCAAAGGCAGAGCTGTGAAAAAGGCATTTGCCTTGACGGCACAAGAGGACCTGAAAGCTTTTTCTTATTTATTGCCGCGGCCAAGCCAAACGGCACGGCAAGAGCCAACACCTCAACAAAAATTATGCCAAAGCAATCCTGAAAAACAGAAGAACTTTGATATTTTTGATAAAAGGCCGAATCTGCACTGAGCAAAAGGCTTGCGAAAAGCTGAACTGCCAAAAAAGCAAGCACGCAGCCGCCGATTATATTACCCAGCGAGCGAATTTGCCTGCGCTGGGCTTTTGCCTGCTGCTGATAATAAAGCTGCTGATTATAATTGGGATTTCCGTTTGGGCCGAAACCCGGATTATACCAACCGTTTCCGCCGATATTTCCCGAATTACAGCCGTTATAATTATTGAAGTTATTATAATTGTTATTGTAATTGTTATAGTTGTTAAAGTTATTAAAATTATTCAAAACTTATCCTCTTAACCGAAAATATGCCATAGCAACTCAATCAAGTTCTGCGGCAATTTTTTTAATATAGGCTCTAAGCTCATCTTTAAACCAACCTCAATATTGGCCTCTAAAATTCCAAACTTATTGCCCATGTCATAACGCACGCCCTCATATTCAAGCGCAACAACGCCCTCTGTTTGAGCAAGTGTTTTCATAGCATCGGTAAGCTGCAATTCATTGCCTGTGCCGAGCGGAGTTTTCTCAAGAATTCCGAAAATTTCCGGAGGAAGAACAACTCTGCCGAGAATTGAAAAATTACCCATTATCTGCTCCGGCTTAGGCTTTTCAATCATATCTGTGCAGGTGTAGCAATTATCCTCAAGATGCTCTGTTTTAAGAGAACAATATCTTGTGATTGCCATGCCAGGCACCTCTTTAACACCTACTATGCCCTTGCCGTATTTTTCATAAGCATCACAAAGCTGCTTTGTGCATGGCTTTGTTTTTGAAAGAATAACATCATCCCCGTAAAGAACCGCAAAAGGCTCATTGCCAACAAAATTTTTGGCGCAAAGCACTGCATGGCCAAGGCCCTTTGTTTCCTTTTGGCGCAGAAAATAAATATTGCCGAAATTGGAGCACGCAAGCACATCTTCATAAATATCTTTTTTGCTTTCATTGCCTGCAAGCTTTGACTCAAGCTCATAATTATGATCAAAATGATCCTCAATGGCTCCCTTATTTCTGTTTGTTATAATAAGGATTTCCTCTATGCCCGAATCAAAAGCTTCTTCAACTATATACTGAATAGCCGGCTTATCAACAATATTTAACATTTCCTTGGGGATTGCTTTTGATGCGGGAAGCACTCTTGTGCCGAGCCCCGCTGCCGGAATTATAGCTTTTCTTACTTTCAAAATATTATCCTCCTTGATAACATTATTTTTTTATTTTTTGCCGACACAAGCTGCCAATGCCGCCGGCTTTTTCTTTTGACTGCAAAACGCAAATCAAAAGAAATTCATAAGGCTTTCCAACAGCCCGATTGCAAAATATGCGATGCATGGAGCAAAAAAGCTTACTCCGCCCCTGCTTGCTATGAAAAGGCGCCTCATTTCCGCCTGCGGCAAATCACCGTTTGCGCCCATAAGCGGATTCATGGTGATATCAGCACCCGAAGACAGCTTTTCATCAATGTTTTTTACGAGCTCTGCAATTTTTTTGCGATAAAGATTATCCGCAACAAGCCCTATAACAATGTGGATTACAACCAAAGCCGCAAGCACAATCAGGCTTGGCACCATAACACCGGTTGATTGCATAAGCGCTGCGATTTTTTGAGACTGCTCTGCCGTTACGGTTGCCGAATTGCCTATAATCTGAGCCGTGCCGTTTAAAAAGTCCGTAAGCGGCTTTTGATAAATAACGCTCACAACAAGCCTTGCAATGAATTCTATTGCAATGAAAAGAATTCCGGGCTTATACATTTTTCGAAAGAAAAGGTAATACGGGCCGAAAATGAAAGCGGCCCAATTCCAATTCAGCTTTTTGCCTTTGCGGAATTTTGAAATAAACTTGGTAAAATTAGGGCCGATTGCCGAAACCTCATCGGCAACCAAAACACCGTCTATTTTTTCATTTTTATCGACTGCATATTCCTTTGGAATACTTGTGCCCGAAGGCATCTGGAATGTGATAAACGGCGGCGTTTTTCCGGGTGCATTATTTTCGTTTCCCGATTCCGAGCCGAATTGAGTGTTTTCGCTTAAAGGATCAAAGGGGTTTCTTTTATCTGCGTTTTCCTGCCGAGAAGGTTCCTGATTTTCCTCGTTTTTATGCCTGTCATAAACAAAGCCCTGCGAATGAAGACTTTCGTTTGCGCATTTGCCCAGCTTTTCATAGCAGCTTCTGTGATGAGGTGTGCCGCAAACGGGGCAGGTTACAACATCATCACTGGCTTTAAAAGGCTCACCGCAAACGGGGCATTTTTGGTTATCATATAAAGACATATAATTTGCTCCTGTTTAAAATATTTTAAAAAGCTTGCCGAAATAACGGCTTAACTTAAATTAAAGGATATAATTCGTCATTTAATTATACCTTAATTTAGCACACAAAATCAACATAATAGTTAAAAATAAGTAAATATATTTTTAACGATAACACCTTGAAATGAAGAAGGATTTTGTATATAATAGCATATACAATTTTCAGAGATAACATTAACATTATTATATTCGAAGCCCTAAGGGGCGGAAAGGCAGCAATTTATGATAGAATTTGAAGATTTAAGACTCAGGCTGCTTGAATCAGAAAAGCCGATTGAAAATTTAAAAGAGGCGCTTGCAATAGACCATGTTAAAAACGAGATTGCAGAGCTTGAAAAGCAAGCTTCTGCCCCCGGATTTTGGGATGACAGCGAAAACAGCCAAAAGGTGCTAAAAAAAACCGGTGCTCTTAAAGCAAAGGTTGAAAGCTATGATTCGCTTAAAAACGATTACGATGACACCTTAATGATGATTGAGCTTGCAAACGAAGAAAACGATGAAAGCATGCTTGAAGACTGCACTAAATCCGTTGATTCCATTGAAAGCAAAATTGAGAGCCTTACTCTTTCCACCCTTCTCAGCGGCGAATACGACAGCAAAAATGCCCTGCTTACATTCCACGCAGGTGCCGGCGGAACAGAAGCCATGGATTGGGCTGAAATGCTTTTCAGAATGTATAACCGTTGGGGCGAGCGCCACGGCTACAAGGTTTCAACACTTGATTACCTTGACGGTGATGTGGCCGGCTTAAAGAGCGCCACCATTTTAATTGAGGGTGAAAACGCATACGGATATTTGAAAGGCGAAATGGGAATTCACCGCCTTGTGCGTGTGTCTCCGTTTGACTCCTCGGGAAGAAGGCACACATCCTTTGCATCAGTTGAGGTTATGCCTGAAATTGACGATGATGTTAATGTTGACATCAGAGATGAAGACATTAAAATGGACGTTTACAGAGCCTCCGGAGCCGGCGGACAAAAGGTTAACAAAACCTCATCGGCAGTTCGCCTTACGCATATTCCGACAGGCATTGTTGTTTCCTGCCAAATCGAAAGATCGCAGCATCAAAACCGCGAGGTTGCAATGAGGATGCTTAAATCAAAGCTTGTGGAAATTAAAGAGCGTGAAAATCTTGAAAAAATCGAGGACATTAAAGGCGACCAAAAGGAAATTGCATGGGGCAGCCAAATTCGCTCTTATGTTTTCATGCCTTACACAATGGCCAAAGACCACAGAACAGGCTATGAAATGGGCAACATAAATGCCGTTATGGATGGCGATATAGACGGCTTCATTAACGCTTATTTGAAGCAAAAAAGCGTGCAGGAAGCAGAAAATAACTGACGGAATAATGTTTAAATAACTGTGTTTTAATTTTAAATTTCAAAAAATTCCATATTTAATATTTCTCCTTTCGCAAAAAATAATTGCGGGAGGAGTTTTTTATGCAAAAACAAAATATTTTTAAAAAAGTAATAGCGGGTGCAGCTGTTTTTTGCCTTGCTTTTGCCGGCTGCGCAAGGCAAGGCGGCGAGGCTTTGCAATCAACTACAAACAAGGCGGAGGAGAGCACAACAAACGTGGCGGAAACAACGCTGGAGGCATCCGGAGTGCGGCTTGACATAAAAGACTACAGCAGCGAGCCTATAACCTGGGGGCCCGGAAACATAAAGGATCACAAGCGCCCCACAGACCCGGAAAATCTGCAAAACAAATTTGCGGAGCTTAATGCGCAATGGCTTTTGCCGCAGGAAAAAACCATTTGCCTGACATTTGATGAGGGCTATGAAAACGGTTTTACTGCGCAGATTTTAGACACTCTTGCTCAAAAAAACATAAAGGCAATTTTCTTTTGCACATATGATTATGTTAAGGACAATCCAACCCTTGTGAGCAGAATGATAAACGAGGGGCACATTGTGGGAAATCACAGCTACAGACACCTGAATATGACGCAGGTTGATCTTGAAACGGCATCCGACGAAATAACGATGATGCACGATTATATGGCACAGATGTTTCAATACGAAATGAAATATTTTCGCTTTCCGGAGGGTGCATTCAGTGAGCAAACGATTGCGCTTGCCGCAGATTTGGGATACCGCAGCGTATTTTGGAGCTTTGCTTATGCCGATTGGGACAAGGACAAACAGCCAAACGAAAAAGAGGCTTACGACCGCATCATTTCTTCCACACATGACGGCGAAATCATGCTGCTGCACGCCGTTTCAAGCACAAATGCCGATATTTTGGGGGCCGTTATAGATGACATTCAAAATCAAGGCTACACCTTTACAACGGAGCTTTAATCAACACGCCGACGAAGAAATCCGCTTATATCTGTGCGGTAAAATTCAAACTTTAAAAGGCGGCAAGGCAAAATCTAAGCAGCAGACGAAAAAAAGTGAGAGTGCCCCAAACGAGGGGTGCACTCTTTCTTAAAGAACAATTACCAAACAAGCGGCAAGCGCTGCAACACTTTTTTGCAGTGAGGGCGGCTTGTTTTTTTGCATTAAGAGCAAATTTCACGCATTATTTTCTTTTACTGCGAAGCGGCAAATTATTTGTTGAAAATTTTGTTAATTTTAAATTTTGGTAT
>OHDN01000795.1_pt1 | contig 18371 bp, 12 predicted proteins | sample 1566971 | NCBI WGS metagenome assembly OHDN01 (sample SAMEA3879538, study PRJEB24766) | human gut metagenome | biome: human-associated habitat; feature: feces | place: USA | collected 1985/1987
ACTATCCCCCGCCCACAGCGTCCGTCTGCCACAACCTCCCGTATGTCACAACTCAATCCCCACCAAATCCTCCTTCTCGAGCATCGCCAATATATTCTTATCCACATCCTTAAGTCCGACTATCCTTGTTGCCTGATTGGATATGGCTTTTTCAAGATAGTTCCTTACATCTCTTGCATTAGCATAGCCTTCCGGCTTATTGGCTACCCGGTCTGTAAAGAATCTTCTTGCTTCCCCAAGTGCATCACGGGAAAGCATGTATTCCTGTTTCTTGCAGTTGTTTATAAGTATCTCAACCTCTTCCTCGGCTGTGTAATCCTCGAAGTTAATGAATTTATTAAATCTTGAACGCAGTCCCGGGTTGGAATCTAAGAATTCCTCCATCAGTTCTGTATAACCTGCCACTATTACAACTAAATCATCTCTGTTGTCTTCCATTTCTTTTAATAATGTATCTACGGCTTCCTGTCCGAAGTCGCCCTGACCTTTTCCATTAGTAAGTGTATATGCTTCGTCTATGAACAGGACTCCTCCAAGTGCTGATTCTATTACCTCTGCAGTCTTCGTCGCTGTCTGACCTATGTAACCACACACAAGTCCTGAACGGTCTACTTCAACAAGATGTCCTTTTGAGATTGCCCCTATTGCCTTATATATTCTGGCAAGCAGTCTTGCAACTGTCGTCTTGCCTGTTCCGGGATTTCCCATGAATACAAGGTGTTTGTTGACGCTTGTCTGCTTCATTCCCATCTGCTCACGCATTTTCTGAACTTTAAGAAGATTAATAAGTGCATTGACATCTTCTTTAACTGCAGTAAGTCCCGTCAGTGAATTAAGTTCTGCAATTAGTTCATCAGCGTCCGGCTTTTCGTCATCTTCTGTCTCTGCCTGTATTGTCACACTCTTGTAATCAGGACGCAGCAGGCCGTATGATTTAAGATTCTCGTCCAGCATCACACAGTATGATGATAAAACATTTATCTCGACCTCGGTGCTTTCAGTATTCGCAGCCAGATATTCCTGTCCGAGCTTCCTGTAGCTTTCTGCCAGCGTCCGCGCCTCTTTGTTGTCGTATCGGTCGTTCTTAATCTTATGACCGGCATTGGCTAATATGAAATATTTAAATGTCTCCGGCACTCTTGTAATATAACCCGCGCCAAGCATGTTGCGGTTCTTGATATCAGCCGCCATTGACGCACTTACATCGAACCCCAGTTTTTTCTTTATAAATGCTTTCTCTTCCTCACCATATCTTCCATCTGTCATTGATATGTATATGAGAAAATGCAGAAACTCCTTCTTAAGATTGTCGCGAAGTCTTGTATTTCCTGCCAGCTTCACAATGCCATTCTGCTCTATATAATCACACATTTCGTAGCACATATTAATTGAATCCATATTTCTTTCCCCTCCTGTTTTATAAACTTGTCCTTTAAACCTAATATTTCATGTGCTATTTGATACTACCATTTTATGTAAGATTTTCCATATGTTATATCAATTTCGTAAACACATACAGCACCACCAGAAATATTATATTGTAAACTGTAAATACGGCAAAATATTTTCCCTTTTTCTCTGGCACTTCATTGGCATACAGCTTGTACGATATGAGGCTCGCCATTGACGCTATGAGCGTACCGAGACCTCCGATGTTCACCCCTATTGCCAGGTTCTTTATATTGTCTGTAAATTCTGATAATAACAGTGCCGCAGGAACATTGCTTATGCACTGGCTTGTTATTATTCCGGCTTCCAGCTCCCGGCCTTTCACGATTCCTGCAAGAAAATGTGCCACAGATTCAACCCTTCCCATATTGCCTGTGAATATGAAAAAGCCGATAAATGTTAGTAGCAGTGCATAATCTGCCTTCGCAAGCACATTTTTCTCCAGCAGTAATACTGTTATGAGAACGGCTGCTGCAAGTATATACCATGTCAGCACTCTTGCGACAACTAAAAGTGCCAGAATAAATAATACACTGTAGGCCATGACTCGTGGCACGGATGTATTATGTGCAGCTTCGCTGTCTGTATCTTCTATACATATTATTTCGTTCTTATTCTTTATAAGAAGGATTGATATAACCAGAAGCAGGGCTGAAGCTATTGTGTATGGCAGCAGCCACATTATGAATTCTCCGATTCCTGTTCCAGCCAGTCCATACAGATACAGATTCTGCGGATTGCCAATCGGTGTCAGCATACTTCCAAGATTCGCTGCTATCGTCTGCAATACAACTACAGGTATCATAAGTTCTTGCCTGCCACACTGCTTAAGCATCATTATTGCAAATGGGACAAATGTTATAAGCGACACATCATTTGTTATAATCATGCTGCTAAAGAAATTCAATCCTACAAGGACTGCAATAAGCTGCCACATTTTTCGTGTTCTTGCAAGAAGGGCATGTCCGATTTTTTCAAAAATCCCGTTCTGCATATAGCCTTTTGTTATTATCATCAGACTCCACAATATTCCAAGTGAACGCCAGTCTATGTAACCGGCATATGCTTTGTCTGGTTTTATAAAAAACATTGAAACTATTGCAAGCACCCAGCTTATTGTAAGTACTGCATCTTTCTTTAAATAATTATAGATTCTCTTCATGACATTTTCTCTCTTAATATAGTAATTGCTTTATATTTTACAATATATTTTTTATTCTTTACAGTATTAGTTGTCAAATAAATTCTGTAAGTTTATAATAGAAAAAGTTTTGCATAGGAGAATCTGTTAAATTATGAAGAAATTATTAGACAAATGGATTAGTATTAGTCTCATTAAAAGAATTATTGGAGGACTGGCTCTTGGTATTATTCTTGGTCTGCTCGTTCCAAGGGCTTCCGGCATTGCTCTTTTCGGAAGCGTTTTCGTTGGCGCACTTAAGGCTATCGCACCACTGCTTGTTTTCGTGCTTGTCATAAGTTCTTTATGCCACTCAGGAAAAAGCCACGGCGGCGTTATTAAAACCGTAATTATTCTGTACATGTTCAGTACCATTCTTGCCTCTGTAATCGCAGTATTTACAAGCAAATTATTTCCTGTAACTCTTACATTAGCAGAAGGTGCACAGGAAATGTCATCACCTGGCAGTATTGGTGATGTATTTAACTCCCTGCTCATGAACATTGTTGAGAATCCCATAACTTCACTTACTAAAGCCAATTATGTTGGTATTCTTGCATGGGCTGTTGTTATCGGTATTGCATGTAGACATGCCAAGGAATCTACTAAAGATATGCTTGTAGATATCTCTAATGGTCTTTCCAAGGTTGTTACCTGGATTATTAATTTTGCTCCATTTGGTATTATGGGACTTGTATTTGATACTGTGTCAAACAATGGTATGTCAATATTTAAGGAATATGGAAAGCTTCTTATGCTTCTCGTTGGTACTATGCTGTTTATTTATTTTGTAACCAACCCGATACTTGTTTTCTGGTGTACACATAAGAACCCTTATCCACTTGTATTCAGATGTTTAAAGAAAAGTGCACTCACTGCATTTTTCACAAGAAGCTCTGCTGCCAATATTCCTATTAATATGAAGGAATGTGAAGATATGGGGCTCGACAGAGATACTTATTCTGTTACTATCCCTCTCGGCGCAACTATTAACATGGACGGTGCGGCAATAACTATCACTGTTATGACACTTGCCGCAGCCAATACTTTAGGTATTACTGTTGATATTCCAAGCGCAATCCTTTTAAGTATTCTTGCAGCGCTTTCTGCCTGTGGTGCTTCTGGTGTTGCCGGTGGTTCACTCCTGCTTATACCTATGGCATGCTCATTATTTGGTATTCCTAATGATGTTGCAATGCAGGTTGTGGGAATCGGCTTCATCATCGGTGTTATTCAGGATTCTGTTGAAACTGCACTTAACTCATCATCTGACCTTTTACTTTCTGCTTCTGCTGAGTTCAGACAGTGGAGAAAAGAATGCAGGGAGATTACATATTAACATCCAGCAACAAGGAGGCTTAACTATGAACATAATTGACTCACACATTCATATATGCCGCTGCATCAATGGATTTGGAAACAGCGGAGAAATGCAGGCTATAGGCGGAGGTTACGCAAGCTACGCTGATGGAACTATATTCCAGATGATACCAGAGTGTCTCGGTGAATATGATGTAACTCCGGAAGCAGTTCTTAAGGTTATGGACGAGGCTGGCGTTTCCAAGGCTGTTATGCTTCAGGGCAATTTCTTAGGACCGCAGAATCTCTACACTTATGAGGCTGCAAAGAAATATCCTGACCGTCTTGCTGCAGCAGCTACTTACGACCCATTCTGCAGAAATGTTGATTCTATAAGAAAGCATTTGTTTGAAGACCTCGGAATTAAGATTGTAAAATTCGAGGTAAGTACCGGAAGCGGTCTTATGAGTTATCATCCTACTATTCCCCTTGATGGTGATGTTATTGAGGAAATGCTGTCATATGCTGAAATGCATAATAATACTGTTGTGTTCGATATTGGACGCTACCCTGCCGAGTGCTGGCAGCCGGAATCCCTCGCCCGCGCAATTAAAAGACACCCTGACACGCAGTTTGTTGTGTGCCATCTGCTTGCCCCAAGAGGTCTTGTTCAGGAAAATGTCTGGCTTAAAGGAATGGAGGCACTCACGCTTGACAATGTTGTATTCGACCTTGCAAGCCTTCCTTCTAATCAGGGTAAAGACGCCAGATACCCTTATCCTGACGCAATCCATTATATTAAACGCGCCATCGAACTTGTCGGAAGCGACCGGCTTATGTGGGGAAGCGACCTGCCTATGAATCTGTGCAAGGACAGCTACAGACACCTTATTGATTACATTGTCTTAAGCAATGAAATATCAACACCTGACAAGGAAAATATCATGGCTGCTACTGCAGCTAAAGTATATTTCAAATAATCCACATATTTAATATATCCCTCAAAAGCACTGTTTACCTGCTTTTGAGGGATTTTTATATTCTCCTGTTGACATATTATGCATATCATGTTATATATACTACGACAGATGTACTACGGCTGTCGTAGTATCGCCTGTCGTAGTAATTATCATTTATTTAATATTTATTATCAGGTGAATCATCACCTTCAATTAATTCGAAGGGAGGAGTATGCATGGCTGGCATCAGCAGCGACATTATACGAGGCTACAACGATACAATTATCCTGTATCTTCTGCTTGATAAGCCATCTTATGGTTATGAGATTTCTAAGCAGATTAAGGCCATGACCAATGAGAAATATATTGTTAAAGAAACTACTCTTTACTCAGCATTTACACGTATGGAAAAGAACGGATATATCACTTCTTTCCCCGGTGTAGGCGAGAATGGCGGAAAAAAGCGCACCTATTATCAGATTACTGACGAAGGAAGGCTGTATTATCAGTCAAAATGCAAAGAGTGGGCTCTTACTAAAGAAGTTATTGAAAAATTTATTGTGAAGGAGAATTAATGTATGGATACTATTAAAAGTTATCTTGAAACTATGTTTGCCAATCTCCCCGCAACTACTGAGGTTTTAAAGGCTAAAGACGAATTGTGGGGCATGATGGAGGACAAATATAATGAACTTATCAGTGAAGGTAAAAGCGAGAATGAGGCTGTAGGTACTGTTATCTCAGAATTCGGCAATCTTGACGAACTCGCAGAAACTCTCGGACTTAACAGACAGTCTTCTGCTCCTGTTGATAACAGACGCACTTTAACACAGGATGAAGCCAGAAGCTTTGTAAGTGCCGGCAGCCGACATGCATTTCTGACTGCATTAGGGGTTTTCTTATGTATTTTCTCAGTAGTTCCAGCGGCAGCCTGCAGTGCATTTCATAATAATTTTCTCCAGACAATGGGCACTGTTGCTCTGTTTATTATAGTTGCCTGCGGTGTTGGCATATTTATAATAACCAATTCTTTAATGAATAAATACGACTATATTAAGAAACACGAATGTATCATCGATTATGCCACTGTCGGATATGTGCAGGATAAGAAGGAACAGCTTCGCAACATTTCTATTGTGTGCCGCACTCTGGGAATTATTATGTGTATCATAAGCTTTGTCCCTGCTGCCGTTTTTGATGCAATCCCAATACAGGGACTTGACGATATTGGCGGTGCAGCAATGATTTGTATAGTAAGTGTCGGCGTATTCCTTATTGTTTTCGGTTCAATGGCTGAGACTTCATGTAAGACTTTACTTGCTCTTAATGGTGACAATGTAGCCGGCAGCTATGTTAAGAAGGAGAATAAAGAAGTCAGATATATTAACAATACTGCAACAACTATTATGTCTGTTTTCTGTCCTACAGTTACATGTATATATCTGTCAGTCAGTTTCATCACATTTGCATGGGCTTTAACATGGGTTATATGGCCTATTGCAGCTGTAATACACGCTATATTCAAAAGTATACTTAAAGACGATTCCATGGAGGTGTAATTATGAAGAAACGAATTTATCTGTCAATTATATATTTTATTACACTTATATGCATAATTATCGGCGTTCTTGGCAATGTATTTAACATTTCTCCTTTTACACGCATGACTATGGCATCCAGTGGCAAATATATTGAAAATTCCTCTATTTATGATAATGTGTCAGACATATCTATTGATATGAATCTTGGCAGTGTTGAGATTAAGAAAGGCAGCAAGCTTGAAGTTATCTATACAGGTGCTGAAAAGTTTAAGCCTGCTGTATCTGTTTCTGGAACTTCATTAAATATTGAACAGCATGTAAAAGTACATCTTATGACTAATATCAAAAACTCAGACTGCACACTTACAATTACTATTCCTGACAATATCAGTCTTAATTCTATTCAGGCTGACCTTAATATGGGTGATATGGATGTTAACAATATACATGCTTCTTCTGCTGATTTCTCTGTTGATATGGGTTCTCTTAAGATCGTTGATTCCGCCGTTAAGAATTTAACTGCTGATAACAATATGGGTGATATTAAGCTTACCAATTGCGGCAGTGATGTTCTTAACCTTTCCGTTGATATGGGCTCACTGAAAATAAGTGGTATGGATATTGATAAATACAGCGCCAACCTCTCTGTGGACTTGGGCGACATTAAAGTTAATGATTCTACTTATTCTCACAGCTATACTAATAATGCAGGCAGCGGTAAAAGTATAACTGCTGATGTTAATATGGGTGATATTAAGATTAACAGGTAATAAAGAACCGGATCGCAAGAAAATCCCTCAAAGGATTCTCTCCGACCCGGTTCTTTGGCTTGTTTATAGTTTTATTAGATTTTAGCGTATCAATTATCTTACATTCTTAATCTTACGTCTGCATGTTACTGCAGCACCTGCTGTTAATGCAAGTACTGCTGCTGCGATGTAAGCCATCATGTTGTTTGAATCACCAGTCTTAACATTTGATACAGATGTATCTGATGTACCTGCATCTGTTGTGTTGCCAGACTCTTCTGAACCAGAAGGTGTACCTGCATCAACCTTTACTAATGCATTGATTGCTGCTGTAAGATGCTCTGTTGCCTCATCAACATCTGCCTGATATTCTGCAACTGCAAGTGCATCGACTGCTTCCTCATACTCAAGCTTCATAGCTGCCCAAGACTCGGCTGTGTAATCAGCTTCGTTAAGTGCATCTGCTTCTGCAATAGCTGCTGAAAGCTTTGATGTATCACTTACAGGTGCTTTATTCTTAACGATATTAGCATCAGTCGCTTCAAAATCAATTGTAGTATCAGTATATCCTAATGCATATACAGTAAGTGACCAGTAACCTGTTCCATCATATCTTGCTGGTAACTGGCAGCGTGCTGAATCTGTAAGTCCAAGCTGGATTCCCTTTAATTTGTGCATCCAATTGTCTGCTGCGAATTTAGTACCATATGTAGCAACTACATTTGTTCTTGTTGCATCATTTCCATAGTATGTCCACTTAACAGCCTGCATCATAGCACCTAATGTGCCATAACCATCACCATTAATATCAACTCTTAAGAACTCGCCATATGAACCTTTAGCTTCTTTTACCGTAGATGTAATGTTAGCAGCTACGCTGATATCCTGCTCTGCAAATGACTTTCCACTTCCAGTCTGTCTTGCAGAGAATGAATATGTTCCATCTGCATTCTTAACTGCTGTCTTAAGTCCGTTAGTATCTGCATTAACATCTGCTGTATACTCATATGAACTAAGCTGGACCTCACCGTATCCTCCGTATAACTTCTCACCATTCTTGACAACTCTGTAATGCTGCTCAAAATCAGCAAGATCAGATGTCTTAACCTTAACCGGAACATACTTAATACCAGTTACTTCATAAGAAGAAAGCTTAGATGTTGTACCATCTGTATTAGTAATTACTCCCTTACTATATGAAAGCTGTGTACCATCTGTAAGAATCATCTGCTTTCCATCACTGCTCCATCCGGCAAGTTCATACTTCTTACCATCTTCTGTATCAATTGTTGCCATGCACTGGTAGCTTCCTCTGTGAAGACCATGACTGGTTGTAGCTCTTGTTACTGTATCAAAAGCACCTTTATCATACTCACCACGTGTATCCTTCTCATTAGATGTTGTTACATCTCCTGCGTTATATACGCCCTCGTTAGCCCAGTATTCCTGCCATGTAAGTCCAGCATATACATATGAATACTCATCATCGGCTGCATGTGTATCAGACACAAGAGCTGGAAGTGCTGTAACTGCAAGAACAGTAGCGGCTGCAACAGCAGCAATCTTAGTAAAAATGTTCTTTCTCATAAATCCTCCTTATAATTTTTTCTATTACAAATCCGCTCTACTTCTTAGCAGATTTATAAGCATAGTAAAATGCCTTCTTTATGGCATTGCTCGATTTAGTAGCACCAGAAACACTGTCAACTCCTGATGTACTCTGATTTGCAAGAAGCTGTGCAGGAACCTTTGCATTTGCCATTTCAAAATATGGCATATTATCTCTATCTGCATCTGAAGTCGCTGTAACTGATGTAATCGTATCTCCTGATATGATTATTGTAACTGTAATGTTATATTTAAAGTTTTCACATTCAGCAGTACCTGTAAATGTTCCGTCTGCTTTAAATGTTGTATTAGCCGGTGTATCACTGCCAGAATTGCCACCCTGTGAATCACTGCTGCCATCTGATAAATATCCTGGCTGTGCTGTCTGATTACCGCTTTCCGAATCATTGCCTGATGTTTTACCAGAAGTATTACCTACGGCTGAATTATCCAAACCCGAATTGTCGGCCTGTGTATCTGACTGATTATCAGTCTGTCCAGACTCTGTCGTTTCTTCGGCTGTTAAAGCTGCGTCACCTGCAAGGCTGCTCTCTGCCTCTTTAACCAACGCTGCAACTGTCTCATCATTAAAGAATTCTTCCCATTCCTCGCCCCCGCCAGAAGCCATAGCAGTTGTCTTTCTTCCTGCAAAGCATAAAAATGTCATAACTACACATAAAACCAATGCAAGTCCATACATAACCGTCTCAGGTTTCTTACCATATGTCTTTCCGGCTCTTGCAGCCTTTACTGATACAGCCTTTGCTATTCTCATAGCTGCATATCCTAAGAAAACTATGCTGTAGATAACAACATTTGCAATATAAGTGCCAAGTCCAAGTCTTGCATATGGAATATTGATAAGCATTATATGTACATACATAAGACCGTAGAATACGTATGCTGTGCGCTGTAACTGCTTCCATTTCTTAGCCTTCATCTTCTTTCTTACAGCCTGAAATGAAGTTACTGTAAGCACAAGCATTATTGTGATAAGAATAATACTTATTATTGCTGCTGTAAGCTGTGTTGCTGATAATGCCGCCGGCTTAATAAAAAGCATTTTAAAATATGTCATTCCATATGTGAAATTATGACACAGGACAAGTATTGCCGCTGTAATTGACAATTCACCTCTTATCTTCATAAGCGGTGCAATCAGCTTGCTGCCCTTAGGAAGTGCACCTGCGTACATTACTGCAACGAACATTGCCGTTCCAAGAGAACCCTTTGCAAATATTCCTAATATGTTATTCTTTACAAATAAAGGCATTGGTAAGAATCCAATCAGAAATACTGCAATAGAGATTACCGCTGCCCCTATATAGTAGATACCCGCGTGTTTCTTAAGTGAATCTTTAAGAAAATATATGAATAAAGATACGATTATAAGTGATATTACTAATAACATGTCTGCTCCTTCTAGTCTTTATATTCTAAGTTAGCTACCCTAAACAAAAGTAATTTCATCTATCTTTAATTAGTTTATTCTAACTGTTCTATAGAATATATTTTAGGACCTGCATTTGTCAATGCAGGCTGTTAATAATAATTCTCATTAACGTTATCTGGTAATTATTTCCGTGTTCATATTGGTTGAAAAACTGTCAGCTATTCCCTCTGACACATATACTTTGCTTCCATCATAAAGTATCATCTCAAAATCAAGCGAGCCGCTTCTATACAGCTCTTTCGCGCCATCAAGCCCCATTACAAAAAGCGCAGTTGATAATGCATCTGCTGTTGTTCCGTCAGAGCATACAATTGTAACCGATGTCAGGTCACTCTCTGATGGATAACCTGTCTGTGGGTCTATAATATGATGATATACCTGTCCGTCCTGCTCAAAATATCTCTCATATCCACCTGATGTTATAACTGCCTTATCAGCAGTGCTTAATACGCCAAGATAACTGCTTTCACTGTCAGGATTCTGTATGGCAACCCTCCAGTCCGAGCCATCCCTCTTTCTTCCAAGCACCTGCACATTGCCTCCAAGATTTACGATTGCATGCTCTATGCCGCAGTCCTTCATAATCTGAATCACCCTTGAGGAAGTATAACCTTTGGCAATTCCGCCAAGATCAATGCTTGCACCATCTGATAATGTCACCTGCTGCCCGTTAATCCCCACATTTGTATAAGAAACATGCTTAAGTACCTCTGCAATCTCGCTGCTTTCAGGCACTCTATAATTCCTGGTGGTAAATCCCCACAACTCCATAACTGGGTATATCGTAATATCGAACGCACCTTTAGTTTCTTTAGATACCTGCATTGCCCTGTTCATTATAAATGCGGTTTCTTCCAATACTTTACCGCTTCCATTTTCATTTATCTTAGTAACATCACTGTCCTCATTTCCTACCGAAAACATTGCATCAAGATGGTTAATCTCCTGAACTGCTTTACTTACTGCTTCCTCTGAATTACTGCCATATGCAGTAAGCGACATATATGTATCCATTGCAAATATTTCCTGTGTACTCTGGGCTGTATCGTCCTTCTCTGGCTTGCTACCACCACATGCTGTCAGAACAGCCGCCGCAAGAATTACTGTAATTCCTGCCAATATATACTTTCTGATATTATATTTCATGCTTTTATGTTTTATCCTCCATCTTATACGGGTTAGTTCTATAAAACTTTATAGCATAATAATTAAAATGTCAATCACATATGGTCACACATTCACCACGCAAAAACACCCGCAATATAATTGCGGGTGCTCCTGTAAAGAAAATTCTTATGAAATTAGATATCTTTTCTTCTTCTCATGTATACTGCTGCCATTCCAAGTAATCCACAAAGTCCTGTTGCCATTAATGCCGCATACATTCCTGTATGACTCATATCACCAGTCTTGACTGTTGTGTCTGCTCCTGTTGATGTTCCTGTTGAATCATCTGGTGTCTCGGCAGGATTCTCGTTATCTGATGGATTTCCTTCAACATATTCTGGGTTCTGGTTATTCTCACCTTCCCATGTAACATTTAAGTTATGAAGCATTGTTGTATTCTGCCATCCAGCAGCTCCTGTTGTTCCTGTATGCTGTATTGCAACACCGCCAAAGCTGTTAGCTGCGATATCTGCTGTAAGGTCAACTACATGAGGATATCCCTTAGCTGCCTGGTCTGCGAGCTGTTCTGTTGGTGTCTCAACATGAGCAGTGAGCTTATTACCTTCAGTCTTTAAACTGATTGTACATCCTGTTACATAGCAGCTTGCAATAACTTCATCAGAAATCTCTGTTACTGTTCCATTGTCATATTTTACAAGTACAAATGTTACTGCATTAGATGACGCTTTAGTTCTTATTATTCTTAAGCCATATCCAGTAAGTGTTGATGTATCGAACTTAAGAAGTACATCCATATACTGTCCTGCACTACCAAATCCCTGACCTGCTGTCTTAGCCGGGTCAACTACAAGCTTAAGTGACATATCACCATATGTTCCTTCTACTGGTGTATACATAAGTCTTGAACCCTGTGTTCCCTGATATAATCCTGCTCCTACACATCCATTACCTGTTACTCCGTATACCCATGGCTCTTCTGTATCTGCTCCCTGCCATTTTCCAAAGCTTTCTGTATCTGCCGGACGGTTATAATCTACTGTCCAGAAACCAGCTTTGATTTCTGACTGCTTTACATTAGGGAAGTTAGAGAAATCTGTAGCAAAGTTCTTGCTTCTTACATCTTTCACTCCGATTGCCTTGTCATATACTGTATTTTCCGGTGTTCCATAATCACTTCTGATGTTCTTAGATTCTACCTTAGCCATGATGTAATATCCTACATCACCTGCTGTTAACTTATATGTATACTCTGGTGAATCATTTCTTGTTACTGCTACAAGTATAGGATTGCTGCCCTCTGCATCTGTACATCTGTACCATGAGATTGCAGACATGTCTTCTCTGCTTCCTAAATCAAGTGAGTAATCTACTTTAAGACTGCCCTGTCCGTCATTAGTAATAACTGGTGCCTTTGTAAATGCTGGTGCTTCAATCTTGCTTGGCTTTACAGTAATTCCAACTGCTGCTTCAAGACCTGACTCTGTAGATGCATTTATAATGACCTTCCTAGCTGCATCATCATTATTAGTACCTTCTACTTTGCATGTTCCGTCACCATTATCTGTTAACTTCACATATGCCTTATCTTCGTCTGATACGCTGTATGTTATCTTCTGTGTTGTATCATTAGTTCCATAGAAATAGTTAACTGCTCCTCCTATTGAAGCTGTTTCCTTTCCAGATTCAATCTCTGTGACATCTGATGTTATTGAAAGCTGTGTTGCAACTGTGTCCTGTCCGGCTGCTTTAATTACATCCTTAACTCCTAATGGATCCCAGTCGTCACTGCCCTTTAAAAGATTGTATGTGTTGTAATATGTCTTACCACCTGACACAACCTTGTAGGCATCAAGTACTGACTTGCCTGTCATATCAACGGTTTCTTTAGCACCCTCGCCACCGATTGTAATGCTCTGTCCATTATGAATTATGTTGCTCTGATAACACTTTAATGAAGTTGATGGTGTTTTAGTCCATCCAATTGATATAGGTACACTTAAATTACTGTTATATACACAGTCTACTGCAGTAATTGTGCCACCCTCTTTAGTAAAGAACTGTGTCGGTTCTGCTTCAACATTTAATATCTTACAATTAAATGTACAACCTAAAAATGTTGAACCTGTACCATATGATGAATATAATGGTCTGTTTCCGTAGAAATCAAAATCGCATCCTACATATACAGCATTTGCATTAAGGGCATCATCTGTACTTTCAAAATGACAGTTGTTATAAAGACTTCTTGATGCTCCATTTATTGGGTCAAGATTAAGTCTGCTTATAAAGTTACAGTTATCTGCAAACATCTTGTCTCCAGAAACATCAGCAAGCTGTGCCTGTGTGATTGTCTCTGTTCTCTTTGCCTGATTAAGCTCACTCATAAGCGGATAATCAAGGTCAACACTGCAATAGTTACCTATTGTTATGTTCTTAACTGTAAGTGCGCCGCTGCAGTTGAATCTGAACATGGTATAGTTACCGTTAGAGGCATGTGACTGTCCTCTGTTTCCGGCTAACACAATATTATCAGGATTTCCTGTAAGGCCTTTGATAGTAAGAAAATCTGAATTAACAACCATTCCATAAGGTGTTGAATATCCTTCTGTCTTTTGTACTGTATCTGTTGCTGCCGGATCATCTATCCAGTACACATATGGTGCAACATATACTGTCATTGGATTATCTGCTGTTCCATTCTTTAATGCATCTGCTGACAATGCCTTAGTAATGTCGTTATATACATACGGGTACTGGGCAGCAAGCTCGTCTGATAATGAGCCATCAAGATATATGGCTGTCTCCGACAACTGGATTGTCTCACCCTGATACTTAATGTAAGTTCCACCGAATTCAACTGGATCAGAACTGTCAATTGGTGTGTAACCTTCTAATGTTTTGTTAATGTCTTTTACTGCTGAATATCTCATAGCTGTTACTCCTGTTTCCTGTGCAAATGCATAATATCCCTGTAATGGAACTAAGTTACCTGCAACAAGAACGCCGGTCATAACACTGACGGCAACAGAAGCAATAATTTTGTTTCTTCGTATCATATTATTCCTCCTTATATTAAATTGTTTCTGCTTCTTAAGATGCTTCCATTATATTCACATTGTATTTTTATATATACAAAAAAACAGCACGAAATCTTTCAAAATCAAAAAAATATGTAAAAAATCAGTAACGGTTTCTCTATAAACGACCTATAATCAGTATATGATTTTGCTTCGTAAGATATTATTTATATACCTAGGAGACGGCAATGTACCATTTTATTAATGACAATTTCCTCACGGATATTGCTACTGTGCCACCATCTTATAAGATGAAACATTTTCATGAACATAACAGATGGGAATTGATGTTTATATATTCTGGTTCCTGCACCCTTTATGTAGGTGATGAAATATATATGTTAAATCCGGGCGGACTTGCTCTTATTTCACCAGATACAGCCCATATGACTACTTACCTTGCAGGAAGTGACCATACAAGATATGTGCTATATTTTAATAATGATGAATTAAAGTGGATTGCTGATGATTCTTCTCTGGATATAGAAAGCATTTTTCATAAACATCCTGTTATCCATATACCAGAAAGACGACTTGATTATATATCATCAATTATCCAGAAGATTTCTTATGAACACAATGGTGTCGATAGTCTGTCTTTATCTTTCGTACATTCTTATTTTCATGAGCTTATACTTTTTATTCTGCGCTGTCAGATGTACGAAGATAATGTTATTACGAAAATGGATACAGGTAATGAACTTATCCAGAAGGTTATTGAATATATTATCGAAAATTATCATAATGACGTAACTATGGCTGCTACTGCCGAACTCTTTAATATGAGTGAATCAAGCCTTTCCAAGAAATTTAAGGCTTTTACAGGCTTTAGGTTCAGAGAGTATCTTATTAATGTAAGAACACACGCAGCAGCAGACCTTTTAGTCAACACCAGCTTCTCTATTACTGAGATTGCTGACAAATGTGGTTTCGCTGACAGTAATACTATGGGCGGCACATTTAAAAAAATCATGGGCGAAGCGCCCGGAAGCTACAGAAAGAGCCACTAATTATTTTTTTATTTTAGAATGGAGGTTATTATGGCAGATTTTATTTTACTTGATGAAGATTTCTCTGATTTTCCTATTGGTGAATTTCCTTATGATAAGAATCATTCGGCAATGGGTGAGTATCATTTTATCCATTATCCTGGATATTATGGTAAATGGTATGATCCGGTATGCAACCACGTTTATAACGGTCAGGGGGCTTCCTGGATTATTTCTGAATATAATGGAAAACATTTTATGGAGCAGATGCGTATCCGCAATGACAAGCCACACCGCACATTTCCTATGCTCACAAGCGGTGACAGATTCTGGCGCGATTATACTATAACTGCAAGTGTGCGTATGTTTACTACAAAATGGGGCAATGCCGGCATTGGTTTTTGTTGTCAGAACTCTGCTAATCTTCTTGTCCTTGTTTTTGAAGAGCATGAGTTAAGACTTGAGTATCGTCATAAGGAAGAGGTTACTGTACTCGATTCTGTACCTTTTGATTACAACTGTGATGATACTTATGTACTTAAGGCTGAGATTCAAGGCAGCCATGTTATATGCAGTGTTGATGATAAGGTTTATTTTGACCTTGACACTGAATATGCAAGGCAGGGTGGCAAGGTTGCCATTACTGCAACTATCCCAACACAGTTTGGGTTTGTAAATGTTACTACTTCTGAAAGTACTGCTGCTTCTATTGATGCTGCAAGAAATGCTTATAAAGCTGAATGTGAAGATGCACAGGCACATTATCCTAAGATGAAGCTTCTTAAGAAAATTGATCTCAAAGGCTGCGGCACCGGAAGACAGCTTCGTTTCGGTCATCTGCTTGGCAACGGTGAATATCAGATGGTTATGGCTCAGTGCCAGAAAAGAGTAAGCCGTGATGCTTATGGAACAATCAGCTGTCTCACCGCATTTGACCTTGATGGCAATATATTATGGCAGCATGGTGAACCTACTGACAATCACGACATTGGAACTATATCAGCAGATATGCCTATGCAGATATATGATATTGATGGTGATGGCTTTGATGAGGTTATAACAGCCAAGAATTTTGAAGTGCTGATTCTTGATGGCAGAACAGGTGAAGTGAAGAAACGTGCCAAAACACCTTTCTCTACACCAGAAGAGGACGGAACTATTATCGGTGTTCCTGATAAAATCTACGCATTTGACAGAATTAATCCTGACGGTATGCGTATATGTAATTTCCGTGGTCTTGAAAAGCCACGCGATATTATCATTAAGGACCGTTATTGCAGAGTATATGCACTTAACGATGACCTTGAGGTTATGTGGCATTTCCAGAGTGATAAGAATACCGGACATTTTCCTTTTGCAATTGATATTAACGGGGATGGACATGATGAACTTTTAGTTGGTTATAACATGCTTGACTGCCACGGTAATAAAATGTGGACTATGCCTGTTAATGAAGACCATATTGATGAGATTGTTCCAGGCAGATTTGAATCAGGACCACACAAAGGTACTAAATTCTTTGCCTGTGTTGCAGGAAAGGAAGGCTTCCTGATATCTGATTTTAACGGAAAGCTTCTTAAAAAGGATGGCATAGGTCATGCCCAGCGTGTCAGTCTTGCTAATTATCTTCCTAACCGCCCGGGCTATGAAATGGTTGTTGTTAATTTCTGGGGACACCAGGGAATTATATATTTCTATGACAGCGAGGGTAATCAGTTATGGGAAATGGAGAACGAGCTTAATGGCAATCTCTTAACTCCTGTAAACTGGACTGGCGATGGTCAGGACTTCATCCTTCTTAATGCTGATATAGAACGCGGTGGAATGATTGATGGCAATGGTATCCAGGTCGTTAAATTCCCTGATGATGGTCATCCTACCATGTGTGCTGAAGCTGTAAACCTCTACGGCGATGCCCGTGATGAGATTGTCACATGGGATTATGATTCAATGTACATATATACACAGGATGATGCACCTAAGGATGATGTATATGCACCTTTCAAGTATCCTGATTATAATGCTTCTAATTACCGCGGTGAATATTCTTACCGTGAGAAGTGGTGGTAAAATTAAGACTATAAATGACTAACAGGGTTGCAGAGTATATAACACTCTGCAACCCTGCTGTATAATAAGTCCATCAGCATTTAAAGAGTTTTTTCTCCAGACAGTAATGATACACTCCGTCTTCTTCAACGGATTTACATATGACATCTGCTCTTGCTTTGACTTCATCAATGGCATTCCCCATGGCCACTCCTGTACCAACAGCTTCTAGCATTTCAATATCATTTCTACCATCACCAAAAGCAATCGCCTCATCTTTCGATAATCCATAATAATTAAGCACTGCATTTACAGCATTTCCCTTACCACAATTCAATGGAATTATATCTGCTGCTTTATCCCACCATGCAGTTATCTGGGTATTTTCAGTTCCTTGCAGTATCTGGGCATATTCTTCTTTTCTACACGCACACATAATCTGATAAATATCTTCTTTACATAACTCATCAAAATTATCTGCAATTGTCAATGTTTCATTTCCAAATTTAAAATACTCTTCCAGATGCTCATCTGTGCCATTAGTAACAATAAAATGCTCATTGCTGATTGCAGCTGCTCTGTTCATTTTATTAAGATTTTGAATTATCTGATGTTTATCATTATTATTCAGTGGATTCCTGAAAATAATCTTTTCTCCAGCCATTACATATGAACCATTAAATGTTAGAAGCACATCAAATTTAATATCTTTGAATTTAGGAATTGAAAGATAACCTCTGCCAGTTGCCATACAAAGCAAAATTCCATTCTGATGAAGAGAATTTAACGCCTTAACTGTTTTATCTGTCGGTTCTTTATTTCCCATTTTCAACAATGTTCCATCTATATCGAAAAATGCTATTTTAATCATATATGGCTCTCCTATCTCT
>OHDN01000801.1_pt1 | contig 18229 bp, 15 predicted proteins | sample 1566971 | NCBI WGS metagenome assembly OHDN01 (sample SAMEA3879538, study PRJEB24766) | human gut metagenome | biome: human-associated habitat; feature: feces | place: USA | collected 1985/1987
ATCTCAAGATTTTGCTCTTTGACCGCCTGTTTTACAGCGTCAGTAACTCCTCCGCTTCTCGCAAAAATTCGTCCGAAATACGAAGCGTTGTCAAGTGCTTCCTCATCAAGTTCCGCAATTGGAATATCTCTTGAGTCTATAAGCGCCTGAAGTTCTTCAAAAGTAAGAGCATAGTCCACAATGTCTTTGACTTCATCACGCTGAACCTCCATTTTCTTAGCGGTACAAGGTCCGATGAAAATAACCTTTGAGGTAGGATCTATTGTTTTTATATACTGTGAAATTTTTGCCATTGGAGATAGGTTGTGAGATATATTATCAACAAGAGTAGGGTAAAACTTGTGAATATACTCAACAAATGCCGGGCAGCAGCTCGTAGTTAAAAAGCCCTTTTCCGAAAGCTCCTTAGACTCTTCAAGAGCAACCATATCAGCTCCGAGTGCCGCTTCGACAACATTATGGAATCCAAGCTTTTTGATTGCTGCAACTACCTGCCCTGTTTTGGCATATGTAAACTGTGCGTTAATTGCAGGAGCAACAACCGCATAGACCTTATAATTTTTGTTATTATTGCTTTCTTTCAAAACCTTTATAACATCGGTAATGCTTGATTTATCCATACAAGCTCCGAAAGGACACATATAAACACAAGCACCGCAGGAAATACACTTATCATTGTCAATGCTTGCCGCATACGTTTCCTTGTCCATTCCTATTGCACCGACTTTACAAGCCTTTTCGCAAGGACGCTTAAAGTCCTGAATAGCCGAATACGGACAAGCTGCCGCACATTTTCCACAATTCACGCATTTATCCTTGTCAATAACAGCCTTTTGATTTTTGTCAAATGAAATAGCGTTGACCTTGCAGGCGTCCTCACATCGGTGAGCGATACAGCCACGGCACGACTCAGTAACTTTATATCCTCCGAGCGGACATTCGTCGCAGGCAATATCAATAACCTCAATGACATTTGGGTTATCCTTATTACCGCCGCAGGCAAGCTTTATTCGCTCGGAAACTATTGCCCTTTCCTTATAAATACAACATCTCATTGTAGGTTCTTTTCCCTTAACGACTGTCTTTGCAATGTCGTTAAAATGCTCAAAAACCAAGCTGTCATTCCATGCATGACGAGCAACCTCACGCAGAACCTTATATTTTAAATATTGAACTTGAGTATCAAATTTCCTGGTTTTCATAAATCATCCTCTTAATATTAAAAATAACTGACTTTAATTCTCTTTCCCATATCTTTTAAGCATTTTGAAAGCTCACCGACAAGATTCATCTTAATATTGAAATTTATCGGAAGATTTGGATTTTGGTGTGCCGGATTCACAGCCATTCCGACAAAAAAGTTTATGTCCGTTGCTTCCTCAAACAACATTCTCGATATTTGAGAAGCTCCGTCTTTTTTGCTTGACCATTGATTATACTCTTCATTTGAATCAAGATAGCTTTTAGCATTTTCAAGCACCTTACTTATTGTGATTACTCCCTCAGTAGTAAGATCTACGCCCTCAATTTTTGCAATAGGCGGAATTTCAGGATCAAAGTAATCAAGCAACGGAACGACCTCCTTGCCGAGAAACTCTGCAGCAAGCTTTGACGTAGTTCCTCCGCACACGATATGCTTTCCCTCTTTCGAGAAAAAAAGCGTGTGCATTTTCTTTAACTCCTCCGGTTTTGAAGGAGGTCCTATCATAAGATTGATTGATTCTCTTTTTCTGATTTTTATCGCACCAACCGTTGTATCGTCACCGGCATGGTACCCGTAAAGGCGATGGCACTCATCAAGAATAAGAGTGGCTATTGTTTTAGCAGTATATTCTTTTGTATAAAAGGCTTCGGCAAAATCAATTATATTATCCCTCTGCCAGCCGTAATTAAGCTCAAGACCCACGCCCGCATATATTGCACCGTCACTCATTGCGATAAAAACATCGTCTAGCTCAAGCTTAAGCTTTGCTCTGTAAATCTGCTTGCCGCCGATTTCCGTAATCGTTTGAGGATAGTCGTAATTCTTTCCGTTCCTCAAAAGTATAACATGAGGGTTGTCAAACTGAATTATCTCAGCCTCTTCATTATTAACAACACGTATTATTGTAAATGTTGAGTATGCAACCTTCCTTACCTCACATACAGGAAGAGTTGCAGCAATTGTAGCAACACAATCCTCAACGCTCATATTCGCCGCCATCATAGTTGAGATGATCTTTGAAGTGAGTGTTGATAAAATACATGCCTTAACTCCGCTTCCGAGTCCGTCAGCCAAAACCATTACAAACGAATTTTCACCCTGCTCAATAATCTCAATATGATCTCCGCAAAGCTGCTCGCCGAACTTGTTTATGCTGTGATAGCCGATCTCCGTACAAAGATTATTCATTAGTTAAATTCTCCTTTAACTTGGTAAGCGCAATCTTTGTTTCTGCTGTTGTTTCTCCTAAAAGAGAAGCTATTTCCTGAACAACACGCATTTGTTTTTCGATCACCTTATCTGTAATCTCAACCGTGCTTTGCGCATCTTCAATACGCTTTTCGTGTTCAAGCTCATTTTCGGTAACATCTCTCATTATTCCGATTATTATGTGATAACTCTTATCGTAGATTATCGTTTCTTCTATGTATTTATTATAATCGGCAAGATAAACCTTTTCGTTTCTTATATCACGCCCACTAGAAAGCACCTGCATAAACTTAGACGGATCTAAGATTCTGACAACAGGGTTTCCCAAAACATCATCCGAGCTTTTTATGTTCATTATGGATTTTGCAGCAGCGTTTATCTGCTGAACTTCAAAATCCTCATTTAAAACGATAATGCCATTAGGAGTGTTTCCTATTATCGTATCAGAAAAGGACTCCGCCTTATCTTTCAAATACGGCATACACATCTCTAAATTTGCCTTGCCCTGCAATACCGCAACTGCTTTTTCCCGACAGGTGTCATATCCGCAGCTTCCGCAGTTTAACTCATGCTCAGGACGGGTTTTACCCATTCTATGCAATATTTCTTCAACGGCTTTGCTTCCCGGCATATTTTTGTTTACGCCAACATAAGAAATCTGTTTCTTAAGCGATTCAGACTCAGGCTGTGAAACATCAAAATCCTCTTTGGCTGCATATCTGTTTACAGCAAGAGTATTTTTTATAAGCTTTTCGGAATTGTGGCTCATTACAGGTCCGTTTATACAGCTTCCCGCACAGGCTGACATTTCAATAAAGCAGTTTTTCATGCCGCCGTTTTTAATATCTTCAAGTGCTGCTATACAATTGTCAATTCCGTCCACTGCAATATATGTATAATCCTTATTATCGCAGTCCATAGACTTTAAAATACCGGTAGTTGTCGGAAATAGTCTTGCTTTTCCTCCGCCGGCTTTATCCTCGCACTCGCACATCTCAATTCCCTCACTAGAAAGCCATTCGTCAAGCTCTTCAAAAGTGAGAACAGCGTCCACCATTTCGGGATATTTATCAGCTTCGTCTTTTTTTGAAATGCAAGGCCCTATAAACACCGTCTTTGCGCCGTCATGTTCATTCTTTATCTTCTCACAGTGTGCTTGCATCGGCGATTTGATTTTCGCAAGATACTCAAGTGCCTCCGGATAATATTTCTGTATAAGCGTATTTACAGAATGGCAACATGAAGATATAATAATCTCCTTATCGCCGTTATTTACCATTTTATCATATTCTTTTTTTACGATTGTCGCTCCGACTGCTGTTTCTTCTGCACCCTTAAAGCCAAGCTTTTTTAGTGCATTTTCAACTGAAGTTATATTCATGTTCTCGTAATTTGCCACAAATGACGGAGCAATGCTTGCAAAAACATCCTCATTTTTTACAAGCATCTCCTTAACCTCATCAATATCATTTCTGATTTCCTTTGCCGACTGAGGGCATACCGTATAACACTTTCCGCAAAGTATACACTCTTCCTCAACTATCGACGCCTGATTGTCAGAAAACTTTATGGCTTTTATAGGGCAGTAACGAATACATTTATAACAATTCTTACAGTCGTTTCTCTTTGAAACAAGAGCCCTTGTACCACGCATTTATCTCTTCCCCCGTAATTTATGTCAAGCTTTTAAACCTTTGACTTAATTTCGTTCTCAAAGAAAGAGTCTACATTATCGGGATTTACTGATTTAACAACTCCGTCAACTGTTACCGATACGCCGTTTTGACAATTCCCCATGCAAAATGCGCCGCCAAGCTCAACCTTATCCTGAAGATTGTTTTCCTTTACAAGCGCTTGAAGCGATTCAACTACTTGTCTTGAGCCTTTTAAATGACAGGAGCTTCCGATACATATTGTAACTTTCATTGAACTGTCCTTTCTCTGATTACTCGTAATCTACAACATTTACCCAATTCAAAAGAAGTTCTCTCTCCTCAGGATTTCCTTTTACAGACTGCGAAGCTGCTACTATCGGCATCCACTGCTGTACATACTGTTTTGCCGTATCGCTCTTTTCGCAGAACATATTAAGATACTTTTCAGCAAGCTCATTCTGTCCCGAAAGAACAAACAAAAGATATGTTCTTGCAGCATCAGCAGAAGCATTTCCCTGTGTTGCGTGCGACCAGTCCAAAACATAAAGCTCACCATCCGGTGTTACAATGATATTTGACGGGTTAAAATCTCCGTGACAAACCTTGTTATGCTTTGGCATAGCATCAAGACGTGTATGGAGCTCATATCTTGTCGTTGCGTCAAGATCAGTCTGAGAAATCTTAGCCTGCATCTTATCTTTAAGCTTATTTAAGTTAAAGCAAGTCTTTGACTGAACCTCAAGTTGAAGATCAACAAACATTTCAAGGTATTCATCGGTCTTTTCAGGGTTTTCTTCCATGAGCTGAGCCAAAGTTTTTCCGTCAATATACTCTAAAACTATAGCCCACTTTCCTTCGATCTTTTTAACCTCTAAAACTTTTGGAATCTTAAGTCCTGTTTCTTCAATTCTTGCTGTGTTAAGTGCCTCGTTTAAAATATCGTACTTTTTAAACTCTTCGTTAAACACCTTAACTGTAGTACCGCCGTCCCTGTAAATGGTCTTGGTATTTCTTACAGCCAACACCTTCTCAAACTCCATAATAATATCCTCCTTTATTATACTAATCATTTTTAATCATAAGTCAGCATCTCTTGATATATGCATGTTTATCATATACCGCACCATTATTATAATATATTTTGTGCAATTTAGCAAGAGGTTTTCTATCGTTTATTAAAAATTTCAGCAGAAAAGCCAAAACCTTCTGCTGAAATTCTTGTGACTTATTGTATTACTCTCCGTAGTAAGCCTTGAGATACATTTCCTTGATTTCCTTCATAAGAGGATATCTCGGATTTGCACCTGTGCACTGGTCATCGAATGCGTCCTCAACCATGCTGTCAAGATTATCCAAGAAATACTTCTCGTCAACGCCGTAATCCTTAATTGTCTTCTTAATTCCAACCTTAGCCTTAAGCTCTTCAATAGCATCAATAAACTTCTCAAGTGTTTCTTCATCGTTCTTTCCACAGATTCCGATAAAGTGAGCACACTCAGCATATCTCTCTAAAGTGTGAGGATACTGATACTGTGAGAATGTTCCCATCTTTCTAGGAGCTGTTGCTACGTTAAATCTCATAACCTCTGTGATAAGGAGAGCGTTAGCTACTCCGTGAGGGAGGCCATAGTTGATGCGTCAGCCATCTTTTCTCTTGCAATTACGTCATGTCCGTTTTCATACGCATCAGGGAGATATGTGAAGATATTCTTAATTGACTTAAGAGCAAGACCGTCTGTGTAATCTGTTGCCATAACTGAAGCATATGCCTCAAGAGCATGAGTTAACGCATCAATACCGGAAGCAGATGTAAGCCCCTTAGGAGCGCTTATCATGTTGTCTGTATCGATGATAGCCATGTTCGGCATAAGCTGATAATCAGCCAAAGGATATTTTGTTCCTGTCTTTTCGTCTGTGATAACTGCGAAAGGAGTTACCTCAGAACCTGTACCTGATGAAGTAGGAACAGCGATAAAGTATGCCTTTTCACCCATCTTAGGGAATGTGTAAACACGCTTACGAATATCAATAAATCTCATTGCCATGTCCATAAAGTCAGCATCCGGATGCTCATAAAGAACCCACATGATCTTACCTGCGTCCATAGCAGAACCGCCGCCGAGTGCGATGATAACATCAGGCTGGAACTGCTTCATCAGCTCTGCACCTTCCTTAGCGCAAGCGAGCGTAGGATCGGGAGCAACGTTGAAGAATACTGTATGAGAAATGCCCATCTGATCGAGCTTATCTGTGATAGCCTTTGTGTTGCCGTTATGATATAAGAAGGAGTCTGTTACGATGAATGCCTTCTTCTTGTTCATTATTGTGCCCAGCTCATCAAGAGCAACAGGCATAGAACCCTTCTTGAAGTAAACCTTCTCAGGAAGTCTCAGCCACAGCATATTCTCTCTCCTCTCAGCGACTGTCTTGATGTTGATGAGGTGCTTAACACCAACGTTTTCGGATACGGAGTTACCGCCCCATGAACCGCAACCCAGTGTTAATGAGGGGAGGAGCTTGAAGTTGTAAAGGTCACCGATACCGCCGTGTGAAGAAGGTGTGTTAACGAGGATACGGCAGGTCTTCATTCTGTTGCCGAATTCGTTGATCTTCTCACGCTCTGTAACAGCGTTGCAGTACAGAGATGATGTATGACCGTAACCACCGTCGGCAACGAGCTTTTCAGCCTTTGCAACTGCGTCTTCGAAGTCCTTAGCCTTGTACATAGCGAGTACGGGAGAGAGCTTTTCGTGTGCAAACTCTTCTTCGATGTCTACGCTTTCAACTTCACCGATAAGAACCTTAGTCTTGGGGTCAACCTTAACGCCTGCAAGCTCAGCGATTGTAGCGGCCTTCTGACCAACTATCTTTGCGTTGAGTGCGCCGTTGATAAGGATCGTCTTTCTTACCTTTTCTGTTTCCGCCTTTGTTAGGAAGTAGCATCCCCTTGCCTTAAATTCAGCCTTAACTTCTGAGTAAATATCACTTAAAACGATAACCGACTGCTCTGAAGCACAAATCATACCGTTATCAAATGTCTTAGAATGAATAATAGAGTTCACTGCAAGCTTAATGTCCGCTGTGTCGTCAATTACAGCAGGTGTATTACCCGCACCAACTCCGAGAGCAGGCTTTCCGCTTGAATAAGCAGCCTTAACCATTCCCGGTCCTCCTGTTGCGAGGATTATGTCCGCTTCCTTCATAACTGTGTTTGTAAGCTCAAGCGAAGGAACATCTATCCAAGCAATAATTCCCTTAGGAGCTCCTGCTGCAACAGCTGCATCTAAAACCACCTTAGCAGCTGCGATTGTACAAGCCTTTGCTCTTGGGTGAGGAGAAATTATAATTGCGTTTCTTGTTTTAAGTGCGATAAGAGATTTAAAAATTGCTGTAGATGTAGGGTTAGTTGTAGGAATTACAGCAGCAATTACACCGATAGGCTCTGCAATCTTTATTGTACCGTATGCTTCATCTCTTTCAATGATTCCACAGGTCTTTGTGTTTTTAAAAGCATTATAAATATGCTCTGCTGCGTAGTTGTTCTTTATTACCTTATCCTCAACAACTCCCATTCCTGTTTCTTCAACAGCCTGCTTAGCCAAAGGTATTCTCTGCTTGTTTGCAGCTGATGCCGCAGCCTTAAAAATCTCGTCAACCTTTTCCTGAGAAAAAGTCGAAAACTCTTTTTGAGCTGCCCTAAGCTCGGCAAGTCTTGCCTCAAGTGCCTCAACGCTGTCTACAACGTCAAATGTCTTTTCAGCAGTTTCTTTCTTGTTACTCATAAGTGAATCTCTCCTATTCATAAAATATTGTAAACTTGAAGTTATTCTATCATTGCTGACAGAACTGCGAGTGATGCTGCCATATTTTCGTTTTGTACAATCACCCCGTCAGGGACGACAAGCTGTACCTGTGCAAAATTCCAGACAGCAAGAATTCCGCCTTTAACCATCTCGTTGCAAACCTGCTGCGCACATTCACACGGCACGGTTATTATTCCAAGATGGATATTTAACTTTTTTACGGTTTCTGAAAGCTCGGATATATCATATATCCTTTTGCCGTGAATTGTTTTTCCGATAAGGTTCTTATCCGCATCAAATCCTGCAACAACATTCATTCCGTATTCGGAAAATCCTTTGTAAGAGAGCAATGCGCTCCCTAAATTTCCAACTCCGGCAATAATTGCGTCTTTTAGATTATTATAGCCCAAGAAGCTTTCCATATCCTCTATAAGTGAGCTTAACAGATATCCTGTTTTCGGTTTTCCTCCTCCTCGGCTCACAATCGCCAAATCCTTTCTCACTTGAACCTCATTAAGTCCTAAATCTTTAGCAACTGTCGGAGCTGAAATATTTATTGCTCCTTCGCATTGCTTAGACTTTAAGTAAGTCAGATAATTCGGTAATCGCTTGAGCGTTCTTTTTGATACCTCTTTACCGATAAAAATCAACACCCCTCATCGGTTTTACTCGGTAAAATTCAATCAGTATTTTTTTACCGATTACATTATACTTCATATAAAAGCCTAAGTCAATAGGAGTTTGTTAATTTTTTAACAGATTTGAGCTATTCTACGTTTTGTCCAAAAACAAATAAATTTTGACATCATTTTTAAGTGATTTTTTCACTCTTTTCAAACGAAGTTACAATGAGTTTAGACAAAACGTCATATCAGTATCTTTATCTGCTTAAATCATTTTTCCTGCGCTTTCGGAATTTTATATTTTGGCAGATCAAAGAAGCAATCAAGCATACCACAACTCCAATGACGCTTCCGCAAAAGTCGATCAGCACATCTCTCGCCGCTGCGTTTCTTCCGGGCACAAACATCTGATGTATCTCATCGCTCGCCGCATACATTAAACAAAAGAGCAGAGATGCTGAAACTTTAAACAAACGCCGCCTTAGGAACGCACATCTAAGATCTTTAAGCGATAAAAAACTTAAAACGCCGAGAACAGCATACTCTGTTAGATGAGCGGTTTTTCTCACAAAAAAATCTATGCTTTGTAATATGCCAAACTTTTCTATAAGCTCTCCCTGCGAAGCTTCAATGCCAAAAAGATTTTTGAGCAATTTTATGACAAACGATGTTAGCTCATCGGATTTGTTACTTGGCATTGAGGAAAAATAAAAAATAACGCAAAGCCAAAGAACCGTCAAAATCCATATTGCGACATTATAAATTATTCGCCGTTTACTTTTTTGATTTTGCAAACCTTATCAGTTCCTCTCTTTTGTTATTTATTTCTCCAAAAGCGATAAGCTCGGTTATTTCCTCTAAAATATCTCCTATCGCTTTGCCGGAAAATCCAAGATCTAAAAGATCACTGCCGTCAATCGTCAACTCGCTTATTTTTACAGCTTTGTTTGATTTTAAAAACTCATTTCCGCTTTTATAAAGCATATAAAGGCTTTCGAGCTTTTCTTTTTTGAGATATTCCGACTGAGCATTCGTATCTGCAAATCTAACTTTCATATAATCTTCAAAAAAGCATTCATTATAATTATATTTCTTTAACAGCCTTTTCATTTTTCTTTCGCTTTCCTCAACTCTGTTGTCATGCTCTTTTATAAGCGAAAGAATATATTTTATGTCCTCATTTGACATTTTAAGGGAATGCAAAACTTTATCGGCAATTTTAACGCTCTGCTCGGGGTGCGTTTTAAAGTGAGCAACTCCGTTTCTGTCGATTTTCAAAACGCTCGGCTTCCCTATATCATGCAAAAGCATAGTAAGTCTTAAAATCGGATTCGGTTCAATGTTTGCAATGCTTTCTACCGTGTGTTCATACACGTCATATTTGTGGTGCGGCGTGTTTTGCAAAAAATCAAACATCCGGCGCACCTCCGGAACAGCAACCGCTATTATCTCTCTATATTCAAGTAAAACGCTTTTTGCATTTTCACCTGTTAAAAGCTTCAAAAGCTCATCTCTTATACGCTCCCTTGAAATGTATCTCAACAGCCATCTGTTTTTAAATATGCTTTTTTTAGTTCCCTGTTCTATCTCAAATCCCAAAACGGAAGTAAACCTTAGCGCTCTTAAAATCCTCAGGGCATCCTCACAAAATCTCTCATCGGGATCTCCTATCGCTCTTATTGTTTTGTCATTTATATCTTTTATCCCGCCGAACAAATCCGTTATATCATTGCCGTTTGTGCAAAGAGCATTCATTGTGAAATCACGGCGTTTCAAATCCTCTTCCAAGCTCTTAACAAAGCTTACTGTTTCAGGTGCTCTGTGGTCTGAATAATTCTGTTCACCCCTGAAGGTTGTTATCTCAAGTGTTTCACCAAGAATTTTAACTGATACCGTTCCGTATTTTACACCTGTGTCAAATGTTTTAAATCCTAAAAATACGTTTTTTATTTGACCGGGATTTGCATCCGTTGTAATATCCCAATCATGTGGTGCTTTGCCCATAATACTATCCCTTACGCATCCGCCTACAACATATGCTGAAAATCCGTTTTCTCTTAACAATCCAATAGCCTTTTTTATATTTTCAGGAATTTTAATCCTCACAGTATCACCGCTTCTGTATTAATTTTTATTACTTGGAAAACATATTTTTATGAAAACAAAATACTATCTTTATACTTTTACAAGTTCGGTTTTTACATTTGCGCTGTCCTCAGTATTAAACTTACCTCTTTTAAGTCTTTTTTCGCTTGTTCCTTTTTTACATTCCCTTAATCAGACAAGAAGCTTTAAAAGTTATCTGAAAGCTTCAGCTTTATTTTTCTTTACCTATTACTTTTTAGGCTTTAGTTTTCTGCTTGGCATATATAATCTTATTGATTTGCCGAAGCCGTTTGGAATTTTGCTCTCTGTTCTCGCCTCTGTTTTGGCAAGCGGCATAACCTCATTTATTCATTTTTTACCTACTGCTGTAATTTACCGTTTTTCAAAGCACAGAATAACAGACGCTTTCTCCTACGCCATGATGTTTACATTGGGAGAGTATTTGCTAAGCGTTATTCCTGTTATAGGATTTCCTATTTTATCAGTGTCGCTAAGCTTCAGCTATGCCCCTGTATTTATACAATCGTCAAGCGTTTTCGGCTCTTTTTTTATTACTCTTATAATCGTCTCGATAAACTCACTGTTCGCCTGCATCATTTCAACAAGAATAGTAAGCTTAAAGTCGCTTATTTCCGCCTGCTTGATAATTTTGATATTCTCAGCAAATGCATTATACGGTGTTATACGGATAAATACATCCGATTATTTCAAAGATGCTTTAAATGTCTCAGTAATTCAAACGGACACAAGAGGAATGTCAAAAATCTCAAATAAATCTACCACGCCGCTTGGTGAGCTAGAAAGTTTTTTTAATGAAACAAACGGTGCGGATATGATATTTTTACCTGAAACCGCAATAACATATGATCTGGAAAACGAAGCGTTAAAGAAAGAAATCAGCGATTTATTAAAGGTGACTAATGCTGAAATTCTAAGCGGAGTTTTCTACTCACACGATCACAAAAGCTATAACGCTTACTGCGCCTTTAATCCTGAAGAACATGAGCTTTACCTCAAAAGCGCATTAGTTCCGCTTGGTGAGTTTTCATTTTTTACAGATACTCTTTTTGACGGGACAAAAAGCCTTTCGCCTGCCGAGAGCATCACTCCGTTAAAGGCAAAAATATCAACCGTTGCCGTTGGAGTATGCATTGAAAGCATCTATCCGTCCATTATACGAAGTCAGGTTAAAAACGGCGGCGAAATAATTGCCGTTCCTACAAATGATTCGTGGTTTTACGGCACTCACCTTCAAAAGCTTCACTTTCGCCACTGCATTTTCAGAAGTGTGGAAAACTTTCGCTGTACCGTAAGATCGGCAAACAGCGGAATATCTGCCGTTATTTCTCCCTTAGGTCAAGTTATAACATCGCTTGGAGAGGGAGAGCACGGTGTTATCAACTCCGAAATATCAAGGCTTCAAGAAAACACTCTTTACACGAAAATCGGAAATTTATGGATGATATTGCCTATAGGACTATTCTTCGTTATCCTGTTTTATAATCTCAAACAGACGAGCAGAATAAGGTTTTATAAGTTCGACTTTTAATGCGTTTGAAACAATTTCATATTTCCACTCGTTAAAGCTCGGATAGATACACCTTGCGCTTATCGGAGTAAAGTCAAGCGGCAAGGTTACCGTATCTTCATCTCCGTCCTTTCTCCATACTGCAACATAAGCCTTATCTCCGCAGTCAAGTCCTAAGGATAAAAAGTCATCTTGAAATGACGCAAAGCCAAGACTCCAAAACGGCACGGAGATCTTTATGTCGTTTCTTATTGATTTGTAAACACTTATCGCTTCTTTTACAAGCTCTCGTCGTTGTCTCGAAATATTTGCTAAATGTCCCGACTGATGAATTCTAAGAAGCATTGCATTTATCATATTAAACACCACTTCTTCATCGTCACCCTCATTTAACGGATAGCTCCATATCGCCGCTTGCTCAGGTGTAAGTGCGCTCGGAGAGTTTGCAGCTATTACGGAATTATATTTATAATCCGCCTGATCCGAAACGGACTGTATTGAGCAGCGTGATAAAAGCGCATAGTCTATTCTCATTCCTCCCGACGAGCAGTTTTCAATTATCAGATCCGGGTACTTTTTAAATGTTTTATCAAGCCAATCGAGGTATGCTCTTTCATGCCCTAAAAGCCCGTCGCCAAATGAATCGGCATATTTGTCTGTTCCGATACCGGGTTCAATGTTGTAATCTATTTTTAAGTATCCTACTCCGTAATCGTTTACAAGCCTTTCTATCGTATCATCTGCAAATTTAATGACCTCGGGATTTCTGAAATCAAGCTGATAACGGCTTCTGTCATAAACACGCTCTCCGTGACGGCAGAAAAACCAATCATCAGAAACTTCCTTTGCTATCGGACAGTTTATTCCCATAACCTCAAGCTCGATCCAAATTCCCGGAACAAGTCCCTTTGAGCGGATGTAATCAGTTAGCGTTTTAAGTCCGTTTGGAAAACGCTTTCTTGATTCTTTCCACTCTCCTACACTGTCCCACCAATATCCGTCTGCATACCAACCAGCATCAATGCAAAAATACTCACAGCCGACCTCTGCCGCCGCATCAATAAGAGGATACTCCGCCTCCTCAGTAGGCCATGCCCAAAGGCAATTCATGTAATCGTTAAAAATTACAGCAAGCGACTTATTGTCATCGTTCTCACGTCTTATCATTCTTCTGTATTTTGTAAGCTCTGCAAATGATGTTTCATACGAACCTTTTGAAACACCTACCGCAACCGGAACACTTACAAACTTCTCACCCGGCTTTAAGCTTTTATACCAATGAGAATAAATTTCGTTAGGCCCTGAAACGGAAAGATAAAGATGACCTTCCGTATCGGAGATTTCCCAATGCCACGAGCCGTTGTTTTCAATTTGGAAAAACAGGTTTGAATCCGTTTCATTATTTCTTATAAGTGCCATAGGGAGGAATTCTTTAGTTGACCAGTTTCCCACATTCGACACTCTTACAGGCTTTGAGGAATGCTGCTCAAGCGTTTCCATACACTCGTCCATTCCAAGCTCGTGAAGTGAATATTTTCTCCATTGCATTTCCCTATACCATGAATTGTGAGGAATGTAAATTTCCATTTTATCCTCTTGGGAGGTTATTCCCTCTTTTTCAATTCCCGAAAGATTAAATGAAGAAATATAATCAATTCCGTATGCTTTATCACCTTTGTTTATAACCTCTGTTATAAATCTTGCAACAGAAACTCCGTCGTAAAACTGAATTTTGGTAACTGTGTTGAGTCCCGTTTCTTCGTCCGCTAAGCTTATTTCAAGCACTCTGCCTTGATCATTTCTGTAATCCTTGATCCCTTTAAACTTCATTCTGTAACCCGGTGCTGTTACAATATATTTGTTTCCGTGGCGCTCATACGGACGGTCAAGTCCGGAAACATTAAATTCAAGAAACTGAAAGCCCTTCATATGCTCCGGCTTTCCAAGCGTTTTTTCATCAAATTCAAGACTTGAAAAATGTAATAGTCTGAACTGTTTCTCATCTGTTACTTCAAAAACAAGATTAATTCCGTTTTCGCTGATTTTTATTCTTTCCATAGTTACTCTCCCTGTTATTCGTTTTGCCGTTTTTCATCAAAGGACTTACCCTTAAGATCCCGTAATTATAAGATCAAAAAGCAATGCATTAAACCTAATTGAATATTAACATACAACCGATATTTTTTCAATACTTTACCACCTTAAAAGTCAAAAATTTCCATGGTAATCTTTTTATGTATATTTATCCCGATTATGAGAAATATAACCTTGAGATAAAACTCATTATAAACTTTTTTTAAGAAAGGTGATTAAACATGAAAAAATTACTTGCTGTCATGCTGTCAGCGCTTACTGCCGCATTTGTTTTTGCAGGATGCAGAAGCAACAACGACAACAACGACCGAGACAATTCGTCAACCACCACAACTACTACGACCTCAACAACGACTACTACAACTCGAACAGACAACGACAACGATAACAACACTGACAATACCGATGACGATAACGCAGTAGAAAATGGAATGGAAGAGCTTTCCTCTGATGCCGCTAATATCGGAAACGACATTGCCGACGGTGTTGAAGACGGCGTTGACGGAGTAAGAGACGCAGTTGATGATATCGTTCGTTAAGAAACAAAAAGTAGCTTTGAGCGTGTCGACAAAGTCCGCCTATGCGACAATATTTTAAAAGCGTACTTTTTCGACAAACTAAAAAAGTGGCTTGTAATCAAAGCCACTTTATACATATACTCAATAACTAATCTTATCTAAAATTCCGTTAAGTCCGGCTATTGCAACGCCGTAATTTGACATCTTTACGCCCTGTTTTTTTGCACGCTCAATTCTGCTCATTACATATTTTCTGTTAAACATACAAGCCCCGCATTGAATAACAAGATCATAACAGCTCAAATCCTCCGGAAAATCGCTTCCGCTTACACAATCAATTTTAAGATTTTTACCAATCTTTTTTCTTAAAAGTCTCGGAAGCTTTTCTCTTCCAATATCCTCCGACAACGGTGCATGAGTACAACATTCAGCAATAAGCACCCTTGAATCCTCGGTAAGACTTGAAATATATTTTGCGCCCTCGATATAATAACTCATATCTCCCTTGTAACCTGCGAAAAGGGTTGAAAACGAAGTCAGCATACTTTCCTCAGGCTTTTTTTCATAAACTGTTTTAAACACCTGAGAATCTGTAATTATGAGTTTGGGCGGCTTTGAAAGAGTGTTAAGCGTTTGATCTATTTTATCTGTAGTACAGCTTACCACAACACATTTCTTATCCAAAAGCTCTCTTGTAGTTTGAACCTGCGGCAGGATAAGCCTTCCTTTAGGCGCTTGAATATCCTGCGGCATAACAAGCATCACTAAATCATTCTCGCCGCAAAGCTCTCCTGTTATTGACGCCGCTTCAAAGTCTTCGGGTATTGATCTCATAAGCGCTTCTTTAAACTTTTCTATGCCTTCTTTTGTGTATGAGCTTATAAGAATAGGCGATACCTTAAATTCATTCTCGACTTTTTTTATGTACTCGTCTTTACCGATTAGCGTATCGGATTTTGAAACGCAAAGCAAAACGGGTGTTTTTCGTTCCCTAAAGTATTTAAACCAGTCCTTCTCCTTTGAGAGATCCTCTCCCGACACAAGCACTACCGCTATATCGGTTTTTTCAGCAGCAAGCCTGGTTTTTTCAACTCTTATTTCTCCAAGCTCTCCGATGTCATCAAAGCCTGCGGTATCAATTAAAACACAAGCTCCGAGAGGGAGAATCTCCATAGATTTATACACAGGATCGGTTGTTGTTCCGGGCGTATCGGAAACAATAGAAATCTCTTGAGAAGTAAATGCGTTTATTAAACTTGATTTTCCGCTGTTTCTTTTGCCGAAAAATCCTATGTGAAGTCTGTTTGCTCTCGGCGTTTCGTTAAGTCCTGACATATATTCCGCCTCCGATCAAATTTAGAATCTGAAATCTCGTTCTCCCGATTCAATTTTTTCAATATTAGCTCTTGCAATTTCTCTTGTTTTAGGGTTCGGGATTTTTTCAAGCTGTTCTTTTATGAGAGCTTCACCAACTTTTTTGGTATCCTCGCTTGCATAATCCATGAGGTATTCCTTTAATGTCATAAGAGCGTTCGGCTGACAGCAGTTTGCGATCTGTCCGCTTTTACAAAGTGACATGAATCTGTCGCCTGTTCTGCCTTCTCTGTAACACGCCGTGCAGAAGCTCGGAATGTATCCCAGTCTGACAAGCCAGTTTACAACTTCGTCAAGCGTTCTTCTGTCAGATACGTCAAACTGAGCCGAGTTTTCCTCTTCCTTCTCTTCTTCAACATATCCGCCGACGCTCGTTCTTGAACCGCCGGAGATTTGAGAAATACCTATTTTCAAAACTTTTTCCCTTGTCTTTTTAGACTCTCTTGTTGATATTATCATACCTGTGTACGGAACAGCAATTCTTATTACTGCAACGATTTTTTCAAACACATCATCACTTATAGCGTTTTCAAAATCCTCTTTTTTAATATCGTCCGCAGGACAAATTCTCGGAACGGATATTGTGTGCGGTCCGACTCCGTGCGCAGCTTCAAGGTGTTCTGCGTGCATCAAAAGTCCGACAAAGTCGTATCTGTATCTCTCAAGTCCAAATAGAACTCCGATTCCGACATCGTCAATTCCGCCCTCCATAGCTCTGTCCATGGCTTCGGTATGATATGCATAATTATGCTTAGGTCCTGTTGGATGGAGCTTCTCGTAGTCCTCCTTATGATATGTTTCTTGGAAAAGGATATATGTTCCGATGCCTGCATCCTTGAGCTTTTTGTAGTTTTCAACGGTTGTCGCCGCAATATTTACGTTTACACGTCTTATTGCCCCGTTTTTATGCTTAATGCCGTATATTGTTTTAATGCTTTCCAAGATATACTCTATCGGATTATTCACCGGATCTTCACCGGATTCAATTGCAAGACGCTTATGCCCCATATCCTGCAAAGCAATAACCTCAGCTTTTATTTCCTCCTGGGTAAGCTTTTTTCTTGCAATATGCTTGTTGCAGTGATGATAAGGACAGTATGTGCAGCCATTTACGCAATAGTTTGAAAGATAGAGCGGCGCAAACATTACTATTCTATCTCCGTAAAGACGTTCCTTGATAGCAATGGCACTTTTTTTAATCTGCTCCACTACCTCAGGTATTTCACATTCAAGCAATACAGCTGCCTCTCTGTGCGTTAAGCCCTTACAGTCCATGGTTCTTTTAGCAAGCGACATACAAAGCTCATAATTATCTTTATTTGCTTTTGCGTATTCGATTGTGTCTAAAATTTCCTCATTGTTGATGAATTCTTCCGCTTTGAGCGATTTTGGATCATACTTCATATTTTTCTCTCCTTTTTTAAAAGCCTATTAAATTTTTGAATAAACAGTTTTAGCGCTGACTCCGCTGAGCATTCCGAGCTTTCCTGAAAGCGCTCCTATTGTATCCGATGTAGCATCAACGACAACGGATATAACATTGATGTTCTTTTTGTGATACGGTATTCCCATTCTTCCTATTATGTATTTTCCGTAATCATGCAAAACTTTATTAAGCTTGTCTATCTGAGAAAGATCTTCAACTATTATCGCAATTACGGCTACTCTGGTATACATGGTTTTCCCTCCAAAAAATAAAATCCCACTTAAAACTTAAGGGGATTTTCGATACGCAAAATAAACACGCAAGGCAATTGTCCTGCGATTATCTTAATTCCCTTTAAGTCAGAAAGCCCTTCTTATCGGCAAATTTTATTTTTATTTACTTTATTAATCATTTGTATCACTCAAAAACGCTATGCATTGCAAAAGCGCATAGGAATGATTGTTTTTTTATTTTAACACTTTGAATGTAATTTGTCAATAAAATCCGACATAAACCCGAATTTTTCAGGCGGCAAATTCTTATCAAGCTTTCTTATGTACGCAAAAGTAAAATCTTCACCCTTTTCACTAAGCATTAAAAGAAGATATTCAATCATATCACTTGTTCTTTTGTTGATAAGCCTTTTTACACGTCCCTTGTCAAAATATTCATACGGAGTAGAATCAGTA
>OHDN01000807.1_pt1 | contig 18149 bp, 18 predicted proteins | sample 1566971 | NCBI WGS metagenome assembly OHDN01 (sample SAMEA3879538, study PRJEB24766) | human gut metagenome | biome: human-associated habitat; feature: feces | place: USA | collected 1985/1987
GTTGGCAGGTGTTTTTTAGTATAGAAATTTATAAGGTGTAAAAAATTAAATAAATATCCAATTTCCTATTGACAAACTAGGAATTGAGTTGTATTATATCTTCATCAGTTAATCCTAGTAATCAAATAGGAATTACACATTATAACAACACAAACAAAAAATAAGGAAACGAGGTAGAAGATATGAGTAAAAAAACTTACGCTGAAAGAAATTTTAAATTCGAAACATTACAGTTGCACGTTGGTCAGGAATCACCAGATCCAGTTACAGATGCAAGAGCAGTTCCAATTTATCTTACATCATCATATGTATTCCATAACAGCGAACATGCAGCAGATAGATTTGGCCTTAGAGATGCAGGAAATATTTACGGACGACTTACTAATCCTACACAGGGGGTATTTGAAGCAAGAATAGCAGCGCTTGAGGGTGGCGTGGCAGCATTAGCAGTTGGTTCAGGAGCGGCAGCACTTGCTTATGCATTTCAGGCAATTGCACATGCAGGTGACCACATCGTAGCAGCTAAGAACATTTATGGTGGAACATATAACTTATTAGCACATACACTTCCTGATTATGGAATTGAGACAACATTCGTAGATCCATTTGATTATGATGGAATAAAGGCAGCTATTAAAGAGAATACAAAAGCAATCGAGATTGAAACATTGGGTAATCCTAATTCAGAAGTTGTTGATATCGAGAGAATAGCAGCAATTGCTCATGAAGCAGGAATTCCACTTATCGTTGACAATACATTTGCAACACCATATCTGGTAAGACCAATTGAACATGGCGCAGATATAGTAATTCACTCAGCTACTAAATTCATCGGTGGACATGGTACAACAATCGGTGGTGTAATCGTAGATGGTGGTAAATTCGACTGGACTAAGAGTGATAAATGGCCATGGTTAGTAGAACCAAATGTATCTTATCATGGAGTAAGCTTTGCAAAAGACTGTGCACCTGCAGCATTTGTAACATATATCAGAGCTATACTTCTTCGTGATACAGGCGCAACACTTTCACCTGTTCATGCATTTATCTTCTTACAGGGACTTGAGACACTTTCACTTCGTGTTGAGAGACATGTTGAAAATGCATTAAAGGTAGTTGAATATCTTAAGAATCAGCCATTAGTTGAGAAAGTAAATCACCCATCAATCTCAGAAGACAAAGAACAGCAGGAACTTTATAAGAAATATTTCCCAAATGGTGGCGGTTCAATATTTACATTTGAAATCAAAGGAGATGCTAAGACAGCACAGAAATTCATTGATAATCTTGAACTATTCTCGCTTCTTGCAAATGTAGCAGATGTTAAGTCATTAGCCATACACCCTGCTTCAACAACTCATTCAGAGTGCAACGAGGCTGAATTATTAGATCAGGGAATTAAACCAAATACAATTAGATTATCAATTGGTACAGAAAATATTGATGATATTATAGAAGATTTAGATGAAGCATTTAAGAGTTTAAACTAAGAAAGGAAGGTATAGAATATGAGTAAAGTATATAAAAGTGCATTAGAATTAATAGGTAATACACCATTAGTTGAATTTACAGGAATAGAAAAGAAATACAATCTTCAGGCAAGACTACTTGCTAAATTAGAGTATTTTAATCCGGCAGGAAGTGTTAAGGACAGAATTGCGAGAGAAATGATAGAAGATGCTGAAAACAAGGGACTTCTTAAAGAGGGTTCTACAATTATTGAGCCTACATCAGGAAATACAGGAATCGGCTTAGCAGCTATTTCAGCAGCGAAAGGATACAGACTCATAATTGTTCTTCCGGAGACAATGAGTGTTGAGAGAAGAAATATTATTAAAGCATATGGTGCTGAATTAGTTCTTACAGAGGGTTCAAAAGGTATGAAAGGTGCAATTGCTAAGGCTGAAGAGCTGGCTAAGGAGATTCCTAATAGCTTCATACCAGGCCAGTTTGTTAATCCTGCCAATCCAACAGCACATAAGAAGACAACAGGTCCTGAAATATGGAATGATACAGATGGCGAAATCGATGCATTTATAGCTGGTGTAGGTACTGGTGGTACAGTAAGTGGTGTCGGTGAATATTTAAAATCTAAGAAATCAGATGTTGAAGTTATTGCAGTAGAGCCTGCAACTTCACCTGTATTATCACAGGGTGTATCAGGAGCACATAAGATTCAGGGTATTGGAGCAGGTTTCGTACCTGATACATTGAATACAAAAATATATGACAAAGTCGTTACAGTTGAGAATGAAGATGCATTTGCATTCGGTAAAGAAATAGCTAAAACAGAGGGTATTCTTGTAGGTATTTCATCAGGAGCAGCATTAAAGGCAGCAGTTGACTGGGCTTCACAGCCTGAAAACAAAGGCAAAACAGTTGTTGCTTTATTACCTGACAGCGGTGACAGATATTACTCAACTGCATTATTTGAATAAAAATTAGTTTAATTTGGTTATAATGTGGTAATTCTTTTATCATATTAACGTAAATGCCCTAATATAATTTAAGTAATCGAAAGCTTTTAAAACGGTGAAAGATGTTAAATTATATATGGGCATTTATGATTTTAATCGGAATATTATATGGGGCATTTACAGGAAATATTTCTGAGGTCTCAAATGGTTTTCTGACATCATCTAAGGAAGCGGTCACATTATGTATAACTATGCTTGGAGTATTAAGTTTCTGGTCCGGCATAATGGAGATAGGTAAAAGAGCAGGTATTATAAGACAAATGACGAAATTAATAATGCCATTTGTTAATTTCCTATTTCCTGATATTCCTAAAAATCATGAATCCAGAGAATTCATAACTACAAATATCATTGCTAATATCTTAGGACTGGGCTGGGCCGCAACCCCTCCGGGACTTAAGGCAATGGAAAGTCTATCAAAGTTAAATGAGGAGAAAAATGGAAGAGAAAAAGTACACATCTCAAGTGATGAAATGTGTACTTTTCTTGTTATAAATATTTCCTCTTTACAAATAATTCCGATGAATATAATTGCATACCGAAGCCAATATGGAAGTATTAATCCTGCATCTATTGTTGTGCCGGCTATTATTGCGACATCTGCAAGCACAATGGCAGCTATTATTTTCTGTAAGTTAATGGCCCGCCACTAATTCATTCCAGAAGCTTTGGGCTTGTGATTGTGAGTTGTATTGTGTACTGTTTATAGAAACACTTGTAACGCTGTATGAATCAAGGGATTTAGATAGTGTAAAGCCAATTTTTACTTTATAAAGGACCTCTTTGCCATTTACTTTATCATGAGCATCTCCCTGTACTGAAATACTATAAGAGCCATCATCATTAGTTTTAGCATCCCATGAGGTATTACGAAAATAATCCTTGATAACATCATTGACAGTTTTCTTTGATGTGCTGCCTGCTTTCATAGCATTTAATTTCTTTACCGGTTTATCATATTTTGAGTCATAATGATCAGCAGATGATTTTGTATATTCAGGATTAGTAGTCAAAATATGATACTGATGACTTACAAACTTACCTGTAAAGGAAATACATAATATAAGCCATAGTAAAGGAATAGCCTTAGATAATCCACGTTTTGAAAAAGAGATAAGTGGATAAAAGATATAAAGAAAAACAGCAACTATTATAGGAGATGTTTTTCCGGTTTTGGCCTTCAATACAATTGCATCAGATATAAATGCAACTTCTGTAATCAAATTGATTGCCCATAAATAATATTGGGAAGTAGTAAATGGATTTTTACTAAATGCTAAATATGCCAAGTGTGCAATAATTGCAATCATTGCTACGATTACTAATTTAAAGGTAATATTAAGATCATTTTTGTAGGTATTGTTAATGACTTTTTCAGCATTATTGCTAAGTGATAAATCCCGATTAGGGTTGTAAGTACCATATGGATCATAATTGCTAGAAAAGTCGTCATATCCGGAACTATAATCGGAATTGAAATCTGAATTATAGTTGTTAGTATTGTAGCTATTAGAATTGTAATTAGAATTATAATTATTCGAATTATAAGACCCGGAATTGTAGCTATCAGAATTGTAGCTATTAGAAATGTTACTGTTATAGGAATTTGTATTTCTACGATTTGAATCTGTTAAATCTACTACATCATCATCGAAATCGAGTACAAATTCTTCGTTAGAATTATTATTGGTATTTGTGTTATCGTTATTCATAACTCGTGCCTCCTTTTAACATATTATCATAACGGATAAATTTTATCATAACGGAATAAATACTTCAAGAAAAATGTGAAATAATGTAAATAAATGTTATCAGAAATGAGGGGTAGTATGAAAGTTATTCTATATCTGTCTGATATGATGATTCCATTTGTTGTATTCTACATTGTAGGAATTGGAATTATTCAGAAAAATAAAGTGTATGATGATTTTATTGAGGGAGCAAAAGATGGTTTAAAAACAGTCGCAGGTGTGATGCCTACAATGGTAGGGCTGATGATTGGTGTTGGTGTGTTAAGCTCATCTGGTTTTTTGGATTTTTTTACCAAACATATAGCTAAGATGACATTGAAAATTGGTCTGCCACCGGCGGTCGTGCCAGCAATGATTGTAAGGATGTTTTCATCATCAGCGGCCACCGGACTTGTATTAGATGTTTTCAAACAATTTGGAACAGATTCATATGAGGGACTGCTTTCATCTATAATGATGAGCAGCACCGAAACAATATTTTATACAATGTCGGTATATTTTATGACAGCCAAAGTCACCAAGACAAGGTGGACTTTGGCAGGAGCATTAATATCTACTTTAGCCGGAATTATTGCAAGTGTAATAATGACTAAAATGATGATTTGATTAATTTGCTTAATAACATAAAATTATAATATCAAAATCTATACCTTATTATGGTTTTCAAAAGACCTATAGAGAGTTATACGATATATTGAGTGTAATGACGAAACTTAACTTTTGCATCTATACTATACTAGCAAAACATTTTCAGAATCTTTATAGATATCAGGTGCACCTGTAGTTGTAATAATAGTTGCATCTGAATATCCGGCAAAAGATACATTAGATACTTTATCAAATTTATATGAATCACATAGAATATAGCGTTCTGTACATTGGTATAGGGCGCATTTTTTAATCATAGCTTCCGATGGGTCAGGTGTTGAAAAACCATTTGCTTTATTTATAGCATTTGTTCCGAAAAAACCTTTGGTAAAATGATATTTAGTAAGATTAATAACTGCTTCTTCGCCAACCATAGCCTCAGTAGTTGCCTTATATAATCCACCAGGCAGATATACATTAAAGCCTTTTGTGGCAAGCCTTTTGGCATGCATAATGCCGTTTGTTACAATAATTATATTTGAATCAGGTGAAATATTATCAATAATAAATCCAGTTGAGGTACCGGCATCTAAATAAATCATATCTTTATTATTAATAAGTGAGGCAGCGTATTGTGCAATTAATACTTTCTCATTACGATTAATATTTTCGCGTTCTAAAACAGCAGAGTCATATGAAATTGTATAGGGGTTCTGGTTCGGAGTTAAGGCTATTGCACCACCATGAACCTTGGTTAAAAGCTTCTTTGCAGCCATATCGTTTAAATCTCTTCGGATAGTTGATTCAGAAGCATCAAATAATTGCATTAACTCATGTACACTTACTGAGCCTTTTTCATTTACTGCCTTTTCGATTTCATTTTTTCGTTCCTCGTTTAACATAATAATCTCCATTTCTTATTCAGCTTATTCACAAACGGTCAAAATCATTCAATACAGATAGTATAATGAAATGTGGGAAAATTGTCAAAATAATTATTATATTTTTGAAAGAAAACGAATGAAAATGCTTGACTATGAATGGAAATGGTGGTATATATAATATACAAAGATATAAAACGTTAAAATACGAAAGATAATGAAAAAATTAATAAAATTATGAAGAAAGGCTCATATTAGTAAAATAAGGAAATGGAGGTTTGGAAGATATGATTTATACAGTTACATTTAACCCGTCACTGGATTACATCGTAAGTGTCAGAAATTTTGAAGAAGGCAGTGTCAATAGAGTGTCTGATGAAATGATATTGCCAGGTGGAAAAGGCATAAATGTTTCGATAGTACTTAATAATCTGGGAATGGAAAGTCATCTTTTGGGCTTCATCGCCGGCTTCACAGGTAAAGAAATTGAGAGAATGGTAAGTGATGATGGCTGCATATCAGAATTTATCAAGGTTGACAATGGATTCTCAAGAATCAACGTTAAGATGAGATCAGAAAAAGAGAGTGAAATTAACGGAATCGGACCTGCAATATCTAATAGTGAAATGACTCAGTTATTAGACAAGCTTGATAAGCTTAAAGAAGGCGATGTTCTGGTACTGGCAGGAAGTATTCCGGCATCTATACCGGACACAATCTATTACGATATTATGAAGATGTTGTCTGACAGAAAGATAATGATAGTAGTAGATGCAACCAAAGATTTATTATTAAATGTATTGCCTTTACACCCATTTTTAATCAAACCGAACAAGCAGGAGCTTGCTGAAATGATGAATCTTGAGAATTTATCGAAAGAGGATATTGTAAAAAATGCATTTGAATTACAGAAGCGTGGGGCTAGAAATGTTTTAGTATCGATGGCGGGAGAAGGAGCCATTCTTGTTACTGAAGACGGAAATGTATATTCGAGTGCGGCACATAAAGGCAATGTTGTTAATTCTGTCGGGGCAGGTGATTCGATGGTAGCAGGCTTTATATATGGATATCTTAAGAATAAAGATTATAAAGAAGCATTTGAAACAGGTCTGTGTGCAGGAAGTGCAAGTGCATTTTCGGAAAATCTTGCAACAAAGGAGCAGGTCGAAGAATTACTTATTAAACAAAGAGAAATGACTGTAGAATAACAATATATGTAGAAAGGAATGGTGGTTTTTATGAAGATTACAGATTTATTAGGAAATTCAGTGAGTCTTAATCAGAAAGCAGCATCGAAAGATGAAGTGCTTGAAAAAGTAGTAGATTTAATGTATGAAAAAGGGAATATCACAGATAAGGCAGAGTATCTGCAGGCAGTAAGAGCAAGAGAAGAAGAGGGAACCACAGGAGTTGGTGAAGGAATAGCAATTCCTCATGGTCGTTGTATGGCAGTAAATGCTCCGGGACTTGCAGCAATGGTGCTTCCAGAGGGTGTAGATTACGAGGCACTTGATGATGAGCCTGTACATTTGATATTTCTTATAGCCGCACCTGCTAACGGTGGAGATGCTCATATCGAAATGCTAAGTAAATTATCAACAATGTTAATGGATGAAGAATTCACAGCTAATTTAAGAAATGCAAAGAGCAAAGAAGAATTTATAAGCATTATTGATAAAGCCGAAAATGAGAGAGATAAGTCAGATAGTAAAAAAGCTTCCAAAGAAAATGCAGTTAATGCCGGAACAGAAAATGTTGTAAGTGAATCAGAAAAATCTGATAAGAATGCCAAATTCATAGTTGCAGTTACAGCATGCCCTACAGGAATTGCACATACCTATATGGCAGCAGAATCATTAGAGAAGAAAGCTAAGGAAATTGGCTGTAAGATTAAGGTTGAGACAAGAGGCTCAGGTGGTGCTAAAAATGTACTTACTGAATCAGAAATAGATAGAGCTGAGGCAGTAATCGTAGCAGCAGATACCAAAGTTCCAATGTCACGTTTTAATGGTAAGAAGGTAATTGAAGTTCAGGTATCTGATGGTATCAGTAAGGCTGATAAATTGATTAATCGTGCATTAAATGGTGATGCACCTATATACAAGAGTAATGGTGGAAGTGAAGAGGGCGGTTCTTCTAAAAGTTCAGGTTCAGACAGTATAGGTCACCGGATATATAAACATCTTATGAATGGTGTTTCACATATGCTTCCATTTGTAGTCGGTGGTGGTTTACTTATAGCCATAGCCTTTTTAATAGATGGTTTATCAGTCGATATTAATTCATTAAGTGCGGCTGAAAGAGGAAATTTTGGTACAATTACCCCTATCGCAGCTATGTTTAAATCTATCGGTGGAATAGCATTCAACTTTATGTTACCAATACTTGCGGGCTTTATAGCTATGAGTATAGCAGACAGACCGGGACTTGCGGTTGGTTTCGTCGGAGGTTCAATAGCAGCAACAGGCTCATCGGGTTTCTTAGGTGCGTTAGCAGCAGGTTTTATAGCAGGGTATCTTGTTAAATTACTTATTAAATTAACAGAGAAGTTACCAAAGAGTCTAGACGGTATAAGACCTATTCTTATCTATCCTTTTGTTGGAATCCTTACGTGTGGATTAATAATGAATTATATAATTGAGCCGGTTGTAGGTATGATTAATACAGGGCTCAATAATGGACTTGGACATCTTAATGGTGTAAGCAGTGTATTACTTGGAATTATCGTAGCTGGTATGATGGCCATAGATATGGGTGGTCCATTTAATAAGGCAGCATATGTATTTGGTACAGCATCAATAGCAGCAGGAAATTATAACATTATGGCAGCAGTTATGATAGGCGGAATGGTTCCACCTTGCGCAATAGCATTAGCCACCTTATTATTCAAGAACAGATTTACAGAAGATGAGCGTAAAGCAGGACCAACTAACTTCATTATGGGCTTATCATTTATTACAGAGGGAGCGATTCCGTTTGCAGCAGCAGATCCACTTCATGTCATACCGGCATGCGTAATTGGCTCAGGAATAGCAGGTGCATTATCAATGGCATTCAAATGTACACTTATGGCACCACATGGTGGAATCTTCGTATTCCCGGTAGTCGGTAATGGATTATTCTATTTCCTTGCATTAGTTATAGGAACAGTCGTAAGCACATTTATGTTAGGTTTACTAAAGAAACCAATTACAAAATAAATTTAATAACTCAAACTACGCACATATATAATAGAATCAAATCATTTGTATTAAGTGAATTTGCATATATAAATATCGAAACTTTTGTAAGAATTGCTAATTTGTAGATATCTTTTTCGGCTCTTTTGATTATTTGAGTTCATTCAATGCCATACACTTAAACCGATGTGTCCGTCTATGCCACACACTTGATTTATGACGTATCGTGTGCAAGTTATATGCCGTCAGATGCAAAAGGTCGGTGCAGTAAATCACCGTTCAAGCGAAGCGCGTTTGATTAGCTGCACCGTAATAGACTTTGCAGATGACGGCATTTACTTGCACTAGATAAAGGAATTATGAAAGCGTGTGTCATAGACGGACATCTCGGCTTAAGTGTATGTCTGTTGAATGTACACAAAATTTGAGCCGAAAAAAGATATCTTACAAATTTACGCAATTCTTACAAGGTATTTCGATATTTATATCTGTCAAATTTACTTTAACAGATGGATAATGCTACATATATATGTGCTAATATATGTGCTAAGTTTGAGTTTGAAATCTAAAAAACCTATAAAATCTAAAGTGGCAACTTGCAATAGATTAAGAAATAAGATATACTATCAACTGTGTGTTCAGAAAATGAACAAAGTATAATGTGCTATGAAAATAGAACGGAGAAATTATGAGTAAGAATTACAAATTAATAAATATGGATGGAAAGGCTAAACGTGGAGAGTTTACTACCATTCATGGTGTGATACAGACACCTGTATTTATGAATGTAGGAACAGCGGCAGCTATTAAAGGCGCTGTATCTACAATGGATTTACAGCAGATAAAGACTCAGGTAGAATTGTCTAATACATATCATCTTCATGTGAGACCGGGAGATGATGTGGTTAAGAAGATGGGTGGCCTGCATAAATTTATGGTATGGGATAAACCTATTCTTACTGATTCGGGTGGTTTTCAGGTATTCTCACTTGCAGGTTTAAGAAAGATTAAGGAAGAGGGTGTATATTTTAACTCTCATGTAGATGGCCGTAAGATTTTTATGGGACCTGAACAGAGTATGCAGATACAGTCTAATTTAGCTTCTACAATTGCTATGGCATTTGATGAATGTGCACCAAGTACCGCTGATGAGAAATATATAAGAAATTCAGTAGAGAGAACTACAAGATGGCTTAAGCGTTGCAAAGAAGAGATGAAAAGACTTAACAGCCTTGATGATACCATTAATAAACATCAAATGCTATTTGGAATAAATCAGGGTGGTGTCTTTGAAAATATTCGAAAAGAACATGCAGATATTATTTCAGAACTTGATTTGGATGGATATGCAGTAGGTGGTCTCGCAGTAGGTGAAACGCATGAAGAGATGTATAGAATATTAGATGAAGTAGTACCACATCTTCCTACAGATAAGCCAACATATCTGATGGGTGTTGGCACTCCGGCTAATATATTAGAGGCAGTTGACAGAGGTATTGACTTCTTTGATTGTGTATACCCAAGCAGAAACGGAAGACATGGACATGTATATACTAACAGAGGTAAGATTAATCTGTTTAATGCTAAATATGAATTAGACTCAAAACCTATTGAAGAGGGCTGCGATTGTCCGGCCTGCAGAACTTATAGCAGAGCATATATAAGACATTTACTTAAAGCTAAGGAAATGCTTGGAATGAGATTATGCGTACTTCATAATCTTTATTTCTATAATACAATGATGGAAGAGATAAGAGATGCTATCGAGAATAACCGATATAAAGAATATAAGAAGCAGAAATTAGAGGGCTTTTTAGAAAATGATAATAACAAATAGAAATTATTTTAGGAGGAATTATTTATGAACACAGCATTAGCAATGTTAGCAGCAGAGAAAACAGCTTCGGCAGGACAGGGAATCGTTATGATTCTTGGATATGTAATCGTATTTGGTGCATTTATCTATTTCTTAATGATAAGACCACAGAAGAAACAGCAGGCACAGATGAATACATTATTATCATCATTAGAGATTGGTGACAGTGTATTAACAACAAGTGGTTTCTATGGTGTTGTAATAGATATTAATGATGATGTGGTTATCGTAGAATTCGGTAATAACAAGAACTGCAGAATACCAATGCAGAAAGCTGCAATCGTTGATGTAGAAAAAGCAGCAGATGGTATTGAAAAATAAAAACAAATGTATTATAATCCTAGATGGTTGATAAATGACTTATTGCAGTTGTTATTTATAGCAGGCATTTAGAAACTACAGAAAATATAATAGATTTATATTTATGTAGAAATATTTATATTAAAATTTATATGAGATATGAAGTCTTCAGGGCATGGTGAGATTCCATACCGGCGGTAAAGCCCGCGAGCTGATACATTTATGTAGAAGCATGATTCGGTGAGACAATTGTTAATTCCGAAGCCGACAGTAAAGTCTGGATGAGAGAAGAACTTAATATATGCAGGTAATGTGATACTAAGTACCCCTGATGACTAGGCAGTTTATAGCTATTAGTTGTCAGGGGTTTTGTTTTGTGCACACATTTTTCTATAAGGAAATGTCATGTAAAGTGATGTAATGACGTACAGTCATATAAAAGTAGTGCAGAAAAAGTGGCACAGAAAAGGCAGTGTATAATATCGCAATCGATATTTACAGATATGTATTTAAACGGATAAGGAGGATTGCAATGGACGAGAAATATATGAGAAGAGCGATAGAGCTTGCTAAGTCTGCAATGGGACATACTTCACCTAATCCGATGGTAGGCTGTGTGGTTGTTAAAGATGGAAGAATAATCAGCGAGGCTTGTCATGAAAGATATGGAGAATTTCATGCTGAAAGAAATGCATTGCTAAGATGCAAGGAAGATACTAAAGGCGCTGAATTATATGTTACATTAGAGCCATGCTGTCATTATGGTAAGACACCACCATGCACAGAGATAATTATTGAAAAAGGAATCCGTAAAGTCTATGTGGGCAGTATGGACAGCAATCCGTTAGTAGCAGGTCATGGTGTGGAAATACTAAGACAACATGGAATTGAAGTCGAATGTGGTATCTTAGAAGATGAATGTATTAAGATGAATGAAATATTTTTCCATTACATCAGTACAAAGACACCATTTGTAGCAGCTAAATATGCAATGACATTAGATGGTAAGATTGCAGCATACACAGGTGATTCTAAATGGGTTACATCTGAGCAGTCAAGACTTCATGTTCAACAGCTTAGAAAAAAATATTCAGGAATTATGGTTGGGATAAATACGGTTTTAGCCGATAATCCAATGCTTAACTGCAGAATAGAGGAGGGAGTTAATCCTGTAAGGATAATTCTTGATTCGAATTTAAGAATACCTGAAGATTGTAATATCGTTAATACCGCTAATGATATCAAAACAATTATAGCATACTGTAAATGTGAAGAAGCTAAGCTCGAAAGATTAAGTGAAAAAGGCATCACATTTATTAAGACTAAGGGTGAAAGAGTTGATTTAAAAGAATTAATGATTAAACTTGGTGAAATGAAGATAGATAGTGTGCTTATTGAGGGCGGTGCAAGTGTAAATGCTGCCGCATTCGAAAGTGGTATTGTAAATAAAGTGTATGCATATATTGCACCAAAGATTATTATGGGAGAAAATGCAAAATCTCCGATTGGTGGCAAGGGAATTGCACTTATGAAAGATGCAATTAATCTAGAAGATATAACGGTAACAAATATAGAAAACGATATTCTTATAGAGGGATATGTAAGATAGAATATCTTCGGAAAGGATAGTGCGAAAAATCGAATTGATATGTCGATTTTTCACACAGCTAATTAGTATCACATGTGATACTAATTAGCGTTTATCGCAGAGCCAAATCTGAAATTTGGCCCGCGTTTCCTGCGATATAGAATATCTTCGGAAAGGAGAAGAGATGTTTACAGGTCTTGTAGAAGAAATCGGTACTGTTAACCGTATCAATATGGGAAATAATTCAGGAACTATTGATATAAAGGCAGGAAAAATTCTTAATAATACAAAAATCGGTGACAGTATTGCTGTTAACGGAGTGTGTCTTACGGTAACAAAGTTAAAAGGAGACACATTTGAAGCAGATGTTATGGCTGAAACCTTCAGGAGAAGTTCACTTGGTAAACTTAAGGCGAAATCACACGTTAATCTTGAAAGAGCCATGGCTGCTGATGGAAGATTTGGGGGACATATTGTATCAGGACATATTGATGGGACAGGAACCGTATCAGAGATAAAGCCTGAAGAAAATGCAATATGGTATACCATATCGGCTGATAAGAAGATTTTAAGATATATAGTCGAAAAAGGTTCAATTGCCATTGACGGAATAAGCCTTACTGTGGCATATGTTGATGATAAATGCTTCAAAGTATCTATAATTCCACATACGAAAAGTGAAACAATTCTTCAATATAAATCAGCTGGAGATATAGTTAATCTCGAATGTGATATCATTGGTAAATATGTTGAAAGGCTTATGACATTTAAAGAAGATAGTGAAAGCGGCAATCAAGGCAGCGGTAAAGGAAGTAATGTAACATTAGAACTGCTTGCAAGATGCGGCTTTTAGGCATATTAATTTATAGAAAGGAATAACCACTGTTAGTATAGATATAAAATACTAATCAGATTATTAAGGTGAAAATAATGAAAGAAATAGGAACAATACCTCAGGCGTTAGAAGATTTAAAGAATGGTAAAGTTATATTAGTTATCGATGATCCTGACAGAGAAAATGAGGGAGATTTGATATGTGCAGCAGAATTTGCAACACAGGAAAATGTTAATTTTATGGCATCTGATGCAAAAGGACTTATCTGTATGCCAATGAGCAAAGAATGGTGCCAGAAACTCGATTTACAGCAGATGGTAAGTGTAAATACTGACAATCATTCTACTGCCTTTACGGTTTCAATAGACCATGTAGATACAACAACAGGTATTTCAGCATATGAACGTTCATATACAGCAATGAAAACAGTAGAAGATGGTGCTAAGCCTGAAGATTTCAGACGTCCTGGTCATATGTTTCCACTTGAAGCAAGAGAGGGTGGCGTATTAAAAAGAGCAGGACATACAGAGGCTACTGTAGATCTTGTGACATTAGCAGGGCTTAAACCGGTTGGTTTATGCTGTGAAATAATGCGTGAAGACGGAACAATGATGAGAACAACAGAATTGTTACAATTTGCTGATGAACATAATCTCACAGTTATTACAATTGCAGATTTGATTAAATACAGATTAGAAATGGGTGGACTTGTTAAGAAAGAGGCAAAAGCAAAACTCCCAACTAAATATGGTGAATTTGTTATACATGGATATGAAGAAGTATTGACAGGACATCACCACGTTGCACTTACAATGGGTGATATATCAAACGGAGAGCCTGTATTATGCCGCGTTCATTCAGAGTGTCTTACAGGTGATGTATTCGGTTCAGCAAGATGTGATTGTGGCGAACAGTTAGAAGAAGCTATGAAAATGATTGCTAAAGAGGGAAGAGGAATTTTAGTCTATTTAAGACAGGAGGGAAGAGGAATCGGTCTTATTAATAAGTTAAAAGCCTATGAACTTCAGGAAAAGGGATATGATACTGTTGAAGCAAATGTTAAATTAGGCTTTGCACCTGATTTGAGAGATTATGGAATCGGAGCAGAGATACTATATGATTTGGGTGCAAAACATCTTAGATTACTTACCAATAACCCAACTAAGATATCAGGTTTGTCAGGATATGGAATTACAATTGATGAACGTGTTCCAATTGAAATTAAAGCCGGTAAATATGATTTATTCTATCTGAAAACAAAACAAGAGAAAATGCATCATATGACAAACTATTAATAAAATTATATTAGATTAGAAAGAAGGAAAAAGATTATGAAGATTTTAGAAGGAAATGTAGTAGGCACAGGCGCAAGAATAGGAATGGTTGCAGCAAGATTTAATGAATTTATTGTATCAAAACTTGTATCAGGTGCAGAAGATGCTCTTGTTCGTCATGGTGTAGATAGTGATAGTATTACACTTGCATGGGTTCCAGGAGCATATGAGATTCCTGTTATAGCTAAGAAAATGGCAGAAAGCGGAAGATATGATGCTATTATCTGTTTAGGAGCAGTTATCAAAGGTTCTACAAGTCATTATGATTTAGTATGTAACGAAGTCAGCAAAGGAATTGCCGCAGTCAGCTTAGAAACAGGTGTACCTGTATTATTTGGAGTTATTACAACAGATAATATTGAGCAGGCAATTGAGAGAGCAGGAACAAAGGCAGGTAACAAGGGTTATGATGTTGCCTGCTCTGCAATAGAAATGATTAACCTTATTAAAGGTGGATTAAAATAAGAGAAACAAAATATACTAAATAACAGAATGGATATGATAAATGGTCCAATCTGGAATAAAATTATACAATATGCACTTTTAATAGCGGCAACTTCCTAATCCTTAGTGAAACAGAGTTATAGTAAATAACATTTATTGACTTTGATGATGTTATAAATATTGATTCTGAAAACGTCACATTTGTAAATGGTAAATAAAAATTTTAATTGTGTGAAACCAGTAGACAAAAAATCTACTGGTTTCATCATGTTCAAAATTATCTAAGATAATGGATTTTTTTAAATTATAGGATTTTCTGCTCCATAGAAGTCCATTGAAATTGAGTATTTGCATCATACCATCGATTGCTTATCATTAACTCTGTATCGTTATCGAGGCGGACTTTCTGGAAGTTGTAACCCTTATTCATAAAATACTGACCCAGTTTCATCCTCATGATATGTTCCGCATTTGCCGTATGGAATGCGTTGTCTGACTTTGACGGTGTACTTCGGCAGTAGTACAAAAATGGATATTCAGCATTTTGTAGGAAGTCAGTTACTTTCTGGTGGAAAGGCTGATATTTGTAACCAGTAACAGCACAAGTATCCGCAGCTTTAAGATAGCCGCGGATAACGGCAACGATTACGCCGAATGCCGTCTCGGTAAAATCTATCTTTACGGCAAAGATGTTCCGAGAGATAGCGATAAGGCGATGTACTATCTTCATCTTGCCGCCGAGCATGACAATCAATATGCCGCACAGCTCATCCACAGCATTAAGGTAAACGGCAATTGGACGGTGGCACTTGCCTCTCTCCGCCTGCTCGGACACATGGCTCGTATCATCCAAAACCACTTGGAGGACGAGCGCAAAAGCAGAGGAAACAGCATCGACCGCAAGCTGCGCCGGCAGACAGACTTGGTCGCACTCCTGCAAAGTCAGGGCGAACACTTAAAACGCTCCGGCAAGGAATATGAGTGGTGTTCTGTGCGCCAGAGAAGCGGCACATCGTGTCGGTATTCAATGTAATTCAAGAGCTACTCGCTCCGTCCAAAAAGAAAGGCAAGAATCAGTTTCAGCAGCTGATGGAGTTACTGCCGAACGAGCATAAGGCAAAATGGTTTGCGGGTGCGGCACTGAACACCACCGAACAGAGTATGGCAAGTGTTATGAGTACGGCACTGTCAAGGCTCAACGCTTTCCACGACACCGAGTTAGAGCAACTCCTGTGCTTCGACACTGAAATCGATGCTGAAACCTTCGTGCTAAGTCGTCCGTGTCGACTTGCTTTTATTCGGATATTCGTATATAATGTATTGCATTGAGTATTATCCATGCGGAGGTGCGGTATGAACGGGATCAAGGGCTATATCTCCATTCGGGGGGGGGGTCCTACCGTTGTGGCGTGTCGGAGCGGCGGGTCAATCAGTATTGCGTCGAGGGGCGGATCTCTGGCGAGTCCCAGTTCGGGCGTTCATGGGCGATTCCGGAAAATGCGGAAAAGCCGTCCGACCTGTGCTTTTAGGAACAGCACCGCGATCCCGGCAGGACAAGCACCTGACGGATCCCTTCAGCATTGGAATTGGAAGCATCCGCAAAAAGGAGGTGAGTGCGATGGCCTGCGATGAAAACCTATACCGCCAATATCTTAGCGGCGACGACGAAGGGCTCAATGCCCTGATGAAAAAATACGGCGGCCCCCTGACCCTGTATATCGACGGCTATCTGCACGACGTTCACGAGTCCGAAGAGCTGATGCTGGACGTTTTCGCCTATCTGTTCACGAAAAAACCCCGCATCCGGGATGGCGGCCTCAAGGCGTATCTGTATAAGGCGGCGCGGCACATGGCGTTGCGCCATAAGAGCAGGAGGAAGCCCCTGTTCAGCCTCGATGCACTGACCGACGAGCCGGAGGGACGGCTGCTGGTGGAGGAGGTTATACGGACGGAGGAGCGAAACCGCACCCTGCACTTCTGCATGAGCGAAATGAACCCGGACTATCGGGAAGTCCTCTATCTCACCTATTTTGAGGATATGAGCTACGCGCAGGCGGCGGAGGTCACGGGAAAAACGGTAAAACAGATCACCAACATGGTGTATCGCGGAAAGAAAAGCCTGCGAAGGCTACTGGAACGGGAGGGAATCACAAATGCGGAGTCATGAAGAGCGCGTCGTGGAGACAAAGCGGCGCATTGACAAAATTGAGCGGGAAAAACGGTTGCGGCGCAATACGGTCACCATGGCTTCCACCGTGGTGGCGTGCCTTGCGCTACTCATCGGCGCGTCCTTCACCATGCCCGGCATTGCCGCAAGCATCCAGGCAGGTGACTATGCTGACTTTGGAACGGCGGCCAGTATGTACGGCGTAGGTGCGGCTTTGGGATACATTGTTATCGGGCTGCTGGCCTTTCTTCTCGGTGTGTGCGTGACCGTTCTGTGCTTCCGGCTGCGGCAGATGAGCCGTGAGGACGGGCAGGACAAGGAAAGCGAGGATGCACATGGAGCTGATTGAGAACCTGTTGCAACTGCTGGTCACGTTCGTCGGCGCGCTGCTTTCCGGCATATCCTACCGGAAAAGTCGCAGGCAGGCATTTTTTCTGCTACTGTGCTTCTATGGCTGCTTTGCCCTCGGTGCGCTCTACTGGACGCTGTACCTGCTGTTGTTCGATACCACGCCGCAGGTCTTTTATGTGTCGGAGTTCGGCTGGGTAGCCAGCGTAATTTTTCTGCACATTTTACAGGCCACGCTCTCCACCATGGAGGAACGCGCCTTCCGCTGCCGCAGGGCATGGCTTGCACCTATGTTCGGCGTGCCGCTGTTGGCGTTCTACTGTGTTTTCGGGGACATTCTCTCCAACCTGATCTGGTGCGGCATGATGATATGGCTCTCCT
>OHDN01000808.1_pt1 | contig 18099 bp, 17 predicted proteins | sample 1566971 | NCBI WGS metagenome assembly OHDN01 (sample SAMEA3879538, study PRJEB24766) | human gut metagenome | biome: human-associated habitat; feature: feces | place: USA | collected 1985/1987
CATAATTAATTATACTTAAAATTACTGATATGTTCATAAGATTTCCTCCATCTGATAAGCAAGATAATGTTTTTTTATTTCAGATACGCGTCTCTGTGCAAGAGGGATGACGGACGAATCCTGTAAATAGATATCTGCATTATCTATAATCTTTATGTAATTCATATTCACAAGTATTGAACGGTGTGCAAGAATGAATTCATTGTACTGCATGAGAGCATTACAGCAATCATTAAATTTATCACTGGTTTCAATCTTTTCCCTGTTTGAAAGATGATAAATGGTTCTTCTGTTAAAAGCTTCAATATAAACAATTTTATGAACACCAATATTGCTTTTAACTATAATATAATTTTTTTCATCAGTTATACTCTGACCTATTATATCATCAAGAGCGTTGAAAAAATCTTTTTCAACAAGAGGCTTTAAGAGGTAATTACTGGCTTTTACGCGGTAGCTTTCAACTGCAAATTCACTTGAAGTGGTAAGGAAAATGATATTGGCTGCCTTATCAAAGCTACGTATGCTGCCTGCTAAATCAAGGCCATTTAAACAAGGCATTATTACATCAAGAAGATACAAATCATATTTCTCCTTAGGAGCTTTTTCTGCTAAGTCAAAGCTGCTGTTAAAAGTCTGATAAGATAAAAGCCCGGTTAAGTTATTCACTGATATATATGTATTCAGAAGACAGACAATACGGTCAAGTTCCCTGTTATCATCATCACAAATAGCAATCTTCATAGGTAGTCTCCTTTAAAACCCATTATACAAAATATATTTATATTTTAGACAATTTAACTTGTAATTTCCATAACTTTAATCGTTTATGTCGAAAAAAATGTAATTCGCGCAACATTTCGCACAAATAAGAATAATGGAGTTAATATTATAAATAATTAAAGTGCGCGGAGGAATGCTTATGAGAAAGAAAGTTATTAGTGCAGTATTGGTGATGTTACAGTAAAAAGTTATGCAGAAATAGTGCAGTTTCTGCACAATGTTGCTGATGTGACACAAAGCAGCACAGGTCAGATTAGTATTAAACTGACAAAGAACATAAAAGGAAGAATCAGATTTTGTATACAGGATGGAAATATAGTATTTGATGCAAACGGAAAAACTTTATATGGTTCCGGTACCAATGAACCAATATGTATTGAAAATTATTATGATACAAAATTCAGGCTGTGCGGAAACGGCATACTGGTTAATGGTGTAAATAATGCTATATTCTCAGGGTCAGGAGATTATCTTGATATAGAAAGTGGAGTGTTTATTGGAAGATTCTATGTTTATGGAGGTAACTTTGTTGCTGCTGATGGAGACACATTTTCAATATATAATATAAATCCAACAACGGATAATCAGTATACCATAAAAGATGCTGTAGTTGAAAACAGAACAGAAAAATGCAGAATCAGAGATTATTATGGAAATGTTTGCGTAATACAGGGCAGCAGTCGTGCAAACAATAATGAAGCGCCAAAGATAACAGGGATAGAAAATGGCGGAGAATATTGTTTATCAGTAGTGTTTACTGTAAAAGACGATGATCTTCAATCGGTGACAGATTCTATTGCTGGTGAGACAAAAGTACTTACAAGCAGCACCGGTATGTATACAGTAGGCAGTGGTGTACATACAATAACAGCTAAAGATTCAGGTGGCAATAAAACAGTGATGAAAATTTATGTTAAAGCAACACATACAAGGGGACCGTCGGCAACAGAGGACAAACCACAGCTGTGCCTTATATGTAATGCGTTATTACAGCAGGCATTAGGACATAAGCACAGCTTACATTTAACCAAAGTTGACAAGGTTGAATCAACATGTACGACTAACGGTAATATAGAATATTATGTGTGTGAATGTGGAAAGCTGTTTAGTGATGCAAATGCAGTGACAGAGATAACAAAAGCGGATACAGAAGTAGAGTTAAAAGCTCATGTTGAAGGTGACTGGATAACAGATACCGAAGCAGATTACGACAAGGCAGGAGCAAAGCATAAGGAGTGTACTGTATGCGGACAGGTTCTTGTAAATGAAGAGATACCGGCTATACAGAGTCTGGAGAAGCCAGCATCACCACAGACAGGTGATAATAATAATATGGTATTATACGTAAGCATGCTGCTTTTATCAGCTGCAGGATTATTGGCTGTGATTTCTAAAAAAAGAAGAGTAAGATTGATTAAATAATAAGATTATAAGAAACAAGTAAATATAAAATACCCTCTTAAAAGTGCCGTACTAAGTATGTACCGCCCCAAAAGCTGGATTTAAATTCTGGTTATTGTGGGACGGTATGGCTTAGGCGGCATTTTTTATGATATAAATGTAACTATTACCAAAAAAATCCGTCTCTAATTATGAAAGGGTTAACACTTTTAAAAAACATGGAGTATTTACAGTAATGGATGATAATCAGATAATCAATTTATTTTTTCAAAGAGATGAAGATGCAATTAAGGTGGTTGATGAAAAATATGGTTCTAAGTTAAAAGCACTGGCAGCCAATATATTGCAATCAAGAGAAGATGGGCTGGAATGTGTCAATGACACGTATATGAAGGCATGGAACAGCATACCGCCAGCAAGACCAGAGTATTTATTCGCATTTCTTGCAACATCTGCAAGAAATATTGCGATTGATATGATAAGAAAAAACAATGCGGGTAAGAGGCAGGCAAAAGTGGTTGAGCTGACAAAAGAGCTGGAAGAATGCATAGGTGAAGGCGGATTGCAGATACATCTGGACAAGGAAGATATTGGAGAGATGTTATCGCATTTTCTTGAAACAGTTGATAAAAATAAAAGAATTATATTTCTCAGGCGGTACTGGTACTCGGATTCAATTAAAGATATTTCGGAAAGGATGCAGATGAGCGAATCAGCAGTGAAAGTTACTCTTCACAGAATGAGGAAAGAATTAAGAAAATATATGGAAAGCGAGGGTTTATATCTATGAAAAAATCAGAGGCAATGGATTTATATGATGGACTTAATGGAATTAGTCCGAAAATGATTGAAGAAGCGGGAAATTACAAGAAAACTGCCAGTGTGGATATCAGGTATAAAAAGAGCAATAATGTAAAGAAGATAATTGCAGCAGGTCTTGTGGCAGCGGCGGCTGTTACTGCTGCATTGGGAGTCAGAGGACTGAAGCCTTCTGTGACAGGAAACGGAAACCAGAGCAGTAATCAGCTGGCATCAGAGCAGACAGGATTTAAAATTGCTCATGTAATGAATGTGTATGCAGCCGGGCTTGATGACACATCAGAATGTATTTTTTCTAACGGAGACAAAACTTCCGATATATCTGGTGTGGCGGTTGGAATTTCAAGTCAGGGTGGAGATTCATCTGTGATGGGGCAGATTATGGCAAGTATAAATGTGACAGGTGAAGATATCTTAAAGATTAATTATTCTATAGTGGGTGATGATTCGGATGTGACATATAATCTGGCAAGGATGAAAGAGGTTGACAAGGACAGTCCTGAATATCAGACATCTTCTGAAAAATTCAGAAAACAGACGGAGAACGGCTATGCATATTACATTATTGAAGATATCGGGGAAGAGTATGAGGAGAGCGGAAACAGTCAGAGCGGGGGAATACAGATTGTAAAGTTTTCAAGGCAGTTATCAAAAGAATCTTTGTATCAGGACCGTCAGGTATACAATGAGATGGTTAAAAATATGTATGAAAGACTTACATTAAGTATAACTGTGACATATGGAGACGGAACAACAGAGATTGTTAATGTAGGATTCAAGGAAGTTGTTGATGGCGACAGTTCAGGAAAAGTATCAGATAAAGTAGCTGTTTATGTGAAGTGACAGATGACAGCACATTATTGATGAAACAGAAATAAAGACATGGTACCGGACGGTGCCATGTCTTTTTGCAAAAAAGTCTCTAAATATAACTTCTTCTAAAAATAAAAAAGAGCGCGAGACGGGGATCGAACCCGCGACCCCCTCCTTGGCAAGGAGGTGCTCCACCACTGAGCCACTCGCGCAAACACAATTAAGATAATAATGGGAAAATAACATTTTGTCAACACTTTTTTGAGAAAATTTTCAGGAAAAATTTTTAAGGTTTGAATTTCTGAAAAATTAATATATGGGAAAGGTTGTCAGGGATTTCTATTTTTTTGATAATATGGTATACTTTGCATACTGAGTAGCAGAATTAGAAAGAATGGAGATTATTATGAATCCAGCATCAATTATGAAGCTTATGAGTGCCAGGAACAAGTTTCAGAAGAATCATCCTAAGTTCGTGGCATTTCTTAACAGATGTTTTGCAGGAGGTCTTAAGGAAGGAACTATAATTGAGATTACAGTTACTAATCCTGGAGAGGTGCCTATAACATCTAATATAAAGGTACAGCAGTCTGATTTGGAACTGCTTGAAGAATTAAAAGAAATGGGTAGATAGTTTGCTTCGCAAAACAATGCGAAATAACAAGGAGGATAGGAATGTTTGGGAATGAAAAGTCCAGAAAGAACGGACTTAATATTATAGTTGTAGGTGGCGGTAAGGTTGGTGCTACTCTTGTTGAGAGACTCAGCAGGGAGAACCATGATGTTACTCTTATTGATAAGAACAGGGTTAAGCTTGATGCAATAACAGGTGCATATGATGTTATGGGAGTTGAGGGCAATGGTGCAAGCTTTGCTGTTCAGAAAGAAGCCGGTATTGACTCAGCTGACCTTCTTATATCGGTAACTGATTCTGATGAGCTGAATCTTTTATGTTGTACACTTGCAAAGAGAACTGGAAGATGTGAGGCAATTGCAAGAGTAAGAACACCTGAATACAGTCAGGAGGCTGCATTTTTAAGAGACAGATTAGGTCTGGCAATGATTATTAATCCGGAATTTGAGGCAGCAAGTGAGATTGCGCGAGTTCTTTATATGCCTACAGCACTTGAAATTGGAACATTTGCACATGGACAGGCAGAGATGATTAAGATAAAAGTCCCTGAGGGTAACCAGATGTGTGACCATACTCTTGCGGAGATATCTAAGGCTTCATTATCTAAGGTTCTTATATGTGCTGTTGAGAGGAATGGAGAGGTTTTCATTCCATCAGGACATTTTGCTATTAAGGCAGATGATAAATTATCTTTCATTGCATCAAGAAAGAATGCAAGGACATTTCTTGCAAGTGTAGGTTTCCAGACACATCAGGTCAAGAGTACCATGATTGTCGGAGGCGGAAGGGTTGCATATTATCTTGCCAAGCAGCTTCTTAACATGGGAATTGATGTTAAGATTATTGAGAATGACAAGGAACGTGCTTTAAAGCTAAGCGAAGAGCTGTCTGGAGCTGTCATTATCAATGGTGATGGTACTGATGAGAGTCTTTTAAGAGAAGAAGGAATTGAGTATGTGGAGAGCTTTGTTCCGCTTACAGGAATAGATGAAGAGAATGTTATGCTTACTCTGTATGCAAGAAAAGTATCTGAAGCCAAATGTATTACGAAAATAACAAGAATGGGATTCAGCAGTGTTATTGACAGCCTTGATTTAGGAAGCGTTATATATCCAAGGTATATAACCTCAGAAGCTATTATTGCTTATGTAAGAGCTAAGAAGGAGTCTATGGGAAGCAATAACATACAGACCTTGTATCATTTGTTTGACCAGAAGGCGGAAGCTATAGAGTTTAACGTTGACAAGGAATCAGGAGTTACGGGTAAGCAGCTTATGGATCTTAAGCTTAAGGATAATCTGCTTATAGCACTTATTAACCGTAATGGTAAGATTATTATTCCAAGCGGTACTGACAGCCTTATGGTTGGAGATACTGTGGTTATTGTAACAACTCATACAGGGTTTGATGCTATAACTGATATTCTTAGATAGGAAAGGCTGGGAACATTGATATGAACAGTTCTATAGTAAGATATATTCTTGGACATGTTTTAAAGATAGAAGCAGCTCTTATGGTCATTCCTGTGATTGTTGGCGTTATATACAGGGAGAAGGCAATATCTGCATTTTTGATAACAATGGCATTATGTGCTGTATGTGGGATTCTTATGACAATTAAAAAACCTGCCAATACAGTTTTTTATCTGAAGGAGGGGTGCATTACAACTGCACTCAGCTGGATTCTTATGAGTATATTTGGCTGTCTGCCTTTTTTTATAAGCAGGGAAATACCTTCATTCACAGATGCGCTTTTTGAGACAATATCAGGATTTACAACGACAGGAGCAAGTATATTAAGTGAAGTTGAAGGACTGTCACAGAGCATTATGTTCTGGAGATGCTTTACTCACTGGATTGGTGGTATGGGAGTTCTGGTATTTCTGCTTGCAGTAATACCTCTTACAGGTGGCTCCAATATCAATCTTATGAAAGCAGAGAGTCCGGGACCATCAGTGGGTAAACTTGTTCCTAAGATCAGATATACAGCAAGAATACTGTATATTATATATTTTGGGATGACTGTACTTCAGACAATTCTTCTTCTTTTTGGAGGAATGACATTCCTTGATGCACTTAATACAGCAATGGGAACAGCAGGAACCGGTGGATTTGGTATCAGAAATGACAGCTTTACAAGCTTTTCACCTTATATCCAGTGGGTTGTAACCATATTTATGATATTGTTTGGAGTTAATTTCAACGCATATTATCTTATTGTTCTAAGACAGTTTAAGAAGGCTGTTAAAGTAGAAGAGGTGAGATGTTATTTTGGAATTATCCTTGCAGCAACAGCAATTATATTTGTTAATATATACAGAAGTGTAGGTGCTGTTGAACTTACACTGAGACAGTCAATGTTTCAGGTTGCATCTATTATAACGACAACCGGATTTTCATCAGTGGATTTCGATATGTGGCCGTCATTGTCAAAGTCGGTTCTTGTTGTGCTGATGTTTGTGGGAGCATGTGCCGGAAGTACAGGTGGCGGAATTAAGGTTTCCAGATTTATTATAGGGATAAAGACAATATTCAGAGAGATTCAGTCATATATTCATCCTAAGAGTGTAAAGGTGATTAAGACAGAAGGAAAGCCTGTTGATAGTGAAACATGCAGGTCTGTGAGTATATATTTCATAACATTTATCATGATATTCACAGCGTCCTTACTGCTAATATCTATTGAAGGAAAGGATATTGTGACGAATTTCACTGCAGTAGCAGCGACTATTAATAATATAGGTCCGGGGCTTTCGGCTGTCGGACCGACACAGAATTTTGGAAGTTATTCTGATTTCAGCAAATATGTACTGATGTTTGATATGCTTGCCGGACGACTGGAGTTATTTCCACTGATAATTCTGTTCACACCTTCAATATGGAAGGATCTTGTAACCAAGAAGGTTTCTGAAAGGAAAATGCGTAGAATAAGAAGGGGTTAAGTATGAGTAATGTATCTGATTATTTGAAATGGAGAGGTGACCTTGATTTTAGCCAGGCACCATTTAATGACGTGGACAATTTAATACTTGCGCAGATTGCATATGTTGATTTTACTGATATTGTACCGGCACCGGGAAGTATCGAGACTATTACAATTGCGGAAGCGGCAGACACATTTATTGATACCCATGATGAGAAGGAGATTAAGAAATGCAAATCTTTCATAGGAAAAGCTCCGTATCTTTTAAGGGAGGCAGCAGCAACAAAAAGATTTGGCTCACTTATACTTACTAATTATGTTGATTATGTCGATGGCGGCAAAGAGGAACAGTTTGCAGCATTTCATGTAAGAATTGATAACAGACTTACGTATATTGCTTTCAGGGGAACTGATGATACACTTGTAGGCTGGAAAGAGGATTTTAACATGAGCTTCTTATCGCCTGTTCCATCGCAGAAGGATGCGGTAAGATATATTGACACAACTGTGCAGCGTTCAGAAGGAAAGCTGATTCTTGGAGGACATTCCAAAGGTGGTAATCTGGCAGTATATGCATCAGTATTTGCAAGACCATCAGTGAAGAAAAGAATTATTACTGTTTATAATAATGATGGTCCGGGATTTGACAGTGATTTTGTAAAGCATCCGGATTATCTGGCGATTCTGCCAAGGATTAAGAGCATTGTTCCTTATGGTTCAGTTGTTGGAATGCTTCTTAATCATGATGGAGATTATGAAGTTGTAAAGAGCAGCCAGTCAGGTCTTATGCAGCATGATTCTATGTCATGGCAGGTTATAGGACCGGATTTTGAGACTGAGCAGGAGTTAAGCCCTAAGAGTAAAAGGTTAAATGCTGCATTGAGCGCATGGATAGACGGGCTTACAAGAGAACAGAGGGCAGAATTTGTAGATACATTATTCTCACTGGTAACTGCAAGTGGTGCAAAGAACCTTTCAGAGATAAGTACAGCCAGGTTTAAGAATATTAATGCCGTTCTTAAGTCTTTCAGGGAACTTGACAAATCAGAACGTGCAATGATACTTAAGATATTTGCTTCACTTACAGGTGAGATTGGAAAAGCTTATAAGAGCAATTAATAAGGAGATAAAGAATGGGACAGGTTATATCAGCAGGAATATTGTTAGTTGTGGTTGTTGCCATATACATTGCAGTTTCATATAAGCATGAAAAAAGCGGTCTTGGGAAGGGCTGTGATGGTAATTGCGGCTCATGTGGGTTAAGAAGCTGTAAAACTGACAAGAAATAATGCTTTATAGATTAATATTATAAATATTACAGGCTGTCGTACTAATTGTGCATCATTAATCGTATATTATAGTCGCATTGTCAAAAATGTGATGCTTGGAGGAATGAATGTACAAAATAGGGGACAGACTGAAAGAATATCGGATATGTAAGGAACTGTCAAGAATAGAAGTGGCAGAAATGCTTCATATCACACCTGATTATCTGGCACGTATAGAAACTGGAACACAGCCTGTTACATACAGAATGATAGAAAGAATGGAGAAATATACAGATTGGAATTCTGACTACATACTGCATGGAATACGAAATGATAACCCGTTTATGCAGATGTATAAGGAATGCCCTGAATTCAGGAAAAAAGTTTTTATAAGAAATTTGCTTTGTTTATTTGACAGCATGCTGCAATTCGGGTATAAAGAAGAAAGGGAAGTGATATATTATCACAGAATGATACTTGAAATTGTCAATGGAATGGAACTAGATGTGCCTGATAATGTGCGGACCGGATATACTCTTACAGAAATAAGACGGATACAGGATATGGATAAAACCAATATGGCACATATATTGGGAATGTCGCATAGAAGTTACTGCGCATTGGAGAATGGCTTGTCAAAGCCAGATGTTAGAGTGCTTCATATAATGTATACGATGTATGGTTTTAATACACGATATTTTCTTGCGCGCAATCCACTAGAATGTGAAGCCGTAAGCAATATATATAGAAGTTTCGATGAGCCTTTAAGAGATTTTATTATGAGACGCATCAGGGACGATTTTGATGAAATAATAATTATGAAAGGCCGGACTTATGGTAGAGATATATAGAACGGACCAGCAGGTGTTAAGCACGCTGGATGATATTCAGGATGGATGCTGGATTAATATGGTAGATCCTACAAGTAAAGAACTTGAGCAGATAGCGGAGCGTTTTGAAATAGAACCGGAGGATATTGCATCTGCGCTTGATGAAGAAGAAAGTTCGCGAATAAGTCTTGAGGATGGATATACATTAATACTTGTGGATATTCCAACCCCAGAGGTAAGACATGAAAAGAAAATGTATACAACAATTCCACTTGGCATAATTCTTAAAAGTGATGCAATAATAACTGTATGCAAAGTAGATACACCTATTATTAATTATTTCATAAGGAATAAAGTCAGAGAATTCAGCACTAAGAAAAAAATGCGTTTTATATACCAGATGCTTTTCCGTTCAGCATTTGTGTATCAGGCAAATCTTCGTCTGATTGATAAGAAAAGAATTGAGATAGAGGAGAGAGTTGATGGTGACACATCAGATACAGACCTTATCGAACTTCACGAGTTGGAGTCTACGCTTGTCTATTTTGCAACATCGCTTCGGGCTAACAGTATTGTGTTAGAAAGACTCAGAAGATATAAAAGGCTTGAACAGTATCCTGAAGATATGGAACTTCTTGAGGATGTAATGGTTGAGTACCAGCAGGCCATAGAGATGACAACAATATACAGGGATGTCATTGATGGTACAAGGGAGCTGATGTCATCAGTAATTGACAGTAAACTGAACAATGTAATGAAATATCTTACTTCAATTACAATTGTGATGGCTATTCCAACAATAATATCCGGCATATATGGAATGAATGTTGGCGGAGAATGGATGCCGTTTGCAAAGACACCTTTTGGATTTGAGATAATAAGTGGAATAATACTTCTGATATGTATAATAGTTTTGTGGGTATTAAGGAAGAAGAAAATGTTATAAAAAAGGCATGTACATTGCAGGGTGTACATGCCTTTTGCTTTTAAGAATTATTTGTAAATTTCCTGCCAGCGGGATACCATCTCTAAAGCTTCGTTCTCAGATGATACCTTAGTCACAATAACGCCATCAAGATAAATTTCATAGACAGGGAATTTTTTTGCAATATTTCCGTGGCTGACCTCAACTTTGTTGTACTTTACTCGTTCCATTAGAAACCCTCCTCGTATTTAATAATAATGCTTTCAAGCTAAAACCAACAATATATTGTATTATAACATGTTGTTATGCAAAAGAAAATACAATATTTTGTATTGGTACTAAAGTACCAAAATAATTAAGGGATGTACTTCGGAACACTTGTAAAATCGTCAGGTATATAATATAATTTTATTATCAGAATTCGGAATTAGTTATTAAGAATTAACAGTAAATAGCATGAGGTACCAACATGGATAATAAAGCGACAGAAAAAGAAAAATTTGAAATTGTACACAAGATGAGCAGGAGAATTGCATCAGTTGACAAATATTGTGTAGTAAGTGTTTCTAATAAAGCATTTGAAGAATATTTCGGACGCATTGTAGATACACTTCTTGAAGTGGTAGCGCCAAAGGATAAAGAAAGGCTGATAGATTTCATAGACAATTATGATGGTACCGCTAAGAGTGGAATGTTTAAGTTTATTAATGCACAGGGAGAGGAAAGGTATAATCATCTTTTTGTGTATCAGCAGCGTGGTGCTGGCAATGGACATATGAGAGATATTGAAATTGTCGATGTTGAATCAATAGAAGAAGCTAATAAAAGTCTTAGAGATGATGTATCAAAGCATAAGATGCTTCTAGGATTAGATAGAGAATACACATTTACATATAACAAGGATAATAATATTTTCAGTATGTACAGGTATGATGTTGATTCAAGGGATGTTATATATAAGGCTGACATTGATGACTGGAAGAAACAGATGCTTACAGAAGGATATATAGAGAAAAGTGATAAGGAAATGTTCACTAATTTTATATCTGAGGTGCGTTCATATACGCAGACATTCTCAACTAAGTTTAAGACCAGCATGCGTACATATAACAAGGTTATGGAAACATTGAGGTTCATCGGAACTGTTATGGCTAAGAGCGATGGAAGAAAGATTGTTGTTGGCAGGGTTATTCCAGAGGCAGATAACCGTAGTTATAACCAGATTTCAGATATGATAGAGGAATTACAGTTTGATTCTCTTACGCATGTATATAATAAGAAAACAATCACTGCTTATGCTGTTAAGTGCCTTAAAGAAGAAAAGAATAACAGGGTCACAATAGCTGTTCTTGATGTGGATCATTTTAAGAAGGTCAATGATGTGTATGGTCATATGTATGGAGATAAGATTCTTGCAAGAGTAGGACGAAAGCTTAAGGAAGTTGTCGGTGAGGATGGAGTTGTCGGAAGAATAGGTGGCGATGAATTTATTATTGTATTTAATGGAATTAATGATGAGCATGCGTTGAGAGGAATGTTAAGAGCGATAAGAACGCAGATTAAATGGGAATTTGTTGATGATTTTGAAGACTTGACGATAACATGTTCTATTGGAGCATCATATAGTCCAAATAATGGCACAGAATATGAAGAACTTTTCAAAAAAGCTGATTATTGTTTGTATGTTGCTAAGGAAAAGGGAAGAGATAGATATGTTTTTTTCAGAGATGATCTTCATAAGGAATCGTATGAGAATTCGCTCAATACAAAGGATAAGAATGTTAACGATGGCAGAGAGATGAAAGAACTTCGTTTTCTGTCAGGAATAATGGAAGAATTTGCACAGGATGGAAGAAAAGCTGTTGATGAACTGCTTCATCATATGTATGATTCTTTTAAACTTGACAGTATTAATCTGTATTGGGGACCTAACCTTAACAGGGCATATTATATTGGGGTAGAACTGGGTGGTCCAATGAGTGCAGACTATGTTCATACAGAAGAATTCAGGAAGCTCCTTGGCGGAAAGAATCATGTTGCTATTGGATTTGTTGGAAGACAGACAGATATTGCGCCGGAATTTGGGATGGCAATGAGAGAAAAGAGGGTTTTTTCTACCGTACATTGCATAGTGGGAACACAGAACAATGTTAAGGGAATATTTACAATAGACCGTTGTAAGGAATCGTCACAATGGGCTGAGTATGAAATAGAAATGGCTGTGGTAGCAGCTTCTCTTATTAATATTATTGCTGAATCTGAAAATAATTAATTAATATATTTTATTACAAGATATTGTGTTTTTAATTGACTTACAAGTCTATATGTTGTATAATCAAATCTGCTTGGGAAACCGCATGGATACTGGGTTCCCAGCAGATTTTTTTCATGTGTGTGATGTCACATGGTGTTATTAATGATTATTCATGGGGACATGAAAGTGCTTATGTGAGGGTTTGAAGTATGAAAATTATTAAAAGAAGTGGGTCAGAGGTTACATTTGATATAAGTAAAATCATGGCCGCCGTATCAAAAGCTAATATGGAAGTTGTCCATAGCGAAAGACTGTCAGAAGAACAGATTGAAACAATATCTAATAATGTTGAGAGCATCTGTAAAGAAATGAACCGTTCATTAAGTGTTGAGGAAATTCAGGATCTTGTAGAAAACCAGATTATGAATTTAAGAGCATTTGCAGTTGCAAGAAAGTATATTACATATCGTTATAAGAGAGCGCTTGTGCGTAAGTCTAATTCAACAGATGAGCAGATATTAAGCCTTCTTGAGTGTAATAATGAGGAAGTAAAGCAGGAAAATTCTAATAAGAATCCTACTGTTAACAGTGTGCAGAGAGATTATATGGCAGGAGAGGTAAGTAAGGACATTACTAAAAGACTTCTTCTCCCAGCAGATATTGTTGATGCACATGAGCAGGGACTTATACATTTCCATGATGCAGATTACTTTGCACAGCATATGCATAACTGCTGTCTTGTTAATCTTGAGGATATGTTACAGAATGGAACTGTAATAAGTGAGACTATGATTGAGAAGCCACATAGCTTTTCTACAGCATGTAATATTGCAACTCAGGCAATTGCACAGATTGCAAGTTCACAGTATGGTGGACAGAGTATATCGCTTGCACATCTTGCTCCGTTTGTTCAGGTGAGCCGTGAGAAATTTATTGGTCAGGTAAGGGATGAATTTGAGAGAACAGGAATAGAAGCATCAGAAGAGAAGATTAAAGAGGTCGCTGAACTTCGTGTAAGAGATGAGATTAAGCGTGGCGTCCAGATGATTCAGTATCAGGTTATCACACTTATGACAACTAATGGTCAGGCTCCATTCGTTACTGTATTTATGTACCTTGATGAAGTTCCAGAAGGAAGAACAAGAGAAGATTTAGCTCTTGTTACAGAGGAAGTTCTTAAGCAGAGAATGCAGGGTGTTAAGAATGAGAAGGGTGTATGGATTACACCAGCTTTCCCTAAGCTTATATATGTTCTTGAGGAGGACAATATAAGAGAAGGCAGCAAGTATTGGGAACTTACAAAGCTGGCAGCAGAATGTACAGCTAAGAGAATGGTTCCTGATTATATATCTGAAAAGAAGATGAAGGAATTAAAGGTTGATGCCAATGGCAATGGACAGTGTTTCCCATGTATGGGATGCAGAAGCTTCCTTACACCATATATTGATCCGGAAACAGGAAAGCCAAAGTATTATGGCAGATTTAATCAGGGAGTTGTAACTCTTAACCTTGTTGATGTTGCCTGCTCATCAGGAAAGGATATGGATAAATTCTGGAGTATCCTTGATGAGAGACTGGAACTCTGTAAGAGAGCACTTATGTGCAGACATTACAGACTTAAAGGAACACCTTCAGATGTTGCTCCAATTCTCTGGCAGAATGGTGCACTTGCAAGACTTAAGAAGGGTGAAACAATTGATAAGCTTCTTTATGGCGGATATTCAACAATTTCTCTTGGATATGCAGGACTTTGCGAGTGTACATATTACATGAAGGGTGTTACACATACTAAGTCAGAAGGTACAGAATTTGCACTTGAGGTAATGAAACATCTTAACAATATATGTAAGAGATGGGCGGCAGAGACTAATATAGATTTCTCTCTTTATGGTACACCACTTGAATCAACAACTTATAAGTTTGCTAAGTGTTTACAGAAGAGATTCGGTAAGATTGCCGGCGTAACAGATAAGAATTATATAACTAACAGTTATCATGTTCATGTAACAGAGAATATCAACGCATTTGACAAGCTGAAATTCGAGTCACAGTTCCAGGAATTATCACCAGGTGGAGCTATCAGCTATGTTGAGGTTCCTGATATGCAGAATAACATCCCGGCAGTACTTAAGGTTATGCAGTACATTTATGATAATATTATGTATGCGGAGCTTAATACTAAGAGTGATTACTGTCAGGAATGTGGCTACACAGGTCAGATTCAGATTATAACTGATGACGACGGAAAGCTTATATGGGAATGCCCTAACTGCGGAAACCGTAATCAGGATAAGATGAATGTCGCAAGAAGAACTTGCGGATATATCGGAACACAGTTCTGGAATCAGGGAAGAACTCAGGAGATTAAAGAGAGAGTGCTTCATCTGTAAGATTAAATATAATATGGCAGGACATGGATTAATATCGTGTCCTGCCATTATTTTAGTATTCGGAAAAATATTCATGATTGGTCATGCCGTACAAAGCACCGAAAAGAAGCGATAATACAAGAGCCAGTATTACGAACATAACAACAAATCCAACATCATTGATTGTCATTATAAGTGCAAGTATTGTCCATATTGCGGTATATACGATTTTAACAATAAGATTGCGTTTTATGTGTTTTGGATTATGCGTTTTCTTATATAATGCCATGCCAACATAAGCAAATATTGTAATTATTATAAGTGGTAAAGCAAAAAGTGCTGCATATATAGCAATTATATATAAGAAAACAGATGCTGTGAAAGAAAGTCCACCATAAAATAAATGCCCCATAAATCTATATCCTGCTGTGTAATCATCAGGTGAATAGCTGCCAGCTTTAATAATACTGCCGCCGGCATTGTTCATAAGACCTCCTGCATATATAAGTAATAATATAAATGTGGCAATAAGTAAAACACTGAAAACAGTGTATATGATTGTCAGCACTTTATCAGTTCCTTTTGCAAATTTCATCATAATCTCCCCTCATGATAAATTGATAGTAAGACTATATCATATTTATTCATTATAAACAAGAACTGACTATAATAATGGTGGTACATATGCCGATATATAGTTAAACTAATGTGATTCCCGAAAAGGAGTTTGGGACAGGGTTATGACAAGGAGGGCATATGTCACTTACGATAAGAAGTACAATGAATAATCAGGCGGCTGCACAGGGGTTAAATGATGCAGGAAAAAGTGCTGAAAACACAGGTGAATCCAAGAACAGGAAAACAATTAATGCATCGGAACTTAATCTGAAGCCATATAAAGACAATCAGATTGATGCCAAGAGGCTCCGGGCAAGAAAGCAGGCAATGAAGCTTATATCTGACGCATGGAAATCTGCTGATAAGACAGATAAGAATATTGATGATATGAAGCTTGATAAACTCAATAAGCTTGATGAAATCACAGAACTTAAGAAGAAGGTCAGTGATTTGGAGAATGAAAAGGAAGCATACCGTGTGGACTATGGTGTAGATAAGGATTCACAGGAACAGAAAGACCTTGAACTGCTTGAAAAATATCAGAATAACCGTTATGGTTCGGCTGAGGACACATTTTCAAAGGAAGAACTTGACCGCTTAAAGGAATTACAGAACATTCCTCTTACAGAGTATCAGGAGAAAGCGCTTAAGCTGAATTCATCACAGATACATTTTAAGGATGAAATTGGTCAGAAGGAGCTTAAGATTGCATGCACGACAGCTTCAATTGCGCTTGCCGAAATCGACAGGGATAAGTCTCAGGAAATGCTAAAGGCACAGGACTCAGCAGACCAGATAATAGGTGCTGTTGAGGGTGAGGTTAAGAATCTGCTTGTAAATGAAGGTAAAGACAACATTGATGACAAGGTAGAAGAGAATAAGGAAAAAGCTGACGAAGCAGAGAAGAAACAGGAAGAACAGCAGGAAAAGATTGACGAAAAGCGCAAGGAAAGAAAAGAACAGGAAGAGATTATTGAGGGACAGGCAGAGGCTGATAAGTTAGAGATGAATGCCAATATAAGAAGCAATGATGCCGACCATGTAACTGAAGCCCAGAAGCAGATAGTCAGAATAATGAAAGATAATAAGATGCTTAATGAGGATATTAAGGGAATAGATATTGATTTGAATTTCTAGAAAGCTGTCAGGAAGGACTATGCATGGCGGGATTGTTTTGGTGGGATTGTTACATAACAGCCGGGTTTTCTGTGCAGATGGAAAGAGATATGTCTTGGTGAGATTTGGTTTTCCTATAAGAAAACGTTTTTTACATGATTAATAGGTCATTTTCAGCACAACCTTAATAAAATTCAGGATAATTTCCTATCAGATAGTGAGTTAAAGCTATTTGATAGGAAAATTTGTTTCTTTTAAGGAATATTTTGTGAAAATAAGAAACATTTTTGGAAAATCTGGTAAGGAAGGACCTATAAGAAATCAAAAATGCGACTATAAAAAGGTATCATATAATCTGATAAACTATAGAAGGTATGCCCCACCTTACAGAATAAAAGTAAGGCGGGGCATACATGTATCAACAGAGATGACTTTTTATTAAAGATTCTATGCAGTTAGCATTGATTGGAGTATTAGCGGTTTCAAATGTTGCTATGAAGTTTCTGCCAAGGACATATCCTGAATTAGCATAATCACTGATTTTTTTGATGGCATTACAGGCATATTCTGCATTATCCATAATGCCAAAATGTTCCCATATATATTCATGCCTTGTTTTAACATTAAGACAGGTAAAATCCGGGTGTGTTATGATACCAGATTGCAGCTGCAGAGGATATTCGTATCGATAAGGGATATTATAGCGATAGAGTTTGTTAGCTATGATAATTTCAGACTTAGACCGTACGCGTTCACCATTATCAGTATAGTATTCAGCACAGTCAGGAGTGAATCCTAAAGAAGTATATTCTGAGGCTTTCCAGTTTGCAGTAAAATCTTCATCTGATACAAAAACTGGAGTAACCATTTCTTTGCGGAAGCTGTTAAGTGAATCATAAATATGCTGGATTTCTGATGGATTATATTTCTTAAGTATGACTTCAAGAAAGTTTAATTCTTTCAACAGGCATTGTTCAATTCTTAAATCATAATCTTTTTGTGCAAGTTCAATTGCAAAATTATAGTTATGCTTTTTGATATATGTTCCTTTGGTATCATTTACTTCGACTTTATGATAATATTGGCAGCCATGAGCTTTTCTGGCAGTTCGCAGAGAACCTTCAGGAGCATTAGAAATTCTTCCTTGTATATCAGCTAGTAAAAGAGATAATTGTGAATGCCTGCACATAACGGACTCTTTAATCGTGTCAGGTGCTAATGTGTCAACATGTTCCATATTATAATTCTGTATATCTCTCATTAAAAACCCCCTTTTGCAATTACAGGTAAAAACTGTTTAATAAATATACTATACAAATATATAAAAATCAATAGTTTGATATATTA
>OHDN01000823.1_pt1 | contig 17917 bp, 18 predicted proteins | sample 1566971 | NCBI WGS metagenome assembly OHDN01 (sample SAMEA3879538, study PRJEB24766) | human gut metagenome | biome: human-associated habitat; feature: feces | place: USA | collected 1985/1987
TGCAGAGGTTCTGGACACCCTGCGCTTTCGCTTCACCTACACGCAGGTGGAGCGAGATGCGAACAGAAGCCGTGCCCAAACACAGCCGTATGCGGACGGGATCGCTGAGCGTGCTAAGGCCGCTATGCTACGCAGCGCAGAGATGGAGCAGATCATGGCCACCATTGCGGAACAATTCGTATGTTATCAGTACGATGACAGAAAGTACCCCTTTCGTGACGGTGGTTGGGACCTGTTCTTCTGGTGTAACTGCTTTTTCAACACCATGCCCGGCCATGGGCTTGATGGCAGAGATTATTCCTACTTCACGCTCAGCTTCAATGAGCAGCACACAGCAGAAAAGAGGAAAGAGATCTGCGATTCCGTCCTGGCTCTGATCAATGAGAAGTTCCCTGCCAATCCCCACCTCGACATTGCGCTGCAATACAGTGCGCTTCTGGACTATACCCGCATCAAAGCAGAGACTGCTGCTGTTACCCCGAAGCTGATTGGGAAAACCTGCAGCTTCCAGGGGAAAGATGGGCGCATCCAACAGGTTGAGGACAAGATTTTCTTCTTCCCCAAAAGGTACCGCCGCTATGGCTACCCACTGGATGATATGGACCTTCTTATCTTGGCATGGAGCCTTGGCATCGCAACGGAGGTATCTGCATGACAAACGCCGAGCGCAAGTTACGGTTGAACGTCGCCACCGAGATCATTGAACGGGTGCATTCCGATCTGTGCAATGACCATACCGGGCAGATCAGTCGGGAAACCACCTATGAGCTGGCCGACATCATCCGCCAACTGCTCTACTTCACAGCATCACTCTCTGGCGCGTCGTGCGAGACCTGTGGTACGGAGGAATAGCTATGTATGCCTATGACCCACAGCTGTCGATCCAACTGGCTAAAAACCATCCAGAGCTTTTTGAGATGCGTGCCTGTTACAATAATGTCTATAACATGGTCATGCAGCATCTGGAGGAATTGACACCATGGGAAAAGCTGCGTATCCTGTTCTGCTATCGCAAAGGAAACGGGGACGAGTATTATCGCCATGCCTTCTGCCTCTTCGACGGAAAACTGGTGGAGCCGCTTTTATATCTGGATATGAGCGACTATAACCGGCGCAGCATCGTGCCGATCTGGAGCGAGAGACGCCACTGCGTACTGTCCTGCAGGAAGAGGAACGCGCCGCCATCAAGGCACATGGACTGACCCTCAATTCATTTGACCAGTCTCAGCTCAGCAGCTTATAACCCTAACAACGCTCTTTTCAGTGATTGACGGAAGCCTCTGGTAATGATATAATAATAAATATAGTATCAGAGCCGCTTCCAAACAAGCGAGCACAGTATCCGTGTATCAAAGTGCCATTTGCAGCAATGCAGATGGCACTTTTTTGTTTTCTGGCCTGATTTCATATTTTGGGCATAACAGCGTCATCCCGACATACCGGGGCGGCGCTGTTTTTGCATATCAAGGCGGTAATCCCCCGCCAAAAAAATCTGAAAGGAGCAATGAACTATGTCAAAACCCTGCCAGGACAGCTACTCCATCAACTTCACCAGCTTCCCCCTCATGCTCGCGTATCATGAGAAGATGCGTCAGGAAAGTCGATGGGAGCGCACGGAGGTCAACCACCTGACGGTGGCGCCTCTGGACAAGAACTCGCCCCTGTTTGGCGACCGCACCAGCTTCGCACCCGCTGTCAGCGAGGATGCGATTCGTGACACCGCGGATAACCTGGGGCTGGCCATCAAGCTGGGCGACCTCTACTATCCCCTGCGCGATACCGCGTACAAGAGCCTGTTGGATCGGGCGAAGATCAATGGCACTGCTTTACCGAAGCTGAGCCGTGAGAAGTTATCGGAAGTGCTCAACTCCTGCCTTGCTCTGCACAACAAGTCCGGCGCCCTTCTGCTGATCCGCGATGAGAAGGTCGCCGCCGCACACTCCGGTGACAGCCGCGACTACTCCATCCTGGAGATCGATCAGTTGCTGGAGGGCCTGCGTGACAAAATGGACGCCCGGTTCCCGGACAATCGGTTCCTGGGCGGCTATTCCGACCATGCTATCACCAGCGCATCCTGGTCGCTGCCCATGCAGAAGGAAGATCTGCTGGGTGCGTATGAGAAGATGCTGGAGTCTATGGGCAAAAAGGCCACGGCCAGTCGCCTGACGCCCGGTATCCGCTTCTCCACCTCCGATACCGGCATGGCCTCTGCAAAGGTGGCCGCTCTGCTGGTCGGTCTGGAGCATCCCATCCACATCGGCAGCATCGTGGCCGTGGAGCATCGGCGCCAGTCCAAGATCCCCGACTTCATCGAGAGCTTGGACCAACTGTTCGCCCAGTACGGCGACTCCATCGCCCGACTCACTAATCTGCTGACGGTGCAGCTGGAGCATCCGGTCAACGCTATGACGGCCATCTGCAAAAAACTCTCCTTGCCCAAGAAGGCAGCTTTGGAGTCCATCGCCATGTTTGAGGCGGCAATCGGTAACGGGCCTGCGACGGCACATGATGTCTTCATGTCCATGCAGGAGATCCCGTTCATCATGAAGACCAGCGGCGTGCCTGAGAGTAAGCTGCTCACTGTGCAGGAAACCATGGCCCGCGCTCTGACCCTGCGTTGGAGCGACTATGACTATGCAAAGCAGGTGAGTTACTGATGGCAGCACCGATTCTTCTTTGTGATTGCGAAGGTATGCCCCGCGACCGCTGGCTGGAATGCCGTGATCATGGGCCGAAAGGCGACATCGAGTACACCGTTGGTGGCAGTGACGTTTCTACCATCTTTGGCGTCAATCCGTGGGTAACTCCTCTGGAGCTGTGGATGCAGAAAAAGGGGCGCATGAAGCGCAGTGATCCCAAAAACCAGAACCAGTTGGATATGGGACACATGATGGAGCCCATCGCAGCCCATTTCTATGGGATCGTCACAGGCAACAAGGTCGTTCCGGATACCAACATGTATCAGCACGCGGACTTCCCCTACGCACTGGCCGACTTCGACTATCGGTTCGAGGATAAGGACAGCGGCGAGCCGGGGATCCTGGAATGCAAGAACCCCACATTCTATAAGCGTGACGACTGGGCAGATGGACGGTATCCCCTCTACTATGAGCTGCAGCTGCGCTACTACATGGCAGTGGCCGACGTACAGATCGGTGACTTTGCTGCTATCTGGGGCAATAATCCCGACAACGATTTGGCGACTCCTCGCCTGCTGCGTGATCGTGCGAAAGAGGATATGATCTTTGAGCGGCTGGACCAGTGGATCTGGAGCCTGAAGCGCGATAAGCCGCCCACCATGACCGATGTGGCACCCACCCTGGCTATGGAGTCTTTAAGCCGTATCTACGGCGCCAGCCAGGCCGGACTGCCTACCATCGAGTTCCCTGCCAAGTACGAGCGCAGCCTGCGGCAGATCGCTGAGCTGCAGGGCATCAATTCCAAACTGAGATCTCAAATCACTACAAACGAGGAGGCGATTACTGCACATAGCGTGCGAATCGCTGAGCTGATGAAGAACCACGAGCACGGCGTACTGGCCACCACCACGGATAAACTTTTGGTGGATTTTGTGACCAGAACGACCCGGCGCGTCAACTCTGACCGGCTGAAGAAAGAGCATCCGTCCATCTATGCGGATGTGCTTAATGTCAGCGAGAGCCGGAAGGTGAAGGTTTCTATCCAGCCAGCATGAGAACAACACTGAGCCGGGAGAGCGTGTACCACCACGCTCTCCCGCTTTCTTGGAAGGAGATGAAGTCTATGACGACGGATTCCAGACCACAAATCATCCATGATCGGCGAGGGGGGGTGTATGCCTCCATATGAAATGCAGCTTCTATAAGCTCCTCTACCCTCACTCTCTGGAAGAGGCGAAAGAGGGCAGCTACATGATCGCCATATTCACACCGCGGGAAAAGGTGCTGGACGGCCACGGTGAAAAGCTCACGTCTATCAAAGTGGTTGGCCACTACCTACCCACTATGGAAGGCATGAAGGTGGATATGCAGGGACACTGGCGTAAGGACCCCCGCTACGGACTACAGTTTGAAATGGAGTCCTATGAAGAGGTCATCGCACCGGGTAAGAACGGCATCGTCGCCTATCTGTCCTCCGGCCTGATCGAAGGTATCGGCAAGAAGCTGGCAGCCCAGATCTACGATAAGTTTGGGGAGGATACTCTGAACATACTGGATTGTGAGCCGGACCGGATTTCTGAGGTGCCTGGCATTGGCCAAAAGCGCAGTGAGCTGATCCGAAACTCCTATATGGAAACGCGCTGTGCCCGGAAGATCATAACCTTGCTGGCGCCATTGGATGTCAGTGCCACACAGGCCGTACACCTGCAAAAACAGCTCGGCTACGAAGCTGAGTTTCTACTGCGCAACAAGCCCTATTCCATCTATGAACGCGGGCTCATCGAGTTCAGTTTGGCGGAGAAGCTGGCGGCACGCTCAGGCATTCCGAAGACGGATCCTGACCGGATCGCCGCAGCTCTGCTCTACACACTGGAGAGACAAGAGCACAATGGGCATCTGTGCCAGCACAAGGAGTTCTTCATCCGTGACGCGATCCATGTCCTGGACACACCGGAACTGCGCCGCATGGAGGTGGCGCAGCACGCCTTCTCCATGCTCAAGGCAGGGCGACTCATCCTCTACCACGACCATGTCTACCGCCCGGTCTACGCTCAGGCGGAACAGGATGTGGCACAGCGGATCCGCGAGATGCTGACCATGAACCGGCTGCCCTATGTGGCCGATCTTGACGATGAGATCGACAAAGAACAGGCTGCACTTGGCATCACACTGGCACCGGAACAGCGGCAGGCAGTGAAGACAGCGCTGTCATACCCACTGTGTATCATCTCCGGCGGCCCGGGTACCGGCAAAACCATGCTGCAGAGGATCCTCCTCAATATCTATGCCAGATGGTTCCCCGATAACCAGATCATCTGCTGTGCGCCTACCGGCCGCGCCGCGCGACGTATGGAGTTCAGTACCGGCTTCCCCGCCACCACGGCGCATAAGGCTCTGAACCTGACGGGCGGCGGCCTGCGTAGGCTGGAGATGCCGGAGCCGTTGGACGCCGACCTGCTCTTATGTGATGAGGTCAGTATGATGGATATGCTGCTGACCTGGAACCTGTTTCATGCGCTGCCGCTCAACTGCCGGCTCATACTGGTCGGCGACGCGGATCAGCTGCCCTCCGTTGGGCCCGGTGCCGTGTTACGCGAGTTGATTGCCAGCCGGGCACTGCCTGTGATCAAGCTGGACAAGGTCTTCCGCCAATCGGAAGGCAGTCTTGTGGCTGAAAATGCACGCAGGATCCGTTTGGGTGACACCAACCTGGAGCTGAACAACCGTGACTTCCAGTTCATCCCCGCGCCTGACTTTGACCGTGCTGCAGATCTGCTGGTCATGCGGTATCTGGAAGAGGTGCGTAAGTATGGTGTGGATAATGTGGCACTGCTCACCCCATACCGTGAGAAAACGGCTACCGGCGCCCGCACCATCAATAAGCGGTTGCGTGACATCGTTAATCCAGCCAGTCCGGATAAGCCGGAGCTGGTCATTGGTCAGCGGCTGTTCCGTCTGGGCGACAAGGTCATGCAGAACAAGAATACTGAGGAAGTCAGTAACGGCGATATCGGCTATATCACCGGGGTCGAGTCGATGGACGACTCTTTCACCGTGGAGGTGGATTTCGGGGACAGCAGGCTGGTGCTCTATCAGACGGTAGAGGCTCTGGGCCATCTGGAGCTTGCATACGCCACCACGATCCATAAATCACAGGGCGGAGAGCACATGTCCGTGCTTATCAGCATTCAGGGCGGCAGGATGCTTCAGCGGTCGCTGATCTATACTGCCATCACCCGTGCAAAGCTGGCCGCCACCATTGTCGGCAGTTGGAGCGCCGTCGCTTACGCCATTGAAAATAACAATGAGCAGGAGCGCTGCACGCACCTGGCTGCACGCCTGAATGAACTTCAAAACTGTACGTAAAGGAGGCACATCTACATGGCAACAGTCCTTGAAAAGTATTGGAATCTTCGCTGTCAGGTCGAACAGATGATGGCCCAGAACCCTTCCCACGCAGGATTGCTCTGGTCCTACGGCGAGGTCATCTATCGCATCAGCGTTCTGGAGACCTGCCAGTCCTTCTGTAAGTCCGCCCCGCAGACCACTGACCCCAACTGTCTGCGTGGCCATTATCAGACGGTGGATGCGTTCATCCAGTGCATGACGCAGGAGCGACGCTACGGCCCGACCGTGGACCCAACACCGCCAACGAGCGTAACAGCGCCCAAAACAATCTTGCCCTCGTCGTGACTGATTACCGCAGCCGGTTCAGCAGCTTCAACGCATCGGCGCCTGATCAGTATGCCAGTGCTATTAGCAGAGCGATCTCCGCTGTGCTGGCCGTGTGGCTCCAATTCAGGAACACCTTTGTTCCCATCCCGGATCCGAAGGAGGAAATGCAGAAATGAACAATGATCTGAACAAGCAGGCGACCATAGCCGCTATCGAGCGCATCAATGCCGTGGAGGGGTTCGATCCCTCCGTACTCGCTGTGGATTACAGTGATCTGAGCAGTAATGAGACTCGACGCCGTCTGCCGGTCATGTCCCAAATGGCCTGGTTCCGCCTGAAATACCCGGAAGGGCGCATTGCCGTGACTGTAACTGCGGCAAAAGACTGCTTCGTGGCTTCCGCGCGCATCTATGCGCACTACAACCTGCCGCCCGATCAGTATTTGGCTGAGGCGACGGCATCCAGAGGATACTTACCTGATAAGCCTACTGTGTCCCCTCGCGAGTGGGCACAGACCGCAGCAGTCGGTATCGCTCTTCGCAACGCAGGCTTTGGCCTGCAGTTCAGTGCGGCCGGTGACTCCTTTGATACACCGGCCGTGGATGAGCTGGGCGCCATCACGTGGAGTACCGCCCCAGCAGGGGAAGCTCCCACCGTTGGCCCGACCGCACCTGTACCTGCGCCAGCAACCACGGCTCCGGCGCCGACCGCTCCGGAACTGTCGCCGTTGGAGAAGGCCATGCGTACCCCCTGCCCTATCACGCGATATAAGGATAAGACGCTGGGCGATATGGTCGCGGCTGACCCCAACGCACTGGTTTGGATCGCTACCAAATTCACCGGTGATGCAGAGGTCATTGCAGCTGCGAAACTCATCTGCGATCAGGCGCTGGCAAGCGCATAAACAAACGCTGTGGAGGGGCGGCACAAAGGTGTCGTCCCTCCACCGAGAGGAGCCACTATGGACTATCACATGACGGATATTATCCCTCTGCTGCCTATTCCGCAGCCACCCTATGGGAAGGTATCCTATAATATCCCCTGTCCCAAATGTCAAAGTGGCAGTCAACACCGCAAAGGGCGGCTGAACATCAACTTAAAGAAGGATGTGTTTCGCTGCCCCAAGTGTGGTCAGTTTGAAGGCGGTGTCTTTGATCTATACGCCTATTACATGGGGATCTCCCGCGATGATGTGCGTAAGGAGCTGGAGAAACGCTTCGGTCGTAACGGATCGTCTGGTTCCGGTAAGAAGAGCAAACGAGCACATAGGCAACTTCCACCACCGCCTGATATACCGCAGGCTCAGCTGGCAGACATTGAGACGCGCCATCGCGTCTACTCTGCACTGCTCAATCACCTGACATTGGCATCCGATCATAAGCAAAACCTGCTGGATCGCGGTCTGACGGAAGAGGCTATTTTCAAATTCCAGTATCGCACAACACCGCTGGTTGGTCATGAGACCATTGCCAAAACGCTGGTCCTGGAGGGATTGGAGCTTTACGGTGTGCCCGGCTTCTACCGCGGCGAGAATGGGCGTTGGACGATGCACTTCCCTCTGCGCGGAATCATGATCCCATGCAGAGATAGAGAAGGCCGCATCCAAAGCCTCCATATCCGTCTGGATAAGAAAATGAAGCGTGGCGGCAAATTCCTCACCTTCTCTACACCGGAGCAACTTGACGGCGCCGCTGCCGAAAACTGGTGTCATGTGGTAGGCCCTGTACGTGAGTCCATCCTGTTGATCGAGGGGTACATGAAAGCCGATATCGTCCATCACTTTACCGGGCAGACAGTCATTGCCATACCAGGCGTCACGTCCATCCGGCATCTGAAACTGGTGCTGGATGAGCTGATCGCTCTGGGCGTAAGGCACGTGATGACCTGCTTCGATATGGACTACCTTAAAAACTGGCATGTGGATGAGGCGAACCGAAATCTGACCCTGATGCTCGGTTGCCTACCCATCACCTTTGGCACCTACCTTTGGGTGCCAGACTACAACGGTCTTGACGACTATATCTGGGAGTTTTGTCTGGAACGCAGACAACCACAATCTTAATCCGAAAACGGCGGACGCTCCACCCCTGGAGCCCCGCCGTTTTTTCTGTGCATTTCAAAATAATATGCGTATTCCCGTTGTAAATACGCACGTTCATCTGTGTAATTGAGTATCAATACAATTTAGGAGGTTATCCCTTATGCTGTTTGCCATTGACCACGGTAACTCTGCCGTGAAGACTACCAATTTCGTATTCACATCCGGCCTTGCCGAGTACCCTGTGAAACCGCCGCTCCAGACGGATGTATTGGAATGGGGCGGGAAGTTCTGGGCTCTTTCCGGTCAGCGCATCTCCTTCATGCGCGATAAGACCCGTGATGACCGGTTCTTCATCCTCACTCTCTTTGCCATCGCCATGGAGCTGCGGAAGATGGGACAACTGCAGCCTATGCTCAGCGTGGAGCTGGCGGTCGGTCTGCCGCCCGAACACTATGGCACCCTGCGCGATAAGTTTGCCAACTACTTCAAGCGCGGCTCCATCCAGTTCGTCTTCAATGACACGCCTATCTGCCTGATGGTGCAGCAGGTATTTGTCTATCCGCAGGCCTACGCAGCCGTGGTGCCCCAGGCCGAGAAGCTGCGCGAGACACCTCGTACCTTCGTGGTGGATATTGGCGGCTATACGACTGATGTGCTGCTGCTCCGTACCACCCGACCCGATATGCAGTTCTGCCGGAGCCTGGAGCTTGGCGTCATTGATATGAACAACGCGATCATCGGCAAGGTGAGCGCCCTGCACGATATTCAGATCGAGGACGACCATATCGCTGACATCATTATGGGCCACCCCAGCATTCTCCCGCAGGAGGTGCAGGATACCATCTTCTCTGAAACCCGTAGCTATTCCAGCCAGATCCTCGATAAGCTGCGTGAGCTGAAGGTAGATCTGCGTGCTACCCCGGCCATCTTCATTGGTGGCGGCGCCGCTCTGTTCCGCAACTTTATCGAAAGCTCTCCCATGGTGGCTCATGCGGACTTCATTCCCGATCAGCGTGCCAATGCCATCGGCTACGGTATGCTGGCCAATGCTCAGCTGAGCCGGATGCAGACCTATAACGGAGGAGGGGATGGTATTGTTCGCGGATAATAAGTACAGATACTCTCTCCAGTGGGACGCCTTCTCCGAAGAGCAGATCCGCGCCGGGCAGCTGATGGAACGACTCGGCAACCATAAAAGCAAAGTGGTTGTGCCTGCTCTGATCGAGTACATGGAGCGACACCCGGAGGTCATGCTACCGGATGGAAAAATCAACATTGTCGTACAGCAGACCCAAAGCAGAGAACAGATGGAAACCATGGTCAAGAGCATGGCTCGTGCTGCCGTGGAGGAGTTGATGGCCGGAATGAAGTTGGTGCCTGAGACTTCTGATCCTGGGCAGGCCCCGGCCCCCACGGTCAATCTGGATGACATGCTCAACAATCTGGACATTTTCAAAGGGCTTTAGTCCCTCAGAACACCCTGCACCGATGATTTGCGTCGATGCAGGGTGTTCTATCATATTTAGGATATAGGGATTACAGTCTCACCAATGCTAACGGATTCCACGTCGTCAAGACTCACGGGAATTGACCAATGGTAGGAACCATTACGCCTACAAGGTGAATTTCAAAATGGCAGTCATGCTCTGCAAGGAGTATTTGCGAACGCCGAACACGGACGGCGAAACGCTGTCAAAAGAAATCGCGCGGTACACTATCCCCATTCGCCCGAACAGGCAGGACGAGCGCAACTTGCGCGCCAAGGGATTTTACGGTTTTGTCTATCGCGTAGCCGCTTGACAAAAAAGAGGGGGCGAGGGTATCTACCGCCGCCCCCTCAATGCGGGTATTTTTTCAAAGGCCGTTTTTGACCGTCAAAACGGGGATTTTGAGAAAAATAAATGCCACACCTAACTTAACAAGCGGCGGAAACGGCAATGACAGCGAACGGTATCGGGCATTTCCCAACAAGCTCGGTCAAAACAGCAGAAATTAGGCCGTTCCGTCCAAAATTTCAAGAGGGAACTCCTTGCGCGGGGATACAACAAGTCCCGTCCATGTATCAAAAGTCAGCGGACGGTGTTTTGATGGGGTAGGCATTTTTTGAGAAAAGCACGCCCAAAACAGCCGTTAAGTTAAGAAATCGTCAGCATTTCAACAAGTCTGTAAAGCGCCCCAAAAATCAGCTGAAATCCGCAGAAAGCGCGATAGTCCCTAAAATCTCAACATTTGCGCGGAATGTATCAGAAATCAACCGATTTTTACAAAAAACGGAATAGTGTTATTTTTGACCGCGCTTAACTTAACAGCTTGTTGCAGAAAGGCTTGTGAGCAACGCATGGGGGAATATCGGAAGGAAAACTGCCCAAGCATATAACAAGTCCGCGGAAAGATAGAAAAGTCAGCGGAAACCGCCGCGAATTGTAAGAGCGAAATTATTAGGAAAAATCTCAACAAGCCCTGCCAATGCTCTGAAAATTCCATTACGGATTTTCTGCGGCCCGTCTTTTTGTTGCCTTGCAAGGGAAAGCGTGGTATGATGGGTTTGACAGCGGTGAAGGGAACGGGCAAATTGCGGATTTGATAAGGAGGTTTTTTATGAAACGAACTGTGACTATGCTCTTTTGCGTTGCTCTCCTTCTTCTTTTATGTACATATCGCGGGAAGAGTATACGGGTAACTATTTGTGATTTAAATGAAGCGGGAGATATGGTCGTTATGTCGGAGGATAGGCAAAATACATATGTTGTCAATGACTGCGCGAGATATATTCAAACTGGGGAGGAGTTGCATATAGGCGATATTGTAAAAATTTTTTATCGGGGAAACATTCAGGAAACCTCTCCTGCAACCATTAAAGGAATACGTCAAATTTCTGTGATTGATAGAATATCGCTTCAATAAGTACAATTTTAGCTTGCCGAAACAACATAGTCAAGGCGGGCGATACGCTGGGCGCTATCGCCAAGGCCACTTACGGCGACTTAATGAAGCACAAGGCCATCTTCGAGCGCAACGCCGACCGTCTTGTGAACGCCAACGCCATTTACGAGGGACAGGTCATCGTCCTGCCCGCGAAGTAAGCACAAGCAAACCACATAACGAAAGCATAAAAAATGCCCACCTCGATTTTTCGAGGTGGGTATTTTTTCGTGTGCGCGGATTTGCTTAACTTAATGACATTGAACTAATGGCAAAAGGAAAGTAAAAAAAGTCATTACTATGAGCTAAGCCGAAAATAATTCGGTATTTACCGACAGATAGTTGGTCATAGTCCGTCAGAAAAAAATCTACATTCATTGTCTCTCCTGATGGGATGTAAAGAAGATTATCTGTATCTCTTATATGAGGGGATTTTTTTACAATAACCCATGTTTCATTAATATTTTGTTCGAGATATGGCAGATAGAGTTCCGGGCTATTATCGCTATGATTTGTTATGCAAAGAGATATCTGCTTAGTATCAATAGTGTATTGTGCTTGCACAGCCTGAATAGAGAATCCGCTTACCGGGGTCAAATTTTGATAAGGGGATTTGGGAGATTGAGAGGGTTTAATTAAATAGAACAAAAGAATACACAAGATGACTGTTGGGACAATGGCAAAGACTCTTTTTTTCATGGTATACTCCTTCCTTTTCCTCTGTCCATCGCCGTTTACTTCTTCCCTTTTAGAATATTCCAAACTGTTGATATTGTTAGTTACATCTATATAGACGCTAAATTTTTTAAAATGTTCCCATTTTTATCATTATAGTGTAAAATATAAACAAAGGCAAGGACAAGAATTGCCCCTGCCTTTGCTTACTATAGAATATTTTCAATAGTAATGATAAATCCGAACACATTACCAACTTGGATAATGTAGTTCGGATTATCATTACTTGGTCCGGCATTTTGCTGTTGAACTTGAAGACATTGGCGGCTCTGAAAATCAAAGCCGCCGCTTCATGGGCGCGTGAAAATGCATCTGCGTTACGACGGCTTTTTTATTTTGCCGTCGTCCGGCAGTTATGTTCTATATACTTTTGCAAGCTACTCCATTTCTCGATACCGCACCGCAATTTCTTCTGTAATCGGTAGAAGCTGACAATCTTCAATCGAATACACCTGATCGCATAGTTGTTCAATGTCCTTAAAATGGTGTGAAGTCAGAAAAATAGTCTTGCCTTCCGCTTTCAGCATGCGGATGATGGTCTTTACATCCTCATAGGTTTTGTAGTCCAATGCGTTAAAAGGCTCATCCAAAATCAGAATATCCTGCCCCTCCATAATCGCCTGCGCAAGCCCCAATTTCTGCTTCATGCCAAGAGAATAATTGTCTACTTTCTCTTTATTATCGGGGTCAAGCCCCACTTTGCTCATGGTCTGCCGAATTTCTTTCTCTCCAATTTTCCCTTGAATGTCCGCAAGGAATTTCAGATTTTGAAAGCCACTGTAAATACCGATAAAGCCAGGGGAATTGATAAATACACCCATGTCTGCGGGGAAGTCACGTCCATTTTTGCCAATCTGCCTACCGCGCACATATACGCTGCCCTGATCTGGCTTCTCAAAGCCGCATATAATCTTGAACAGCACCGACTTTCCGCTGCCGTTAGCGCCAACCAAACCAACAGTTGTTCCCTGTTCTACAGACAGGGAAATATTCTGAAGAATTGCCCTGCCGCTAAAACTTTTTGATACGTTTTTTACTTCAATATATGAACTCATATTCTGTCCTCCTAATTCAATATTTTCTTGTAGCCCCACATAAGGATTCCTGCAATCATCAGCGTTAGAATAGCGGCCTCTATCCCAAAGGCGGACACAGTGGAAATTCCAATTCCTGGTTCCACAACAGAAATTCTCGTCAGGCTGGAAAGGCCAAAGGGCAGATAAGCTACCCAATTCCCCGGAAGGATACAGAGCAGATTTCCCGCCACTAACACAAGGAAACCGATTGTAACCTGTCTTGTGGCAATGTAGATGCCGAGCATAATCAGATATTGCACCAATATATCAAGGCACTTCATTAAAACCGCATAGAGCATAAGCCTGAAAGAAACGATTGTTAATCCAGTGCTGAATAGGGATGCCCCTATAAGGCCAGCCATAAGCCAAAAGATTATATATACCATGAGAAATATTATGCTGACCGATAAAATGCCCTTCACCAAATGCCTGCGGCCTTTCGAGCGCACAGAAACAAATATAGATTGCCCATTCACTGTTTGCTCCACAAAAGCGGCAAGCAGGTAAAGCGGCACACCGCTAATAATCAGCAGTTCAAGAAAAGGTAGAACTTGAAAATATCCGGTGCCATGTCCTGCGAACAGGGTATAAATCCATTCTACGCCTGATATGGCGGCACCATTACCCATCGCCTTGTAAATCGAAACTCCCAACACAACACCTAAAAGAATCAGCAGATTGCGAGGGATCATGAGCGCGTGAAAATAGTAGCCAGCTATATCACGGCGGGACAACGGTATATGCGGCAACTGCCCCCGCCACGCAAACCGAATAGATATAGCAATTATCAAAACAAGGAGCAGCAAGGTACAGGCGGTTATCTCAAAACGATGGGGCACGACCAAATTGTGGTGTAAAATCAGCAAATGATTAAAACTCGTCAGCGGAATATTTTGAATTGCCGGAAGCTTGATCCACACAGCCGAGAGGACATAAAGAACGATTACAATTCGGATCGTCCACTTTCTCCCAGCGAAATGTCCAATCCACATACAGATTCCAAATATCAGCCAACTTCCAATAAGCTGATAGAGGGTAAAACAGACAAACGCCTGCAAGGGACTGACAAAAAGCTGTTCCAGAGCGGAAAACAACTCGGCTTCCGTTGTACCTGCAGCAAGGTTCCATTCGTTGCCTAAAGGTAATCCTATACCAGACAGAAGAATTGCCCCAGTTTGAACAGCCGTCAGAATGACTGCAATCAAACCGACCCCAATCCATTTTTTCAGAAAATAAGAATGGTAACTTTGAAACCGTAAGATTACTGGCTCTCCGTCGTCATCAATAAAGGAAAAGCAGCTTAACAGTACAATCGGCAGCACAAAATAGGTCAGATAGTAATGGTCTGATACCGCCGACAAGATGTGCCGCTCGTATGCAATACCTCCGTTTAACCTCCCGCTGATGGAAAAAAGTATACATCCGGCAAATAGGGCAAGCGACTTTCCATATCCCCACAAACGGAGATTTTTTCTGATAAGCGCAATCATAACGGACTCCTAAATGGTTACGATAGCATTTTTCTTAGAAAGGAGAAACGCTGTCAGGCCAATCACAATACTTAAAACGATTGGGCCAAAGAAGAAAGAGAAGATTGACACGACCTCTGGATTGATTGTTGTGGGATCAAAAGCTACGACCAGCCGCAGTCTCTCCAAGCGGAGAATAGCCAGGACAAAATTTTCTAAAATGGAATACATAAACGGTCCGGTAAGGATTACAAAAATGTTCTTGCAGTATAAAGCGAGGACAAATCCGAAGGTCATTACAAAAAGGCTGACTATGCCCCTCCAAAGGGATAGGGCAACTGCATATAACAGCGGGGCCTTTATAAATGCGTTTTCAAATATATGGCTAAACGGATTTTCAACGAAAGGAACCACTGGCGGTTTCACATAGAGGGCAAACACCGCCGATAGTATATAGGGAATCACAATAATACAAAGAGTTCCCAGCGCATATGCAATCCATTTGGCAGTCAGGTACTTCTTAATTTTCACTCGCGGCATGACATAGAGCAGGAAGTTATTTTTGCGCTCATAATACAAATTCCAGCATAGCGGCACCACAACAAATAGCGGATAAAGCAGAGAAAACAGTTCTGTTCCAACTTCCCATGCCTCTAAATCGTAGTGCAGTACATAGTTTTGGTAAATTGTGCAGGACAACACACTCATGGCGATTGCCAGAAGAACCGTTGTCAATAGCACCGGCAGAAAAACTTTTTCCCACTCATTTCTCACAAGGCCTATCATATTTCATTCATCCCTTTCTTTGTTTTTTCCAGTATATCGAAAGCTTTCAAGCGCTTCAATAGGTTGGAAACAAGAGAGGGTTTTAAGGGAACAAGATAAATTTCGTTCCCTTAAAACCCTCGTTCATACCCTTTTCTCATGGCATGAGTATGCCAAAGACAACATAATTTTCATTCAAAATGGATTCATTGCGGGTCAGGATTTTCCCATGATACCGTTCCGTCATGCGTAGGATGTTATACAGGCCAAAGCCGTGGCCGTCCCGATTTACCTTTGTAGTTACACCTTTTCCAAACAAGGCCATAAATTCAGTATTTGACAGCGGCGGAGCTGGATTGGAAACTGTCAATTCCAGAAAGTCGCCCTGTTTCTTACTGGATAAAAAAATTGTACTTCCTTTCGGTGAAGCTTCGATTGCATTATCCAATAAAATTCCAATGGCCTCGATCCATTCTGTTTCCGGGGTGACGGTTTTCTTGAAAAGACCGTGTAAGGATAATTCTATGTGAAGATTTGCCACTTCTGCCTGCTTTATTTTTCCAAACAGCATCCCGGCAATCATTTTGCTGTCGCATGAGAGCAGTTCCCGATCATTAAGACTGATTCCAATACTTCCTGTAAGACCTGCTACTTCTTTCCGGGCTTCTTCTAAAGTATCAGCAGAGGCAACGGCAGCTTCAATCGCCATCATCCGGTTATTAAATTCATGCTGCCTTGCCCTAACCTGTGAGATCAATTCTTCTACAATAGGCACATACTGCTCAATCATGTGGATTCGCTTTTGCTCCTGCGTCCGACGCTGATGTAGGAACAGCAATATACTGTCCAGCAGCAACACCGCAAGGATCAGAATTATAATCACCCACAGATGGGAAAGAATTCTATCCACATCAAAAGAGAGGATAGAAAGCACTGCCATGAGAAGGACAGCGATATTGGCAGATACGATCAGAACTGTGAAATCGCTTCTTTGGACGAGCTGATGGATCAAGCCGAAAAGTGGCGTGAACTCCAGTACGACTATAAGGCACAACGCCGCTATGCGGCCGCCTAACATGAGTAAATCATCCGTAGCTCCGCAGACAGCAAAAAGAACCGCGCACAGGCATTTGACGAACAGGAAAATGGAGAAGGCCGCCATTGTGCCGCAGAAAACCGTTCCGCTGGATTTGGAGCCGAAGAAAATACTGCTCAACAACAATACTGCAAAAATCAAAAACAGCAATCCAACAATATTGTCTGCTGGTAGTATTTCAAAGCCTTCACTGCGGAAAGATGCCGTCATATTTGCTCCGACAGAAAAATCCACTCTCGGTACAACACAAAGAACAAGAAGAATGGGAAAAATGAAAAAATCTTTTGCCTTTATTTCTGATTTTTGCCGGAAAACGGCTTCACAGCAGAGAGCCAGTATTCCCACATCCAATCCTAACTGTATCAGATTCATTAGAAAGTTCATGTTTACCCCCATAATTCGGCCTGATATTTATTTCCGATGGGGATTGTATCTGTAAATCCTTTCAGAAAAATCTTCCGCTCGGATTTGTCAATTTTCTCAATATGGGATTTGTTCACGACATAACTCTTATGGCACTGAACAAATGCTGGATCATCAAGCAACGCCAATAAACCAGACAAAGTGTACCCGGAAATCGTATCTTCTTTGATGCCGGACAGACGGCTGATGGTATGGATCACAAGTTTTTTTCCAAAGGCTTCGATATAGGCAATATCCTGTGTAACATATTCTAAGATAAATTGCTTTTGCTCAATCTGAATGGTTTTTGCTTGTTGGCTCATCTGTTTAGACAATCCCAACGCGTCACGAAATGCCGTTACAAATTCTTCTTCGCCAAATGGCTTTACAAGAAAACTGTAACACTTCACATCTCGATAAGCTGAAAGTTCTTCTCCTGCCAATGCCGTTTCAAAAATGATCGGCGTATATTTATATTCCGGCAATTCGCGGAGCTGCTTTGCTAAGCTGGTTCCTTTATAGTCCTCTAACTGAATATCAAGGATAAAAAGGGAAACATCGTTCGCTTTTGCATATTGCAGGGCATCGCCTGCTTCGGGAAAAGAAACCACGTCCAATTCAGCGAATATTTTATTGATATATCGGATTATCCTTTTTACTGCATCTGGATTATCCTCTACTAATAATATTTTACTCATTATGATGGTTCTCCACTATTATCTTTGAATTATACAAATCAATTATATTATAAATCTTTTTCACCCAAAGGTACAAGCAGCAAAGAGAGCGAAATCAGATAGTCAGGCAAATGAAATTATACATCGTTCAAATAATAACACCCGAAATGTAAAATTACATTAGGTGGTGATGCTATGAAAATTGAGCGGGACGAGCGCAAATTTGACTTTCACGGAATCGGACTTGCCATCAAAAATGCCCGTGAGCGTGAGGGCATGACGCAAGAGCAGTTAGGTTATATTGTTGACCGTGATCCGCGTACCATTATGTATCACGAAAATGACGGACAGCATCCAAGCCTAAACGCCTTTTACCAAATGGTAACAATGTTCGGTATCTCCGTGGATGAATACTTTTAT
>OHDN01000825.1_pt1 | contig 17902 bp, 9 predicted proteins | sample 1566971 | NCBI WGS metagenome assembly OHDN01 (sample SAMEA3879538, study PRJEB24766) | human gut metagenome | biome: human-associated habitat; feature: feces | place: USA | collected 1985/1987
AGGTAATATTAAATTTCCATTCTTTCTGACTCCCGACAAACATTATGTAGGTGTGGCCTGGTATCAAAAGAAAGTGACAATTCCGGCTGACTGGAAAGGAGAAAGAATCACTCTTTTTCTGGAACGTCCGCACATCGAAACTACTGTATGGGTAAATCAGCAGGAGCTTGGTATGCAAAACAGTCTTTGTGTTCCCCATGTCTATGACCTGACTGCTGCAACTACCCCCGGAAAAACGTACCTGATTACCATCCGTATCGATAATAGAATCAAAGAAATCAACGTAGGTCCCGATTCTCACAGCATCACCGACCAGACACAAGGTAACTGGAACGGTATCGTCGGACAAATCGAATTACAAGCTACTCCTAAAGTCCATTTAGAAGACATTCAGGTATATCCCGATTTGAGCAATCAGAAAGCGCTGGTTCGCATGAATATACAGTCTGCTTCTTCCATCAAGGGAGAGATCACCCTTTCCGCTGAGAGCTTTAACACGGACATTCAGCACAAAGTGGCTCCCGTACATCAAAGTTTCAACATCCGTCCGGGAGATAATCCGGTGGAAATGGAACTTCCGATGGGAAAAGAGTTTCTGACGTGGGATGAATTCAGTCCGGCACTTTATAAACTGACGGCAAAATTGACCAACGGCAAGCAAACTGACACGCAACAAGTACAGTTTGGTATGCGTGATTTCAAGATAGAAGGGAAATGGTTCTATGTAAATGGTCGCAAAACGATGCTTCGCGGTACGGTGGAAAACTGTGATTTCCCATTGACAGGCTATGCGCCGATGGATGTAGCTTCTTGGGAACGGGTGTTCCGCATTTGTCGTAACTATGGTCTGAATCACATGCGCTTCCACTCCTTCTGTCCGCCGGAAGCAGCTTTCATCGCTGCCGATCTGGTCGGTTTCTATCTGCAACCGGAAGGACCGAGCTGGCCGAACCACGGTCCAAGACTAGGTAACGGACAACCGATTGACAAATACCTGATGGACGAAACCATTGCACTGACCAAAGAATATGGGAATTACGCTTCTTACTGCATGCTGGCTTGCGGCAATGAGCCTTCCGGTCGTTGGGTGGCATGGGTCAGCAAATTCGTGGATTATTGGAAAGCAACCGATCCGCGTCGTGTATACACAGGAGCTTCCGTTGGAAACAGCTGGCAATGGCAACCTCACAATGAGTATCATGTGAAAGCCGGCGCACGCGGACTTAGTTGGGCAGGTGCACAACCGGAAAGTGAATCGGATTATCGTACAAGGATCGACACGGTGAAACAACCGTATGTATCACACGAAACAGGTCAATGGTGTGTATTCCCGAATTTCAATGAAATTCGTAAATATACCGGAGTCAACAAAGCGAAGAACTTTGAAATCTTCCGGGATATTCTGAACGATAACCAAATGGGAAGCCAGAGTCACGACTTTATGATGGCTTCGGGCAAATTGCAGGCACTCTGCTACAAACATGAGATTGAAAAGACCTTGCGTACTCCGGACTATGCGGGATTCCAGTTGCTGGCTCTCAATGATTATTCCGGCCAGGGAACTGCATTAGTCGGTGTACTGGACGTGTTCTTTGAAGAAAAAGGATATATCAACGCAGAACAGTTCAGACGCTTTTGCAGTCCGACCGTACCTTTGGCACGTATTCCTAAATTTGTATATGCCAACAATGAAACATTCCATGCCGACATTGAAGTATCTCATTTCGGAGCTGCTCCCTTAGAAAGTGCAAAAACAGTATATACCATTAAGGATAAATTCGGAAAAGTATATGCTCATGGAACTGTCGGCACCCGTCACATTCCCATCGGAAATCTTTATTCTTTGGGTAGTGTAGATATGACTCTGGAAGGAATCGATACACCGCAGAAACTAAATCTGGAAGTACGTATCGAAGGCAGTGATGCCGTAAACGACTGGGATTTCTGGGTATATCCGGCACAAGTGGAACTGGTACAAGGAACAGTATATACCACCGACACCTTGGATGCCAAGGCATTGGCTGTGTTGCAGGACGGAGGAAATGTGCTGATTACAGCTGCCGGAAAGATACAATACGGCAAAGAAGTCAAACAATACTTCACTCCCGTATTCTGGAATACTTCCTGGTTCAAGATGCGTCCGCCGCACACAACCGGTATTTTCCTGAATGAATATCACCCTCTTTTCCGCGAATTCCCTACCGAGTATCATAGCAACCTGCAATGGTGGGAACTGCTGAACAAAGCGCAGGTGATGCAATTCACCGACTTCCCGGCAACATTCCAACCAACGGTTCAAAGTATTGATACCTGGTTTATCAGCCGGAAAATCGGCATGTTGTTCGAAGCAAAGGTATTGAACGGTAAATTGATGATGACCAGTATGGACATTACTTCCCAACCGGAAAAACGAATCGTTGCCCGCCAGATGCACAAAGCAATCCTGAATTATATGAATTCGGATGCTTTTCGTCCGGCAGACAAGATAGCTCCGGAGCTGATACAAGCATTATTCACCAAAGTGGCGGGAGATGTGAAATCTTATACCAAAGATTCTCCTGACGAGCTCAAACCGAAAATTAACTAAATGGGAATTATCAGGCACGAATTACACGGATTACGCTGTTGCTTTATAAAAGCGTAATTCTAAAAACCGTGAAATCCGTGTAATCCGTGCCTAAATTCCATAAACAATATACATTAAATATCATTTTACATGAAAACTACGATCATAGGCTTGCTACTCTTGGCTACGGCAAGTGTCAATGCACAGGAGAAAGCCCAAACATACCAGTTGGCAGATGCTCCCCGCTACAGTGAGGAGACGGGATATGGATATGATCTCGTCGCTACTCCCGAAAAAGGCAGCAAGGCACCCTTCTTCTTTTCTGTCCGCGTGCCGGACGGTAACTATCAAGTAACCGTTCGCCTGGGAAGCAAGAAACAGGCAGGGGTGACAACAGTAAGAGGCGAATCACGCCGACTGTTCATTGATAACCTCACTACTAAAAAGGGACAATTCGTAGATGAAACATTTATCATCAACAAACGCAATCCCCGCATTTCCGAAAAAGAATCCGTACGTATCAAACCCCGCGAAAAGGCCAAACTAAACTGGGATGATAAACTGACGCTGGAATTTAACGGCGATGCACCCGTATGCCAGAGTATCAGCATCGAGCCTGCCGATCCGTCAGTGATTACCGTCTTTCTATGCGGTAACAGTACCGTAGTCGACCAGGACAACGAACCATGGGCAAGCTGGGGACAAATGATACCTCATTTTTTCGGTACGAACGTTTGTATCGCCAATTATGCGGAATCGGGCGAATCAGCCAATACGTTTATTGCCGCAGGACGTTTGAAAAAAGCATTGAGCCAAATAAAGAAAGGAGATTATCTTTTCATGGAATTCGGGCATAACGACCAAAAGCAAAAAGGGCCGGGCAAAGGAGCTTATTACTCTTTTATGACCAGCCTGAAAACATTTATTGATGAAGCCCGTGCACGGGGAGCATACCCTGTACTGGTCACTCCCACCCAACGCCGGAGTTTCGACGCAACCGGACATATCCGTGACACACACGAAGATTATCCGGAAGCCATGCGCTGGCTAGCAGCTAAAGAAAATGTTCCGTTGATCGACCTCAACGAAATGACCCGTACGCTTTATGAAGCTTTGGGAACAGAAACGTCGAAACGTGCTTTCGTACACTATCCGGCAGGCACTTATCCGGGACAGACCAAAGCTTTTGAAGATAACACCCACTTCAATCCATACGGAGCCTATCAAATAGCCCAATGTGTGATTGAAGGAATGAAGAAAGCCGTACCGGAACTGGCTAAATACCTGAAAATAGACCCGTCCTATAACCCGGCACAGCCGGACGATGTGAATAGTTTCCACTGGAACGAATCACCATTCACAGAAATTGAAAAACCGGACGGAAATTAAGAGATAAGTAGTAGGTATTAAGTATTAAGAATCAGGCATTAGATAAATATGAAAACCAAAAGCATCTTTCCCCTGTTCCTATTGGCAGGCACACTTTTGACAGCAGCTTGCGCCACCCCAACGGCTAAACAGGCAGGAAACAACAGCTTCGAATGGGGGCAAGTACCGCAACAACCGGATTTGTCATGGGCTGATAGTGTAGGCAGCCGGCAAATGCCCGGAAACCATGTAATTTTATCCGCTAATTCTTTTGGCGCAGTAGCAGACAGCACGGTGCTTAGCACGGAAGCTATCCAGAAAGCAATTGACAGTTGTGCCGTCATCGGTGGAGGAACGGTAGTTCTCCAGCCGGGATATTATCAGACTGGCGCACTGTTCATAAAAAGCGGTGTCAACCTGCAACTGGACAAAGGGGTGACTTTACTGGCCAGCCCATCCATTCATCATTATCCCGAATTCCGTTCGCGGATTGCAGGAATCGAGATGACATGGCCCGCGGCAGTTATCAACATTGTCAATGAAAAGAACGCTTCCGTCAGCGGAGAAGGAACGCTGGACTGCCGGGGAAAAGTATTTTGGGATAAATATTGGGAAATGCGGAAAGAATACGAAGCAAAAGGATTGCGCTGGATTGTGGATTACGACTGCAAACGGGTACGGGGCATCCTCATAGAACGTAGCTCGGACATTACATTGAAAGGATTTACCCTGATGCGTACCGGTTTTTGGGGATGTCAGATTCTTTACTCCGATTATTGCACGATAGACGGATTGACAATCAACAACAATATAGGTGGACACGGTCCGAGCACGGACGGTATCGACATTGATTCTTCCTGCAATATCTTGGTCGAAAACTGCGATGTAGACTGTAACGATGATAATATCTGTATCAAATCGGGACGGGATGCAGACGGACTGCGGGTGAACCTTCCTACGGAAAATGTGGTCATACGCAATTGCATCGCCCGCAAAGGTGCCGGACTTATCACCTGCGGAAGCGAAACTTCCGGTAGCATACGGAATGTATTGGGATATAATCTGGAAGCAATCGGCACCTCCGCCGTACTGCGGTTGAAAAGTGCCATGAACCGCGGAGGGACAATCGAAAACATTTATATGACCGAAGTAAAAGCGGAAAACGTCCGTCACGTGCTGGCGGCGGACTTGAACTGGAACCCCAGTTACAGTTACAGCACTTTACCCAAAGAGTATGAAGGGAAAGAAATCCCGGAGCACTGGAGAATCATGCTGACTCCAGTAATGCCTCCCGAAAAAGGTTATCCGCGTTTCCGCAATGTCTACGTATCAAAGGTAAAAGCGGAAAATGTGGACGAATTTATCTCCGCTTCGGGATGGAATGACTCGTTACGTCTGGAAAATTTCTATCTTTATGCCATCGAAGCGCAGACCGACAAACCGGGCAAAATCTGCTATACGAAGAATTTCAACTTGTCTGAAATCACATTAAAGACAGAAGAAAAGAATGTCATTGAACTAAAAGAGAATGAACAAAGTAATATCAACTTCAACTATGTTAAGACATCTCCTGACCATCGTACTGCTGGGAATCTTGCTCATTGATGCGCAAGCACAAGCACTGACGCCACCTGCCGGCACTTTCCGGTTGGGTATATCAAAAGGAAATGAAAGCCACTGGCTAAAGCCTAAAGAAAAGATACAGGGAGTGTCCTTCCAATGGAAAGCACTGCCCGATAGTCGTGGATTTATCCTGAAAGTAGAAGTCGCCTCTGCTCCGGAAGCCGATGCCCTATTTTGGAGTTTCGGCGATTGCCAACCGGATTCGGACATCAATGTATTCAGCGTGGAGGGACAAGCCTTCACTTGCTACTACGGAGAAAGTATGCAATTACGGACGCTGCAGGCTGTCACTCCTACCGATGATATCCGCTTGAGCGACGGACATAAGGATGCAACTCCCCTGATGCTTTACGAATCAGGCAAACGAACCGACCGCCCTGTACTGGCCGGACGTTGCAGTCTCTCCCCGGCTTCTTCCCGAAACGAAGGAAGCAAGCCTTCTCGGCTTTACTTCTGTTTCTACGAACAGAATGAAAAAGCGGATTACAACTACTATATGTTACCGGATATTTTTGCCAAAATCGACAAAAAATGAAAAGGATCTATTTATTATTCAGTCTGTTAATAGGTTGCATCTATCTACATGCAGCCATTTATAATGTAATGGACTTCGGAGCCAAAGCGGATGGGAAAACGATTGATTCGCCTGCCATCAATCGTGCGATTGAAGTGGCCGCACAGGCCGGAGGAGGCACAGTATATCTACCTGCGGGAGAATATGCGTGTTATTCCATCCGGTTAAAAAGTAACATTCATATCTATTTGGAACAGGGCACCCGTATCATTGCCGCCTTTCCCGGAAAAGAGGAAGGATATGATACCGCCGAACCGAATGAACATAATAAGTATCAGGATTTCGGTCACAGCCATTGGAAAAACTCTTTAATTTGGGGAATCGGACTGGAGAATATTACGATCAGTGGTCCCGGCTTAATCTACGGCAAAGGCTTGACCCGTGAAGAGAGTCGCCTACCGGGGGTAGGCAATAAGGCTATCAGCCTGAAAGATTGCAGAAATGTGACCCTGAAAGATTTATCCATGCTGCATTGCGGGCATTTCGCCCTGTTGGCTACCGGAGTGGATCATCTGACGATTCTGAATCTGAAAGTAGACACCAACCGGGACGGCTTCGATATTGATTGCTGCCGGAACGTACGTATCAGCCAATGCACGGTGAACTCCCCCTGGGATGATGCCATTGTATTGAAAGCCTCTTATGGATTAGGACGCTTCCAAGATACGGAAAATGTGACGATCAGTGATTGTTATGTCAGCGGCTTTGACAAAGGCAGTGTAATGGACGGCACTTGGCAGTTGGACGAACCGCAGGCTCCCGATCATGGTTTCCGTACGGGACGCATCAAACTCGGCACAGAAAGTAGTGGAGGTTTCCGCAATATTGCGATTACGAACTGTATCTTTGAACATTGCCGTGGATTGGCATTGGAAACGGTAGACGGAGGACATCTGGAAGATATTGTAATCAGTAATATTACAATGAGAAATATAGTCAACGCACCTATTTTCCTCCGGTTGGGCGCACGTATGCGCAGTCCTGAAGGCACTCCTGTGGGCACCATGAAACGTATTCTTATCAGCGATATCAATGTATGGAATGCCGACAGCCGGTATGCTTCTATCATCAGCGGAGTGCCGGGTGCATGTATTGAGGACGTAACTTTTCGGAATATTCACCTCTATTATAAAGGAGGATATAGCGAAGAGGATGGCAAACGTATTCCGCCCGAACAGGAGAAAGTATACCCCGAACCCTGGATGTTCGGCACTATTCCCGCCAAAGGGTTTTATATCCGCCACGCACGGAACATTACCTTCGACGGCATCCGCTTCCACTTTGAACAGCCGGACGGACGACCGCTTTTTGTAACTGATGACGCAGAAAATATAGAATACTATAACACACTGAAAGAATGATGAATAAAAGACAATGGATAGTTCTTTGCCTGCTCGCCGCAGGTGGAGTAATGCAAGCACAACAATGGCCGGACACTCCGGTGGAAGCACGTCCCGGCGCCAGATGGTGGTGGCTGGGAAGTGCCGTAGACGAAAAGAATCTGACGTATAATCTGGAAGAATACGCACGTACCGGAATGGGAGCAGTAGAAATTACTCCTATCTATGGGGTGCAAGGCAATGACGCGAATGAAATTCAGTTCCTTTCTCCCCGCTGGATGGAAATGCTTAAGCATACACAAACGGAAGGAAAACGTACGGGTATTGAGATTGATATGAATACCGGAACCGGATGGCCTTTTGGCGGACCTGAAGTTAGTATAGAAGATGCGGCTACCAAGGCTATCTTCCAGACATACGAAATAGAGGGCGGCAAAGAGATTGAACAGGATATTAATGTGACCGATCCCAAGCAACAACCATTTTCTGTACTAAGCCGGGTGATGGCATATGATGAGAAAGGCAAATGTATCAACCTGACTGCTCACGTCAAAAAAGACAAACTGCAATGGAAAGCGCCTGCCGGCAAATGGAAAGTGATCGCTCTTTACATCGGAAAAACAAGGCAGAAAGTGAAACGGGCAGCTCCGGGAGGAGAAGGCTATGTGATGAATCATCTCTCAAAAAAGGCGGTAAAAAATTATCTTTCCCGCTTTGACCGTGCTTTCAAAAGTAGCAAGACAAGTTATCCACATACTTTCTTCAACGATTCATACGAAGTTTATCAAGCTGACTGGACGGATGATTTCCTGGAACAGTTCGCTCGTAGACGGGGGTATAAACTGGAAGAACATTTCCCCGAATTCCTGGATAAAAACCGTCCGGAAGTTAGCAGACGTATCGTGTCGGATTACCGGGAAACCATTTCCGACCTCTTATTGGAGAACTTCAGTCATCAATGGACAGACTGGGCACACAAAAACGGTAGTATCACCCGTAATCAGGCACATGGTTCGCCCGGTAATCTGATTGATATCTATGCTTCCGTGGATATTCCGGAATGTGAAGGTTTCGGACTGTCGCAGTTCCACATCGAAGGATTGCGTCAGGACTCATTGACCAAAAAGAATGATTCGGACCTGTCTATGCTGAAATATGCCTCCTCGGCAGCTCATATTGCAGGAAAAACGTATACTTCTTCCGAGACATTTACATGGCTGACGGAGCATTTCCGTACTTCCCTGTCGCAATGTAAACCGGATATGGATTTGATGTTTGTTTCCGGAGTCAATCACATGTTTTTCCACGGCACTCCGTATTCTCCGAAAGAAGCCGAATGGCCCGGATGGTTGTTCTACGCTTCTATCAATATGAGTCCGACAAACAGTATTTGGCGTGATGCCCCTTCGTTCTTCAACTATATCACCCGTTGCCAGAGCTTTCTGCAAATGGGACGGCCGGATAATGATTTCCTGATTTATCTTCCGGTATATGATATGTGGAATGAGCAACCGGGACGATTGTTATTATTCACGATACACCACATGGATAAACTGGCTCCTAAGTTTATCGACGCTATCCATCGCATCAACAACAGCGGGTATGACGGGGATTATATTTCCGATAACTTTATTCGCAGTACACGTTTCAAAGACGGACAGTTGGTTACTTCAGGCGGAACGGGCTACAAAGCATTGGTAGTGCCTGCTGCACACCTAATGCCGAGTGATGTATTGGCACATCTTTATGAACTGGCCAAACAGGGAGCTACTATCGTATTCCTCGAAAATTATCCGACAGATGTACCGGGATACGGTCAGTTGGAACAAAAACGCCAAAGTTACCAGCGTACGCTCCGGCAACTTCCGGCTGTTTCTTTCTCGGAAACAACCGTTACTCCAATCGGAAAGGGGAAGATTATCACAGGAACGGATTATGCACGCACATTGGCCAGCTGCAATATTTCTCCCGAAGAAATGAAAACCAAATTCGGACTACAAGCGATCCGAAGAGTGAATGATACGGGACACCACTATTTCATCTCTTCCTTGCAAAATAAAGGAGTGGACGGTTGGATCACATTGGGAACGAATGCAGCCGCAGCCGCTCTCTTCAATCCCATGACCGGAGAATGTGGTGAAGCTAAGGTAAGACAGGCAAACGGAAAAACACAAGTCTATCTGCAATTAAAATCCGGTGAATCGTTCATTCTGCAAACATATCAACAACCTTTGCAGGCATCCAAACCGTGGAAGTATGTCAAAGAGCAACCTTTCAGTCTTCGTCTGGATCATGGTTGGAAGTTACACTTCGCCGAAAGCAAACCGGAAATTCAAGGAACATTTGATATAGATCGCCCCTGTTCATGGACCCATATCGATCATCCGGCAGCCCAAACGAACATGGGAACCGGTGTTTATTCCTTAGACATCGAATTGCCGACTTTGCAGGCCGACGACTGGATTCTTGATTTGGGAGATGTACGCGAAAGTGCCCGTGTCCGCATCAACGGACAGGAAGCGGGATGCGCATGGGCAGTGCCTTATCAACTAAAGGTGGGCCAGTTCTTAAAACCCGGAAAAAACCACATCGAGATAGAAGTCACGAATCTCCCTGCGAATCGAATTACAGAATTAGACAGGCAGGGAGTGCAGTGGCGCAAATTCAAAGAAATCAATATTGTTGATTTGAACTATCGTCCGGCCAATTATGGACATTGGAGTCCATTACCCTCCGGCTTGAATAGTGAGGTACGGCTGATTCCGGTAAATGTGATGCCATAGTTGAGGCATTGTCATATCATCATACTGCAACAAACTAGTTTTTCAATCTTGTACTTAAGACTTTTCAGTGCAAAGATTAAGGGTTTTCAGTGCAGAGATTAGTTTTTTTATGCAGCCGGTAAGTCGTCCCGTTACAATGGGACAATAGGCACATTGCAAAGTGACCAATATCACCTTATAAGATGATATTGGTCACTTTGTAATATGATTACCTGTCTTTGGGAAGATGAGAAGCACTAAAGATACAAAATTAAATAGTAAAAAGCAAGAGTGAGACAGGAAATATAGCTTCATCCCCTGAACGGATTGATTTTATTTCCGAACCGGGTAATGGACTTAAAAGACTATTTTAAATCCATTACAGCCTGCTCCAACTGTTTCAATGCTTTTTCCAGCGTAGCACGTGGACAAGCAACGTTCAACCGCATAAATCCCTCGCCTTCCTTACCGAATGTTGTTCCATCATTCAGCGCCAGATGAGCATCTTCTACAAAAAGACGGTTCAGTTCTTCCTGATTGAGTCCCAATGCGCGGCAATCCAGAAAGATCAAGTAAGAGGCTTGCGGACGGATCATCTTGATAGCAGGAATATGTTCTTTCAAATACGTTTCAGTGAAATCCACATTTCCTTTAATATATGCTACCACTTGGTCCAGCCATTCTGTACCATGACTGTAAGCAGCTGCTACACTTAAATAAGCAAAGAGATGTCCTTCGCTAAACTCGCTTGCTTCCATATATGTCTGGAAACGGTGACGAAGTTCGTCATTCTCAATAATTGCATAAGAACTAGCCAATCCCGGCATGTTGAATGCCTTGCTGGGAGACATAAAGACAAGAGAGTTCATCCGTGCCTTCTCTGAAATCAAAGCAAAGGTAGGATGTTTGTATGGAGGCAGGGTTAAGTCAGCATGAATCTCGTCAGAGATAACCAATGTGCCGCTTTCATAGCAGATGTCGGCTATCTGAGACAGTTCCTCTTTGGTCCATACACGTCCACCCGGGTTATGAGGGTTGCTTAGAATAAGCAATTTGCATCCTTGAATATCTTGACGGAAGCGGTTGAAATCAATATAATATTGTTCATCTTTCAGGACTAACGGGCTGAATACCACTTCACGTTCATTCTTTTGAGTGACTAAAAAGAAAGGATGATAAACAGGGGGCATTACCATTATCTTATCTCCTTTTTGCGTAAAGCAGTGGATCACAAAAGCCAAGCCGCGAACAATACCGGGAGTGAAAGTCAACATCTCTTCACGAATCACCCAACCATGGCGCTCCTTCACCCAGTTAATAATAGACTCCGACCATTCTTTGCAAGCAAATGTATATCCGAGTACTTCATGCTCCAGGCGTTTTTTCAAAGCCTCTATGACAAAAGGAGCTGTGCGGAAATCCATATCAGCTACCCACATTGGAATCAGGTCATTGCGTCCCCAACGATTCTCTACTGCATCCCATTTTACGGAATCTGTACCATGACGGTTTATTATTTCATCAAAATTATAGTTCATACTGCATAATATTGTTAGGTTATGTGTATAATAAACAGTTAGCAAAGATAGTTGTTTTCGTGGTATTACCGAAAGGCAGCCTCTAATTTTGTATGCTCTATCAAAACATAGAGGGCCGGAGCAATACAGCATCCGACCCTCATATTCATACCCTGAAAAAAAAACTAAGAACCTATTTGTCTTTATTATTCATTCCAACGATGCACTATAAATCCACGCTTACCATCTTCTGTTTTTAAAGAGATGAAATAGATATGCGGATGGCTCGTCGGACCTGTACCGATACGTTTTTCCAAAATAAACTCGGTCAGTTTAACGGCAGAGGCTGCTTTGTCTGTATACGAAGTCTTAGTGTCATTGATAGTCGTTTCAAACTTCGGATTACGGTTGGCAGCATTCACACTATTTAAATTGTTTGCCCAACCACCGTTAAAGTAGACATAATATGTATCTTTCACTTCACCGTTTTGTTGATACCAGTACATATCTTTTGGCGTTGCATAAGATCCGGTACTGGAAACTCCGACCGTGTTAATATCGGCACGATAACCATCCCAATAAATACGTGGCGTCGGGTCGTCAAGATTGAGCGGTACCCATAAATCTATGGAACGGCTTTCCTTTTCCTGGTCGGTCACAGTAATAGTTGTACCACCGTCACCTACCACAGTAACAGTTACTGTAGTGCCGGAGATTGCCACAGTAGCTACCCCTTCATTCAGAGATTTAACGGTATAACCGCCATTACCGGTCAGTATTTTCATTTCACGAAGAATAACACCGTCATTATCCAGACGCAATACTTCCACTCCCTCCGGGAGCGATTCGAGTGTCAGTTCCTGAAGTTTACGTACTTCAACCGTCATGAGAGCACGATTGTAGCTATCATCCGAAAGGCGAACGATGGTGCTACCTATGTCACCGCCTGTCAACAGTATCTCGTTGCCGACCACCTCGGCAGTCACCACATCCTCATTATCACTCTCTACACGATAATTCACACCGTCCAAACCAATACCGATATGCAGGACTTCTCCCTCAACGAGCACCGGATTGTGCGTAGTAAGCGGAACATTGACATAAGGGTAATACACATCTTTGTCATTTTCACATCCCGTCATCAAGCAGAGAAGAGCTAGAAAAGGGATAAAGGATAAATATTTTATTTGTTTCATTGATTCAAGATTTTTAAAGCCCGATTAAATCTCCCCAAGGGAATATCCGGACAGACTGTTAGTTTTATCAAGTTCTGCAATATCCCGTCTTATTAAAACAGAAAGAAGCATAATTGCCATCCCATTAATAATTAGGATTCTGATTTATCGGCCTGCTGCAACGAGGCACCTTACTGCCTACTTTTGTAGATTACGAATGGTTTGGCAATATCAAAATTAACCATGACGAACTTTTCATCCGGATCATCGAGAAACTGCTTCCTATCGTAGAAGCGAATAATGAACCCAGAAAGGTTATCGTATTGTCCGACGTGCTTTTCTCGTTTGACGGAATGAGCGAAACGGCATTGACTTTCAAAATAAAAGCACTCAAGAAACTTGGACAAAAAGCGTATGCACAAAGTGTTTATGACCGTTTCCAAAAGGAGTACCAGCAACTCTATGGAGAGAAGTATAAGGAGAATTCGTTAGAAGAATAAAGACTTGATGCCATGCTTGGGAAACTTTTTTAGTCAAAAGAATAAAGGAACCTATTATAATTAATCATTTTATTAGGCACTTTTAAATAATTGTGTTCCTATCGATAAGAGTAGAGATTTAAAAAAAGCATAAGAGAAATCTCCTAATTGCTATTTACATAGAAAAATAGTACTTTTGTACTCCATTCAAAAAAGAATTTATGACGAAAGCATTATTTTTTGATATAGACGGAACATTGGTCAGTTTTGAAACTCACCGCATCCCGTCGTCTACCATTGAGGCACTGGAAGCCGCCCGTGCAAAAGGACTGAAGATATTTATCGCTACGGGACGTCCGAAAGCCATTATCAACAACCTCTCCGAATTGCAAGACCGGAATCTGATTGATGGATATATCACCATGAACGGGGCTTACTGCTTTGTCGGGGAACAGGTAATCTATAAAAGTGCCATCCCCCAGGACGAAGTAAAAGCGATGGGAGATTTCTGCGAGAAAAAAGGCGTTCCCTGTATCTTTGTAGAGGAACACAACATTTCCGTTTGCCAGCCCAATGACATGGTGAAAAAGATATTCTATGATTTCCTGCACGTGAATGTGATTCCGACTGTATCTTTCGAGGAGGCAACCAGTAAGGAAGTCATCCAAATGACACCCTTTATCACGGAAGAGGAAGAAAAAGAAATCCGTCCGTCTATTCCTACCTGCGAGATAGGCCGATGGTATCCTGCATTTGCCGATGTGACCGCCAAAGGAGACACCAAGCAAAAGGGCATTGATGAAATAATCCGCTATTTTGATATTAAACTCGAAGATACCATGGCTTTCGGAGACGGAGGAAATGACATCAGCATGCTCCGCCATGCAGCCATCGGAGTAGCCATGGGACAAGCCAAAGAGGATGTGAAAGCCGCTGCCGATTATGTGACAGCTCCCATCGACGAGGATGGCATCAGCAAGGCAATGAAGCATTTTGGTATTATCTGATTATGAGCGTAGACACCAATAACGCAGCGTTTCAGGACGCCCTGAACCTGATTCAATATACGCGTCAATCGGTTTTCCTGACCGGGAAAGCGGGTACAGGGAAATCTACATTCCTGCGTTACGTCTGCGAAAATACCAAAAAGAAACACGTTGTACTCGCCCCGACAGGCATCGCTGCTATCAATGCCGGAGGAAGTACGATGCATAGTTTCTTCAAACTCCCTTTCTATCCGCTGCTGCCGGATGACCCGAACTTGAGTCTCCAGCGTGGTCGTATCCATGAATTTTTCAAATACACCAAGCCTCACCGGAAGCTGTTGGAACAAATAGAACTGGTCATCATCGACGAGATTTCAATGGTAAGGGCGGATATCATTGATGCCATCGACCGAATCCTACGTGTATACTCTCACAATCTGCGTGAACCTTTCGGAGGAAAACAACTGTTATTGGTAGGCGACGTATTCCAACTGGAGCCCGTCGTAAAAAACGACGAACGGGAAATATTGAACCGCTTCTATCCTACACCCTATTTTTTCTCTGCCAGAGTATTCGGCCAGATAGACCTGGTATCCATCGAACTTCAAAAGGTATACCGCCAAACAGACCCCGTTTTTGTCGGCGTCCTCGACCATATCCGGAACAATACAGCCGGAGCGGCTGATCTGCAACTACTGAACACCCGTTATGGAAGCCAGATAGAAGAATCGGAAGCTGATATGTATATCACTCTGGCCACCCGTAGAGACACGGTAGACTCTATCAACGAAAAGAAACTGGCGGAACTTCCCGGAGACCCAATTACTTTTGAAGGAGTCATCGAAGGAGATTTCCCCGAAAGCAGTCTACCCACCTCACAAGAGCTCGTACTGAAACCCGGTGCACAAATCATCTTTATTAAAAATGATTTCGACCGCAGGTGGGTAAACGGTACCATTGGTGTCATTGCCGGAATTGATGAGGAAGAAGAAACCATCTACGTTATCACCGACAATGGAAAAGAATGTGACGTAAAGCGTGAATCATGGCGCAATATCCGTTATCGCTACAACGAAAAGACAAAAGAAATAGAAGAAGAAGTCTTAGGTAGCTTCACACAATATCCCATTCGGTTAGCTTGGGCCATCACTGTCCATAAGAGTCAGGGACTGACTTTCAGCCGTGTAGTCATCGACTTCACAGGTGGTGTATTTGCAGGTGGACAAGCATACGTGGCACTAAGCCGCTGTACCTCACTGGACGGTATTCAGCTCAAAAAGCCTATTAACCGTGCTGACGTCTTCGTCCGCCCCGAAATCGTAAACTTTGCCGGACGTTTCAACGACCGGCAGGCTATCGACAAAGCTCTGAAACAAGCGCAGGCCGACGTGCAATACGCTGCTGCTTCACGCGCTTTCGACAAAGGAGACATGGAGGAATGTCTGGAACAGTTTTTCCGCGCCATTCATTCCCGCTATGATATTGAGAAACCTGTTCCCCGCCGTTTTATCCGACGTAAACTCGGTGTCATAAACACCTTGAAAGAGCAGAATAAGAAACTCAAAGAGCAAATGCGCGAACAGCAGGAACGCCTCCGCCAATATGCTCACGAATATCTATTAATGGGTAACGAATGTATCACCCAGGCACACGACTCACGTGCCGCCCTCGCCAACTACGACAAGGCACTTAGTCTCGACCCTAATTATGTGGATGCCTGGATACGCAAAGGAATCACTCTCTTCAACAACAAAGAGTATTTCGATGCTGAAAACTGCTTCAACATTGCAGTCACCCTCTATCCGGCAAACTTTAAAGCTGTCTATAACCGCGGAAAGCTCCGGCTAAAAACAGAAAACACAGAAGGTGCCATTGCCGACCTGGACAAGGCCACCAGCCTGAAACCGGAACATGCCGGTGCACACGAACTCTTCGGAGACGCTCTGTTGAAAGTCGGGAAAGAAGGAGAAGCCGCCTTACAATGGAGAATTGCAGAAGAACTTAGAAAGAAAAAATAGCCTATTCTTCCCGACCTCCGCACCTATCCATCTTTGTCATCTACACACTTACATAAAAATCATCCTACACACAATATCTCCATCAAACAGTGCCCCCGCATGGCCTCCCGGCCTCGTTTTTCCGACGTCAAGCGCAGGTGGTTTCTCCGGCGTTAAAAAGGGCAAACTGTTTGAGCGTAGCGAGTTTCTGCCCTTTAGCCGGAGGAAACACCGGAGTAGTCGGAAAAACGTAGCCTTGATTCTTTCTTTTTGGTTCCTTTTCTTTCGTATCAAGACGAAAGAAAAGGAACTGATTCTCCCTCTATATCAAAAACTTTTATTAGTTTTGCTCTTTGTAATATCTCAAACTCTTAAAATAGAAGCAAATGAAAAAAGGTTTGAAAATCGCAGCTATCACAGTAGGAGTCATCATCATTCTGATGTTCCTTCTTCCTTTCGCCTTCCAGGGAAAGATAGCCGACATTGTAAAAACAGAAGGCAACAAGATGCTTAATGCACAATTTGACTTTAAGAACCTTAACATTAGCCTGTTCCGTAACTTTCCACAGGCTTCTGTCACTCTCGAGGATTTCTGGTTAAAAGGTACTGGTGAATTTGCCAACGACACCCTTGTACAGGCCGGAGAAGTTACTGCCGCAGTCAACTTATTCTCTCTTTTCGGAGATAGCGGTTACGATATTTCTAAAATATTCATTGAAGATACACGGTTACATGCCATTGTATTGCCGGACGGACGTGCCAACTGGGATATTATGAAACCGGATACAACAGCAACAGCCGAAGCTCCTGTTTCAGAAGAAGAAGCATCTTCTCCTTTCAAAGTGAAGCTACAACGCTTTGTTATCAAAAACATGAACCTGATTTATGACGATCAACAAGGAAAGATGTATGCTGATATCCGCGACTTTAACGCAGTCTGCGCCGGAGACTTAGGAAGTGACCGCACTACTCTGAAGTTGGAAGCGGAAACCAAATCACTTACTTACAAGATGAATGGAATCCCTTTCCTGGCCAATGCCAATATCTCCGCAACAATGGATGTGGATGCCGACCTTGCCAATAACAAATACACATTAAAAGACAACACCATCCGCCTCAACGCCATTCAGGCAGGTATCGACGGTTGGGTAGCCTTGAAAGATCCGGCTATCGACATAGACTTGAAACTTAACACGAACGATATCGGGTTTAAGGAAATCTTGTCACTGATTCCAGCCATTTATGCAACGGAATTCTCCAGTCTGAAAACAGACGGAACCGCTACGCTTACTGCAACGGCCAAAGGTATCTTGCAAGGCGACACCGTTCCTGCATTCAACATTGATATGCAAGTCAAGAATGCCATGTTCCGCTATCCGGCTTTACCGGCAGGAGTGGATCAAATCAATATCAGTGCCAACGTCCAGAACCCGGGAGGAAATATCGACCTGACGACGGTCAATATCAATCCTTTCAGTTTCCGTCTTGCCGGAAATCCGTTTAGCCTGACGGCTA
>OHDN01000827.1_pt1 | contig 17819 bp, 18 predicted proteins | sample 1566971 | NCBI WGS metagenome assembly OHDN01 (sample SAMEA3879538, study PRJEB24766) | human gut metagenome | biome: human-associated habitat; feature: feces | place: USA | collected 1985/1987
CGACCGGCCGGATCAGCTCATACATCTCGTCATACGCCGCCCGATCCTTTCGCATAAAGCGGTCGTAACGTCCGGCATTTTTGTCCCAGAAATTCTTGTGTTCCTGCATCGCTATCATTCCTTTCAATGTTAGATTAACCTAACCGATGCGTGCATCCGAGCGGTTAGATGGTGCTAACCATCGTGCCTTGGAGAAGCCGCATCTCTGCGGCCTTCCGCTTATTTAAATAACTCCCTGCAAGCGCCGTACACCAGCGTTTTCAGCACCTGCGGGTACAGTTCCCCAATCTGCTCCTTGTGGGAGACGGTGAGAATCAGTCCCCGCACCGTGGCGGCAGCTAAAGAGATGCCGCAATTCGGCACAAGGTCATATTTCTCCAAAAGCTGGCGGATGTGCGTCTCGTCATCGTGGTAATGTTCCTTTTTGACGCCCTCCGGCAATCTCTGTAAAAGCAACTTGGCGTCATGTTCAATGAAAACCATGTCGCCGGTATCGGACAGCCGCCGGCAGACGGCAAGAACCGCCTTTGCCGCACGCTCCGACGGCGGCAAGCCGTTTGCTTCGCTCAGTGCATGGTCAGCCACTCCGTAAAGCTCGGAGTGAACGTTCTCCAAAACTGCGAAGAAAAGCATTTCCTTGGATTCGTAGAATTTATAGAACGAGCCCTTTGCAATGCCGACCGCCTTCGTCAGCTGCTCTACGGAGGTTTTCTTCATCCCCAGTGTGACAGCACAATGTCTCGTTTCCTTCAGCAACGCCTTGCGGAGCTGCTCAGTCTCGTAATCGGTAAAAGCCAAGCCCACGCCTCCTTAATTATGACCGATTTGGTTCTTTCGGTCATATTATACCGCGCTTTTTTCTGGTTTGCAAGGGGTGTAGAGAAAAACATACGCATTTTAACAAAAAATTATTTTCCCTTAACACATTATTTCATGAAGGCGCTCCTCTTCCTTTGGCAAAGAACTGCACCCCCCCTAAAATCAAAAATGCACCCCCTCCAGACCGTAATTGCACCCCCTTAACGGGTTTCTATCAAAATTACGGTTCTTTTTTTCGTCCGGCTGTTTTGAGGACGGTCAAAGAATAGCCGTAGGCGAGGCATTCCATGTGGGCGGTGCTTCTATCTGATATCCCGGAGACCCGCAAGCACCGGGGTATCTGATTTACAATTGCCGGTGTACTCTGGTTTCCGCTGTGAAGGGTATCGACCAAAGCGACGCACCCAGGGCTTCCAAACTGGACGGGGTGAGCTATGAGGACTGGAAAGCAGGGAAAGATTTAAAACTGCAAAAAGCCAAGAAACTAGAACTTAAGCAACGGGAAAATAAGTTGAAAAACGAGGAAAACCGTGGTATACTTAAGGAAAAGATTCGTTCCGGCGAATTCCCTTTGAAGGTCAATATAGGTCAGCAACGAAAGCATATCGAAGGAACGCATGAGTATAAAACTTATTTAGAGCAGAGACAGAAAAATGGTAAAACGCCGCAAAATATAGTTATTATTGACGAAAAGGAATTGGATAGTGTCTTACAAAAATATGCAACGGCTGGTGACGTTGACGCAAGGAAAAATCCGGACGGGCACGATAAAATCGTTGAATATGTAGATACCGATATCATAGTTGGGCAATACTTCAAAAACGATCAATATCACAATTCCAATAGAGTGGCAATTCACTATTCAGCCAGGGGAGAACACATTTTCCCTGTTCCACCCAAGAAGGAGTAAACTATGGTAAATTTATGGGATTATGCAAATGATCTTCCGGCAGTTGTTATTTGCAAGAAGGACGGAACTGTTATACAAGGTAAGACTATTTGCATTTGGGATGCCAAGGAAACAGAAGATGCAGAAGATTCTATTGCTTTGGATTTGACTGACGGCGGGGTCGAAAGCGTTTACCAAAGTGAGATTGAATCAATTGAAAGAATCTGACAGATGAAAGCGAGGGAAACGAAGCTATGGCAAAGGATGATTTTCACGTTATCGCCTATCAAATTCTTTCTTATCTGTATCAGTGTTTGAAACGTGGTGAAATGGTAAGCCCTGCCCTTTTGAGTGCTGAAAGCACCTATTTCAAAGCGAATGGGCAACAACTGAACCAGCGTTATTGGGCATACATCATTTACAATCTGCAACGGCTGGGACTGATTGAGGGAGTTGTATTTGATGATATCGACAATATGCCCTACCCGTTTCCTGTTGATCTGGAAGGATGTCTAATCACGCCAGCGGGGATTGAATACCTGACCGACAACGCTTTCCTGCAAAAAGCGAAAGAATTCTTGAAGGATACCAAGGCAATTGTGCCATTCGTATAAAAAAGGGGGAATAACCGATGGCAAAACGGATTCAAAAATCATCCGGAGGAAAATCAAATGACTATAACGGCCTATGTTGAAAGAGAAGTTAAACGTAATGAATTGAGCCAAGAACTTGTTACCGAATTAAAGAAAATTTCTGATGATATTGAATTTATCGGAGGCGTATTGTTAAATGTTGAAAACGATGAAGACAAGAAAGCTTTATTAGACTATATAAGGGCAGGCATTGATGTTGATTTTTCTCAAATCCTATTAACTTCCCTATGGCTTTATCAACAAAGAGAAGAAAATATACAAGATAATTAAAAATAGTTTGAAATTTAAGTCTCTGCTTTCATTATCAAGTGAAAGCAGGACTTTTTTATTTGCCTTTTGGTAGGGGCAAGGCGTAAAAGAAGCAACTAAATAAAATTAACAGGAAGGTTAGATATTATGATAAAAGATTTAGAAAATGAAATCTGGAAAGATTGTAAAGGCTATGAAGGCCTTTATCAAGTTAGCAATTTAGGTAGAATTAAATCATTAGAACGAGTAAGAACAAACCATACAGGCGGTATATGGATTTAGCCAGAACGCATTTTAAAAGGAAAACTAACAGGAGACAAATATGTAGTTGTTCATTTTAGAACGCCAAAAGGAAAAGACAAAATAGAACGTGTCAATAGACTTGTGGCTATTGCGTTTATTGATAACCCTGAGCACAAAACCGAAGTGAATCACATTAATTCAATCCGTAATGACAATAGAGTTGAAAATTTAGAGTGGGCAACAAGAGAAGAAAATATAGCTCATAGTGTTAAATCGCACCATAGAAGTAGTAAAAAAATTCTTTGTATCACTACTGGTGAAATATTCTATACGTCTGGTGAAGCCGCATAGAAAAATGGTGGAGCTGCTGGGAATATACGCAAGGCCGCAAGAGAATACGATAATGGAAAAATTAGAAAAGTCTTTGGTTATTCTTATTGTTATATTGATAATGAAAATTACTATCTAAATATGAAAAATAATAATCTAGGAGGATTACAAAATGGAAGAGACTAATACCAATACTACAGAGCAGGAAGGCTTAGAAACAGAAAAGCCTGAAAATGAATAGGTTCGTAGTTTTAGCGAACAAGAAGTTTTAGCTCTCGTTTAGAGAGAAACAGAAAAGGCTTTAAAAACCCAATAGAAGAAATACGAAAAGCAGTTGAGCTTATCAAAGCTTGACGGAGAAGAGAGAATAAAGGCTGAAAAAGATAGTCAAATTGCGGAACTAAAAGAGCAGTTAGCACAGTTTCAAATTGAGCGCAATAAATCTGAATTGAAATCAGTTCTTTCCTCAAGGGGTTTATCTGCTGAGTTTGCTGATATTGTTTCTATTGGTGATGATATTGAAGCCGCACAAGCTAATATTGATAAGCTTGATAAATTATTTAAAGCCGCTGTAAAGGCAGAAGTAGAAAAGCGTTTAGCGGGTGCTTCTGCTCCAAAAGCTGGTAGAACTTATGATGAAGAAATTACTAAAGAATCTGCTAAGAAAATGAGTTTAGCAGAAATGAATACGCTTGCGGCAAAGAATCCTGAATTGTTTAGCAAGCTATTCAATTAATTTTTAATATATTAAAGCTTGATATTCTTCCTATGAAATATCTTATAGCTGTTAATGCATTTTTAATCCTGATATTTTTATATAATTTCACCTCACAGTTTACGAAGGCTCATATAATAGGTAAGATTCTTTCCGTTATGTTATCAGGTATAATTTTGTTCATATATCTGGTATCTGCTAAGTTAGATTCCGTTCTTTCCAAACTGAATCTTCCTGAAATCAATACTGATATCGTTGATATTTGCGTGTTGGCTGATGATAAAGCATCCTCATTAAATGATTTGTCAGGCTACAAGTTTGGATACAACTCTGTTTCAAGCAACGATAATGTAACAGCAGCCTTTAATTCTGTAAAATCAGAAATCGGTAAAGACAACCTTACAATGGCTGAATATAAATCATGGGACGAGCTTATAACTGCATTTTATGCCAACACTGATGTTCAGGCACTTGTAATGAACGACTCTATGATTAAAGTTGTTTCTACACAATATGAAGATTTTGAAAACAAAATTAAAATTATAAAGCAATATGAATACAAAAAGCTTGTTACCGTACAGAAATCTAATGTAAATGTAAAGAAAGATCCTTTTATCATATATGTTTCTGGTATTTCCAGTGAAGATGGTGCAGATTCAGCGTTGAGTAATAACTCCCTCAGTGATGTTAATATTCTTGCAGTTGTCAACCCTGAAACAAAACAGATTCTTCTTGTTACTACGCCAAGAGATTCGTATGTTAAAATTACTGGGCCTAACGGAAAAAAGGGATATGATAAGCTTACTCATGCCGGTAATTATGGTGTAGAGGCTTCAATAAGCACACTTCAGGATCTTTATGGTGTTAACATTGATTATTATGTAAAGATTAATTTCTCCGGATGTGTTTCAGTAGTTGATGCACTAGGAGGCATTACAATTGATTCAGAAGTTGAATTCACATGTGGCGATGATGCTTCACCAATTCCATACCACTTTGTTAAGGGTGAAAACGAATGTGATGGTGAAATGGCTGTAGCATTTTCAAGAGAGCGTCACGCGTTTGTTAATGGAGACTTCCAGCGCGGAAGAAACCAGACTGCTGCTATTAAAGGTATTTTACAGAAGGCAACTTCCCCGGCAATACTTACAAAATATTCTGCAGTACTTGATGCTGTAGGCGATATGTTCCTTACTAATATACCTACAAACACCATATCTGATCTTGTCAAGCTTCAGTTAAATGACAGCAGTCCTTGGAATATACAGACATACAGTATTGATGGAACAACACAGACTCCTACCGGACAGTCTGCTGCATACCTTGAAATCACAGGACTTCGTGGTGCATCTGTTGTTTATCCTTATGCTGATAGCATTAACACGGCAATCCAGCTGATGAGTATGATTCAGAATGATGAAATAATAGATGTAGATGAATATGTTGACAGTCTTAACAACAATTCTAATTAATCAATAAAACATACCCCCGGCAGTCAATAAAACCACCGGGGGTATATTTTTTATAATTCATTATTATAATATATAATTATCTATAACATATGCCACACCACAGTCATCGTTAGATGGTGCATTGACATCTGCATATTTCTTAACTTCAGGATATGCATTCTCCATAACCGCTGCAAGACCTGCATACTTTAACATTGGAATATCATTCATTCCATCGCCGCATGCAACGAGTTCTTCACTTGTTATATCAAGCATTGTAAGCAGCTTATCCAAAGATGCATCCTTTGCAACTCCTGCAGGTACTACCTCTAAGAAATAACTCTCTGAAAAAAATGCATTGATTACTCCCTCATGCTTATCTAACAGGGCTTTCTGTACCGGAAGAAGCTTTTCATGCTCTCCTACAACGAGAAATTTCTCTACAGGATAATCCACAAATTTGCACAAATCATCTACTTTCTTGATTGTAGTGCTGTTGCATATTGCTTCTTTCTTTACATATTCATCAGAATCACTCTCAGCAGCTATCTGCGTATCAGCATATGTCAAAGCATACACGCCGTTGGCTCTTGCAAGACTGCATATATCTGCTATACAATCCTGTGGCATTATTGTCGCAGACATCTGCTTTCCCGTCTTACAGTCAACTATACATCCTCCGTTATACGCCAGTATATAACCGCCTTTCTTGTCAAGCTCAAGCTCTCTGGCTATTGGCGTTATTCCAAAAAGTGGTCTTCCTGATGCAAGAATAACCTTAACCCCTGCATCTATTGCTTTCGCAATCGCTTCTTTATTGCCTGCTGGCACTTTCTTCTCTCTATCAGTTAATGTCCCGTCCAAATCCAGTGCCAATGCCTTATATTTCATACTTCTCTATCTCCTCTTTTCGTCATGTATGAACAATTTAGCATATAACACCAGTGATTTCAACCTAAGATATTCTCATCATGTTAAATGTTGTATATATATTCAGTTTTCCATAACCGAATACAGGGTTAGGATATACCATATATTCTGAACGTACTGCACCTCTTATAAGCTGCGCTTTAATATCGTTATGATTAATCATCTGTGAATTCTTTACATTTACCTGATATGAATATAAAAGCGCAACACAACCCCCGGCATAAGCCGCTGCATAGCTTGTTCCAGTAACCTTAACGCCTCCAGATGGAGCAATTCCATACACACCCACACCCGGTGCAACAAAATCAGGTTTAATCCTGCCGTCAGCGCTATATCCACGCCCACTTTCATAATAAGCAGCCCCTGTATAATGATTATATGCCCCTACACTTATAACACCGTCAGCTGCCGCTGGAACTGTAAGTGTTGTATCCGGGTCGGATTTTAAAAAATATATATCCTGTCCGGAAAACTGCTTTAATGGAAGCCATGCATTATAACTTCCTCTTATATTAGTAAGACTATATATATAGAATTTCCATGTACCCTCAACTGGTGTCTTAAGTCTTACGAATATAACCTCCATTCCAGCCACATTTTCAGTTATCTGATAATCTACCGTAACCGTACTTCCCTCATAAAGAAATGTATACTCCATACTTGCGCCCATTCTTGCAGGTATTCTTGGAACATATTCCCCTGACGGTGATTCAATCGACACGGATAATATATCAAGACTATCCGCCCATATTTCCATCGTAAAACCCTTTCCTGTTCCATCAACATTAATTTCCATAACATCAGGTACCAGGGCTGACATTACTGTCCCTTTATAATGACATTTATTATTAGCTTCATTGCCCATACATGTTATAACTGATATATTTGGTTTTTTTGTAAGATTCTCCATCATTTCTGCCAGAGGAGATGCGCCTGTTCTTGAACCATTAGCACTTCCCAGACCAAATATTATTATCAATGGTTTTCCAAGACGTATAGCGTAATCTTCAAGAAATCTTAAAGCCAGCATAATATCACTTTCCTCAAAAGCTGGAACGTCATCCTTTATCAGAAAAAATTCTCTCAGATACTGTTTACTTTGTTTTAATTTAACCACTAAAAGTTCTGCTCCTGGTGCAACGCCAACATATCCGTCTGTATATGAACCTGCTGATATTGAAGCCAGCAGCGTTCCATGCCCCGATGTATCTCTTTGTGCAACATAAGAATATGGATTTTCTCCGTTATTGTCAGCCTCTATTGCCCTGTCTATTTCATCCTTTTCATATACTCTACCAAAATGTGCATATGTGTTTGCAGCATCAGCACCTGCTTTATCTGTCTGATCCCATATAGCCTGAATTCTTGTATTTCCAAGTCTGTCCTTGAAAACATCATTAAGATAATCTATTCCGGTATCCACATACCCTATGAGAACATTACTCCCGTCTGCCTGCAGATTATCCTGTCCAAGTACCCGTAAAGCACCTATTTCATCAAGTGCACTTATATCCGCATCGCTTTCCATGAGTCCATATAACTTTGGAATAGTAAAATACCCCAGCGAGCTTATATTAAGCTGGCGGTTATCAGGCAGTTCTCCATGAGCTATAATCCATTGCGAATCAGCTCTCTGTGAACATATCCCTGATAATGCCTTAATAGCTTCATCAGCCCCTGGGGTATCTTCTATTATGTAATCATATATATTCTCTTTGGTTATATCAAAATCACACGCCATAACATCTCCTTAACATAAAACAATAACTGTACATGCTATATGTATTCAGAAATGTATTGTATTATTCTGCTATAACTATTATGCTCTCATAGTTATTACCGGAGCACCTTTCTTTTCAACAACATCTTCTGTAATTGTAACTGAACCTATATTGCTGTCTTTAGGTATCTCATACATTATATCAAGCATAAAATCCTCAATAATAGAACGGAGTGCCCTTGCACCTGTATCTTTTTCCATTGCCTTTCTTGCTATGCTTCTTAATGCATCATCTGTAAACTCAAGCTTCACCTCATCAAGCTCTAATAGCTTCTGATACTGCTTAAGAATTGCATTCTTAGGCTCTTTCAGAATATTGACAAGCATATCCTCATCCAGTCTGTCAAGTGAATATATGATAGGCAGTCTTCCTAAAAATTCTGGAATCATTCCGTATTCTCTAAGATCATCAACCGTCACATAAGACATGATGTTCTTCTCATCATCATATTTATCTTTAAGGTCAGCATTAAATCCCATTGAAGATGACTTATTAAGCCTTGTCTTGATAATATCCTCAAGATCTGGAAATGCACCACCACATATAAACAGAATATCCTTCGTGTTAACAGTTACCTGTGGAACCATTGCATTCTTACTTGTCGCGCCAACAGGAACTTCAATTTCACTGCCTTCTAACAGCTTTAACATTCCCTGCTGTACAGACTCGCCGCTTACATCTCTGCTTCTGGTCTCTTTCTTCTTGGCAATCTTGTCTATCTCATCAATAAATATAATTCCATGTTCAGCTTTCTCTACATCATTGTCTGCTGCAAGTAAAAGCTTAGAAACAACCGACTCTATATCATCTCCAATATATCCTGCCTCTGTAAGTGTTGTTGCATCTGTAATAGCAAGTGGCACCTGTAATATTCTTGCAAGTGTCTTAACAAGATATGTCTTACCGCTTCCTGTAGGTCCAATCATGAGCATATTAGACTTCTCAATCTCAACATCACCCAGAATCTTAGCATCTGCTGAAACTCTTTTATAATGATTATATACAGCCACTGACATTACCTTCTTAGCATAGTCCTGACCTATAACATACTCATCTAACTTTCTCTTAATCTCATGTGGTGCAGGAAGCTTAGAAACATCAAGAGCAGGTAACTCCTTCTTATCTTCTTTCTTTTTCTTAAGCTTCTGCTTTTCTGGAACAGGATCTGAATCCATAACGCCAAAATTGCCAAACATGCCCATTCCAGGCATGTTTGACATCTTCATCATATCTTCATAATTAATTCCGCTGCTGTTAATTGAGTCGAATGTTCTTTGCATACAATCCTGACATATATATATGTTGTTAGGCATAACAATCATCTTACCAGCTCTTGATTCTGGCCTTCTGCACACAAAACATATCTTCTCATAATCATCAGAATTTCCATTGTTATTCTTGTTAATATCCTTATCCTCTGTCATATTCTCATTGGTATTATCCATAAATATCTACTTGGAATATATCCTTAAGATGCCTTCTTAGAGCCAAGCGTTACCTCTGTGCTCTTAAGAACATACTCGCTTCCTTCCATATGATAATAATCTATAGTTACCTTCTCACCAGCCTCATAATACTGAAGCATGTTAGTAAGTCCTGACATAGTAGTAACTGTCTGGTCATCAAATCCGACAATTATGTCGTATGTCTCTAATCCTGCCTTGTCTGCTGCTGAATTATCAGCTACAGTTCTTATAAGAATACCTACAGGATATCCATAATATGATGCATAATTACTTGTAATATCTACTGCTGCAATTCCAAGGTATGCTGCCTTATCTGACGAAACCTTGTTTCTTGTCTGCTTAGTCATTAATGAATCAATAATATCCTTAACATTAGAGACAGGGATTGAATAAGCCATACCTTCTACACCATCACTGCTGGTCTTTGCAAAGTTAATAGCAATAACCTTTCCTTCAGAATTAAGAAGAGCTCCACCACTGTTACCAGAGTTAATCGCTGCATCTGTCATAAGAAGTCCTGTAAATGTTACATTGTTGACTGTAATTGAACGGTCCTTTGCACTAATTATACCAGTTGTAACTGACTGGCCTTCACCTAATGCATTACCAATAGCAACAACCTGCTGTCCAACTTTAATATCTGATGAATCTTCAAGTTCTGCAATTGCAATATTAGACGCTGTATCAGATGAAATATCACTTAATGATACTGCGGCTACTGCAATATCCTGATCTGACTTAGAACCCTTAACAGAACAGCTTGCACTTGTGCCATCAGAGAATACACATTTAAGATTATCAATATTATCAACAACGTGTGCATTAGTTACAATAAGTAATTCAGTATCACTCTTTCCTACAATAATACCTGTACCACTTGATGTTGCCTCATAACTCTGTCCATATCCAAAATAACTTGAACTTTTAACTGTTGTTGTGCCATTAAGCTGAACCATTGCAGGAAGGGCTGCTGTAGCAACTGCCTCTACATCCATCTTATCTGATGCTGAAAGATTAGTATCTTCTGTAAGCGAAGAATCTGTCTTAGCAACATTAGAAATATTATTACTTACTGTTGGTATATTAACGCCTGTAGCATTAGACTTATTACTGCCAGCAATCTTTCCGCCTGCATAATTAACACCAAACATAACCGAACCGGCTATTGCGCCAAAAAGTACTGCTGAAAGAACAAAGCATGCAGCTTTCTTTGCAAATCCTCCTTTGTGTTTCCTGTGCTTCTTAGCTTCATAAGGTGCACTTGAAAATGCTGTGTTATTATTAGATGTACTGCCATTATTAGTATTGTTATATGGTATATCACTGCCACTGTAACGGTACTGTGAATCATTCTCATTATTGTCGTTATACATAATCATTCTCTCCTTTTACCATTGTATTATGACAATGAAGATTCCATACATAACAAATGAACACATCTCACTGTCAATACATGTAATATAACAACGAAATGTGTTCATATTGTGTTTTAGTTGTTAATTAAATTTGAACTGATTATAAACCGACAATTTCAGAAACTGCATCAGTAAGTTCTTCTAACTTCTTATCAGCATCTTCAAGACCTGTTCCCTTAACACCCATATAGAACTTAATCTTAGGCTCTGTTCCTGAAGGTCTTGCACAGCACCATGCATGGTCATTAAGCTCGAAGTAAAGTACATTAGATTCCGGAAGTCCTGTAGGCTTCTTCTCTCCTGTAGCAATAACTGTGCACTCATCCTTCTTGTAATCCCTGAACTCTACAACATCCCATGCTCCGAACTTCTTAGGTGGATTGTTTCTTAAATCATCCATCATCTTAGCAATCTGGACAGCACCTTCCGCACCCTTCATAGTTACAGCCTTCTGTCCTTCCTTGAAGTAGCCATACTTATCAAAGATATTAATCATCTGATCCCATAAAGTAATGCCCTTAGACTTGTAGTAAGCTGCTGCTTCACATAATGCCATAACAGCAACAATAGCATCTTTATCTCTTGCATGAGTTCCAACTAAGCAGCCATAACTCTCTTCAAAACCGAATTCATATTCATATGTATTATTCTGCTCAAAGAACTTAATCTGCTCACCAATATACTTAAATCCTGTAAGAACTTCAATAAGCTTTAAGTTATATTCCTTAGCAATAAGATCTGCTAAATTAGTAGATACTATAGTCTTTACAAATGCTCCATTCTCATGAAGAAGTCCCTTTTCCTTTCTCTGTGAAAGAAGGTATTCAGCAATAAGCATACCAGACATATTACCTGTGAATGACTTATATTCACCAGACTTAGTATCCTTAGAATATACTCCCAGTCTGTCTGCATCAGGATCAGTTGCAAGAATAATATCTGCATCAACTTCCTTAGCAAGTCTTAATGCATATGTGAATGCCTTAGGGTCTTCAGGATTAGGGTACTCGAGTGTTGTAAAGTTAGGATCTGGTTTTTCCTGTTCTGGAACAACATATACATTCTTGAAACCTAACTCTCTTAAAATTCTTCTTACAGGAACATTACCTGTACCATTGAATGGAGAGTATACAATCTTAATATCATCAGCAACCTGCTTAATGATATCTCCGTTAAGGCTCTGCTTCTTTAATGCTGCAATAAATGCATCATCCATATCATATCCAATAATGTTATACAAGCCTCTTACTCTAGCCTCTTCTTCATCAATAGTCTTAACATCATTAAAATCAGTAACAGCCTTAACTTCATTGATAATCTGTGTATCCTTAGGTGCTGTTATCTGGCATCCGTCATCCCAGTATACCTTATATCCATTGTATTCTGGAGGATTGTGGCTTGCCGTAACCATAATACCTGCTGTACAGTGAAGTTCTCTTACTGCAAATGAAAGTTCTGGTGTTGGTCTTAATGAAGGGAATATGTATACCTTAATGCCATTAGCCGCAAGACAAAGAGCTGCTTCCTGCGCAAATTCTCTTGACATTCTTCTATTATCATGAGAAATAGCAACACCCTTATCCTGTGTTCCTTCCTTGATAATAAAATTAGCTAACCCCTGAGTTGCCTTTCTTACAATGTATACATTCATTCTGTTAGTACCATTGCCTATGACACCTCTAAGTCCGCCTGTTCCAAACTCAAGATCCTTATAGAATCTGTCCTCAATCTCTTTCTCATCTCCTGCAATTGATTTGAGTTCTGCACGTGTGTCTTCATCAAAATATTCATTCTCACACCATGCTTTGTAAGTTTCCATATAACCCATGCCCTTTACCTCTTTTCTTGATTTATATTAGTCCTGTAAAGCTTTTCTAAAGCTCTCAGAAACTGCTTTCAATGCTTCTTCTTCGTCCGGACCTTCTGCTATGAGAGTTATCTCATCTCCACAGCCAACGCCTGATGCAAGAATAGATATAACACTCTTTGCATTAACAACCTTATTCTTAAATGTGAATGTAATGTGTGAATCAAATTTAACAGCTGTATCACACATTGCTCCTGCAGGACGAAGATGTATTCCTAATGCACTTCCAACTAGTATCTTCTCACTTACCATATGAATCACCTCTCTGTTGTATTAGTTGTTCCAGCTTTTGTAGCAGTCTCTTCTGCCTTTGTTTCGGAATTATTACTTTTTAACTCAGCTTTAACCGTTAAATCCTTACTCTTCAATGTATAGCCTTCTGGTAATTTAACATCAAGCTTGACATTAACTTCTCCTGATGTTGTATAACCAGACAGACTTGCACTGACTGTTATTCTGGATGCATCCAGTGCTGCTGTATTATCAGCATTTCTTTCAACATCAATATTAATTGTCTTATCTATAAAATTATAACTCATACCTGTGTTCAAGCCAACAACTTTAATGTCTGATGTATTAAAAACTATCTTGTCTGAACTAACCGGTACAATCTTCACTGTTATTTCAACCCTTGAGTTATTCAATATATGAAGTGATTTATCAATGTAATTATCAAGTAAAAACTTAAACACTCTGTCCTCTGACAAATCTTCCACATTAATATTGTTGGCAGGAATGACTATTTTCTCCAGATTATTCAATGCATTTTCATCACCATATACTTGTACCTGATTCTGATTATAGGTTATTGAATTTACTCTATATCCATCCTTTGGTGTTCCAGATGTCTGTGCCTCTATAGATACATTTTTAAATCTGACAACCTGTGCTGTATAACTTACAGATGTCTGTGACATATCTATTGATTCATCCTTGATTTCATTAGCATCGTCATCATACAAATGAATATATGCATCACCATGTACATCCCCCGTTGCTCCTGTAACATCATAAGATATTCCTGCATATGATATTGTATCAATAACAGATGATGGTCCAGTCACTTTAATTGATGCCGGATTCAGCGACTCCTTTACAACCGCATGTCCATCTGCCGGATTTCCCGTTACATTAGTAACAACATTGACAGTTTTAGTATCCCTGTTCTCTATACTCAGCTTTACAGCTGATGTCTTAGGTGTTGCTTCTACACTATTAAGCACCTGACCATTCTGCACGACAGATACATGAATATCAACATAATCTGCAAAAGCACTTATTTTACTAAGATCAGCAGTTGCTACAATATCACTTGCCTTAATATTTGTTACAACACTCTTTGGACCACTTACATATACGGAAATCTTTCCTCCATCCACAACCTCATAACTGTAATTCTTATCAGTAAGGCTTTCGGTATTAATTAACTGAACCGTGACATTACTGAATGTATAGCTTGTGGTAGGGTCATATATATTAACGATAATAGTCCAGAGAACAACTGCAAATACAGCAGACAATATTTTCAGACTAAGATTTTTAAATATCTTTTCCTTCATGCTTCAGCCTTCCTCTCCATATTCTGAACGACTTCACATCTATGGTCCTTCTGCGAAGATATTCTAATTTATTTCTAAGAGAATCTGCATCAATATCATGAATAAGCTCTCCGCCGACAGCAACTGAAACCTTGCCTGTTTCTTCTGATACAATTATCGTCATACTGTCTGTAACTTCACTTATTCCTACCCCTGCACGATGTCTTGTTCCCAAAGATTTATTAAGATTACCATTGTCAGAAAGTGGAAGATAACAAGTTGCAGCAACAACCCTGTCTCCTCTTATGATAACTGCTCCATCATGCAACGGAGTGTTATGCTCAAATATATTAATAAGAAGCTGGCTTGTAACAATACCATCCACCGCAATTCCCGTCTTTTCATATTCTTCAAGAATCATATCCTGTTCAATAACGATAAGTGCTCCTGTGTAAGCAGCACCCATGTCATAACATGCTCTTACAATCTCCTCAGCAGTCTTACTACTGAACCGTTCACCTTTATCCCTTCCATCACTGAACCTGAACAATCCAAAAACTATTTTTTTACGTCCAAGCTGTTCCAAGGCTCTTCTTAATTCAGGCTGAAAAATAATAACAAGCGCAATAATTCCAACACTTATTGTCTTACCAGCAATCCATAAAATAGTCTTAAGATTAAGAATATAAGCAAATATTGCAAATAAAGCAACAACTATTATTCCTCTTAGCAAAACCCATGCCTTAGTTTTCTTAATCCAAACCATTACATTATATAAAACAAAGGCAATTATAATTATTTCTATAATATCAGTCCATGTAATATGCGGAACATATAATTTAACCAGATAATCCTGTATGAAATTATTCAATATTATCTCGCCTCCATTTTATAATCTGTACAGCAATATATTGCCATTTATTATTTATCATCATTATCATAGAAAAGAATATCATCCTCTTCTTCAGCTGATGCTGCCTGATATCCTGATTCTGCCCTATGTGAAGAAGTTTTCTTCATATCTCTTATATCTGAAGTTTTCTTTGTTTTCTTTGCATTTATGTGTTTAATTCTTACATCCTCACTTGCAACATTAAGTTTAGGTACAGCCTTAACATAGTAATAATATTCATCATCTTCATACTGTACATATTCCGTTCTCTTATAATCCAGAGCAAAGAACACAACATTGCATACATAGGCTACAGCAGCACCAAGTACAACACCAAGTATCATAAGAATAATACTAAAATCAGACTTAAATGCTATCTGCAACACAACAAGCATAAGAAATTCTGTAACGCTGCCAGCAACTATTGCAATTTCCCATGCATGATTAATCTTCTGTCTTCTTATAATGTAAACAACAAGAATTGTTATTACTGCTGCTATTACCATTACCAGCATCTGCCTGTTCTTAAGAAGACTTTCAACAAGATAAGTTATCTGTTTCATACTTTCTGTTATTGACTGATTAGATATAGCTGCCTCATAATCACTTGCAGTTCTTATAATATAATAAATAATTATTCCAAAACCTACCGGTATAACTGAAAGTGCTGTTGTGCATAATCCAATAACAACTGGTATTGCAAATGGAATTTTCATCCAGCATAAAATAGCTGTTATAATAAGTATATACGCTGTCTTTGGTGTAAATCTGAAATACAGCAGATACATAAGCAATACTATACATAATGTAAGCAATGCAAACTCCGCTGAGATAGCATATAAATGAAACAACATAAACATTGAAAGTATTACAAGAGTAAACCCTCCTGGCAAAAATGCACATACAACAGAAAGTAATATTGCAAATATAGGATTTTTTAATTTATCCATATATCCAATACTTGCATTAATCATCAAAAATGATATAAGTGCAATAATAAACTTTGCTGCTGGTACAATATATGTATTGTATTTGTTATAAAATGTTTTAAATCTTTCCTTGAATTCTAATAAAAATGCCATTGGAGCCTCCTACTAATTATTTCTTTTTCTGTCCTGTATAAAATCTTTCCAGCTTATTAAGCCTTGAAAAATATCTCTTAAGTCCCTTTCTTGTATGTTCATATCTGTAATAATACACAATACCAGAAATGATACTGAATACTATAAGCATAAGCACATAATATAATGATATCTTCTTGGCAAGGCCTACATAATCCAGATTATTTATCTGCTGTATCATTCCTTCTGCATTACACAGGAAATACATTGTCAGAAGTATTATAGCCGCAAATGTTGTTGCAATAACAGACTTAAGAATTCCAAAAGCAATATAGTCGCCCTTGAAATATCTGGCTGTCTTTAACATACTTTTTCCTTCATTCTTTTCATATATTGCCATTTTGGTCATCATCTTAATTTTATTCTCATTAAGCAATTGTTTCACCTCGCAAGTTTAATGTTTTTAATTACATATGGTTAAATATAACATATTTTCTCTTAATTGTATATTACAATTTGAGAGTGTCCCCCACCTGTTGCAACAACAATACGTACCATTCTGTTATCTACAGTAAATGTTCTGTCTGTTGATGCAGATACATAACTATTCCATACATAAGCAGAATTCCCTGGTAATAAATTCTCAATTACACTTTGAATTCTGTTATCAAACGCAGCACTTCTCTGCTTTATATATATAATGGTTACATTACTCTGTGTAACAATCTCACCATAGTAAACTCCATCCTGTCTGCATACATACACATTTGATACAGTCTGCTCAAATCCATTACCAGAAAGCATACTTCCTATATCATAAGAACTATTTCCACCTTTCTGGCTGTTATCAGTATTGCCCGGAACTGACTGGTTATTTTCTGATGTAACACCACCTGTCTGACTATTTTCCGATGAAGCACTGCCTGTCTGACTATTTTCTGATGAAGCACTGCCTGTCTGTCCGTTTTCCTGCTGTCCATGACCTAAACCCGTACCGATATCTTCCTGTTGTCCATGTTCACCTGAACTATCATATGTATTGCCTTTTCCATTATTATTATTTCCTGTATACACAACAAATCCATTAGAAGAACCTTGCGACACTTTTGTGATTCCTTCTACAACCACGGCGTCAGATACACTTCCTACCGTAGCAGTAAGAGTTGCTGTTCCTACTCCGTTGATTGTTATTACACCATCCTTATCTACAGAAAACACCTGTTCATTACTGCTTGTCCATATAAGTGATTTCTCATTATCATCAGGAGATACTATTGCTGTAACCTTAAGGCTTGTTCCTACAGGAATAGCTGTATTTTCAAAAAGAATATCAATCTGTGTTCCTTCTTTAACTTCATATTCATCCTGAGCCTGTGATGGTTTAAGATTAATTTTACTTACATTAACATCTGCCTGTTGTTCATTTCCATCTGATTTATTAAATGATATTATTAAAACAACAGCCAGTACTGCCGCAAGAATTATTCCCATTAATATAATAACTGTTGTACGCTTTATTT
>OHDN01000834.1_pt1 | contig 17730 bp, 12 predicted proteins | sample 1566971 | NCBI WGS metagenome assembly OHDN01 (sample SAMEA3879538, study PRJEB24766) | human gut metagenome | biome: human-associated habitat; feature: feces | place: USA | collected 1985/1987
CAAACTGACCCTCTCCGGGTTTTGAACCTTCCCTGTTGGGGAAGTTGCGCGTTGTGTGGCGCAGTGAAAGGCCGTTGTTGGCGGGAACATCACCCGCACCGAAACACGGGCCGCAGAAGCTGGGCTTGATTATTGCACCGGCGGAAAGCAGGTCGCCTGTCGCGCCGTGTTTTGTGAGTGCAAGCGAAACGGGAATGCTTGTCGGGTAAACATCCAACGCAAATTCACCGTTCCCCGTGCTTCCGCCGCGCATTATATCCGCAGCTTCGGCGATATTGTCAAACAGACCGCCGGAACAGCCGGCAATAACGCCCTGATCGGCCCAAACGCCGCCGTCGTGAATCTTGTCAACAAGCTTCACATTCGCCTTCGGGAAGCGTTTTTGCGCATCCTGTTCGACTTTTTTAAGGAGTTCTTCCGCATTCTGCAGGAATTCATGAATTGTGTATGCGTTGGAAGGATGGAACGGCAGGGCGATCATCGCCTCCTGCTTGCCGAGGTCAATCGTAATCATTCTATCGTAATAAGCGATCGCACCCGGATGCAGCTTTTTGTAAGCCTCGGGACGTTTATGAGCTGTATAGAATTTTTGAGTTTCTTCATCCGTTTCCCAAATTGAGGAAAGGCAGGTTGTTTCCGTTGTCATAACATCGATACCGTTTCTGAAATCGATGGGAAGGTTGGCAATGCCGGGGCCGACGAATTCAAGCACACGGTTGTTTACGAAACCGCTTTCAAACGTTGCTTTAACAAGAGAGAGCGCAACATCATGCGGTCCGATGCCGCGGCGGGGTTTTCCCGTCAGGTACACAAGCACAACCTCGGGCATGGGCGCGTCCCAAGTGTTTTTAAGAAGCTGCTTTGCAAGCTCCGGTCCGCCCTCACCGACGGCCATGGTTCCCAATGCACCGTAGCGTGTGTGCGAATCGGAACCGAGAATCATGTTTCCGCAGGCCGCCATCTGCTCGCGTGCGTAAGAGTGAATTACGGACTGGTTTGCGGGAACGTAAATTCCGCCGTATTTTTTTGCAGCGGAAAGTCCGAACACATGGTCGTCCTCGTTTATCGTGCCGCCGACGGCGCACAGGCTGTTGTGGCAATTGGTAAGCGCATAGGGCATCGGGAATTGCTTCATTCCGGAAGCACGCGCCTGCTGGATAATGCCGACATATGTGATATCATGCGACACAAGCGCGTCAAATGTGATTTTGAGCTTCTCGGGGTCGCCCGAAGTGTTGTGTGCCTGCAAGATTTTGTATGCCATGGTCTCGCGGCGTGCCTCTGCCGGAGGCACCGGAACGCTCTCACAGGGAACGCCGTTCACAAGGTACATGCCGTGCTGAATAAGTTCGATCACTGAAAAACCTCCTGTTTCCGATTCTGTCGGATTTTGAATGTTGTATGCCGAATTTGTTCGGCGGTTGAAATGAGCTGAAAAGTTTCCGAAAACAGCCGTATAAACAAAATGATTCCGCTTCAGCCGGTCGTAATCGGGAAGACGGAATCGAGACGCAGTGCAAAGGTAACACCCTTTTTTGTGAATGCTGAATCAAAATCCTTTTGCAGAACTCGTTCATCCCGAATTTTTGCAAAAATCAAACCGTTCAGCTCACACCCGGTTGTTCCCAAAACAAAACGCGACTGTGCATAATCCATTCAGCCTCCGGTGACGGCAGAAGCTCAGGCCTTCTTTGGGTAATCTGACTTATTTCGAATGTTTTTATCTCTATATTCCGTGCGTTATCGATATCTAAATATCGATATACTTTGTTTAATAAAAAACAAAAACAATCCGAACTTCACAGTGACCGACTCGCCGGGATTTGCACCCGATTCCCCCTTTGCGGAACGCAGGAAGAAAGCCTGTTCTATTCAGTTGCAGCTGCGACGGCAGCATTCCGCTGCACGGGATGCAGGGACGGAATACAGCTTCCGCTCAGGCTCATTATATCATTTTTTTGACGCATGTCAAGTTTTTTATTCGTTTTTTGTCCAATAATTTCATTATTTCGATCGTTATACTATCGATAATCCGACTATCGAATAATTTCGAGCAGTGCAAATTTGCATTCGTTCAAGTATTTTTGTTTCAAAAAGCAAATATAATTAATCAGCCGAGCGGAATTGCTTCCGCACAGACGAAACGCCGCCCGCAAAATTTTCTCGGAGGAATTGAAACAACAATGAAATCAACATGCCGTCATACCGCACGATTTTCTGCGCTTATACTCGTTCTGCTGACGATTGCAGCCTTGTTCTGCGGCTGTTCCGATGCACCGGACTGCGTCACGACTCCGCAGCCGGCCTCATGCAGCCCCGTGCCGACTGCCGTGCCGACTCCCGTCTGTTCCGCACCCGCAACCGACGCCGCCGCACCTGATGGCAAAAAAGTCAATAAAACTCTTTATTATCTGACAGATGAAGGCTATCTCCTTCCGGTTGTTGCATCCGTGCCGCAGCAAGCGGGCATTGCAAAAGCCTGCCTTGCAAAAATGACTGCTTCGGACGAAAACCGCGCCGCACTTTCCAAAAACGGCCTTAAAGCCGTGATACCGCAGGGGACGGAGATTCAGATAAGCATTCAGAACGGCGAAGCGCGCGTGAACCTTGTGAATCTGCCCGTCATGCCCGATTACGACAGTGAACAGCAGCTTTTTGCCGCCGTTGTAAACACGCTCACTGAGTTCGATTCGGTTGAAACCGTTTCAATCTTTCTGAACGGCTGCAATGACATCACCGCAAACGGCAGTCTTCCGCCGCAAAAGCACGGTAAATATGCCCTAAACGTTGAAAACGCCGAAATTGCGACCTCCGGTTCGGCTAAACCGCTGACACTGTATTTCCCGAATGAATCCGGAAGCCTGATGATTCCCATAACACGTTACGCGGAGGGCAGCACGGATTTATACTCCTGTATACAGCAGCTTGCAGCGGGAACGGAGCTGCGCGGGCTTCGCAGCTGTTTTCCGGAAAACACGCTTGTTCTCGGAGCTGTTATCGAAAACGGCGTTTTGACAGTAAATCTTTCATCCGATTTTGAAACAGTTGCAAATGATGCAGGGCTGCTCAATCTTGCGACCCAGTCCGTGTTATTGACTGCTCTGCCCTACGGCAGCATCAACGAAGTGCATTTTGCCGTGAACGGAATTCCGCTCAAAATTGATTAACGGAACCCGCGCAACCGAATCGATTCCGTTTTTAAAAACAAAAAGCACTGACTTATCACCCTTGTTTTAATAACTGCCGCAGCGAGCACCTGCTTTTGCGGCAGTTTTTTGCTGCGCAATACCGACCTTTCGGGCAAATGCATTGCGCGGCCGAAATCGGCGCACGTTTTTTTCGCAGTGAATTCAACTTTTCAACAATTCTGCATGTACACTAATCCGTACTGTTCAAATTCGGTGAAATTTGTCACAAAATGTTAACAAATAGATATTGAATCTGTCTCAGAAGCATGATATTATGCCGATGACGGAAATCGTGCAGCATTTTGTCCGGCCTTTTATTGCCTGAATCATGCCGCCCGTTCTCTGCTAATAATGATAAAGGAATTTTTGCTTCGGCATTTATGATTATGAAATATTTAAAGAAAATTATCGGCACTCTGCTGTTTGCAGCAACAGTTTTCCTCACTGCGTGCGGCCCGTCCGGAAGCGGCAGCGGGAGCATTGTCGACATCGGCGGCTCTTCCGCTCCGAGGCCGAATGTTTCAGGCACACCCGCTTCGGCGGAGACGCCCGCTCCGAGTATGCCCGCAACAGACGTTCCTGCAACGGATGCAGCCTCGCAGGCTCCGACCGCAACCCCGGCCTTGACTTCGGAACCGAGTTCAACGGCAGCACCTTCTCCCACAGATGCTGTAACGGCGCAGCCTTCTTCGCAGCCCAACACCGGCGGCGCAAAATATATTTATTTGACCTTCGACGACGGTCCATGCGAGAACACCTACCGTGTTCTGGATATTCTGGACAGATACAACGTCAAGGCAACATTCTTCACCGTCGGATATTTTGTTGACCGTCGTCCCGAAATCGTGCGCGAAACCGTCAGCCGCGGGCATTTTGTTGCATGCCATTCCTACACGCATGATTTTCCGACCTGTTACGCCTCTGCCGATGCGTTCATGAAGGAAATCGACAAATGGGCAGCGGCATATGAAAAAGCAGTCGGTTCACCGCAAACGAACATCCGCGTTCGCTTTCCGGGCGGAAGCACAACGGGGCTCTGTCCCAAGGACATTAAGGCGGAAATCAAAGCCCGTCTTGCAGAAAAAGGTTACGCATGGTTCGATTGGAATGCCGGCAACAACGACCGTTGGCCGCAGGGCAATGTCAATCACCTGCCCACAAAGCAGTACCTTCTTGAATCCTACCGCAAGAGCATGGATTGGCACGAAAAGGAAAACAGTCCGCATGTTGTGTTCCTTTGCCATGACACCTGCGGCGACACCGTGGATGTTCTTCCGGAAATGATCGAGGATCTCATCGCCCGCGGATACACCTTCCGCACGATCGATATGTATCCCGAAAAATAAAAATTTGAGAAATGCTTTCAATCAAAAACCGCTCATTGCGAGCGGTTTTTTTCAGTTTAAGAGTTTAAGCTTTCGGCGGAATGCACGAACATATTCCGCCGCGATATTTACCTTGAGCCTTTGTCGTACGGAATGCCTTCCGCTTTCGGTGCAAGCGACTTTTTAGAAGTGAACGCAAGCACGATGAGGGAAATTATGTACGGAAGCATGTTGTAAACGGGCTTCGGAATATTGAGCGCAGTCAGGAAATCGAACCCGCTGTATACGTTTGCAAGTGCGCGGAAGAATCCGAACAGCAGTGCCGCAATTGCAATGCGCAAAGGTTTCCACTGACCGAAAATCATGACCGCAAGCGCGAGGAAGCCGAAACCTGCAACGCCGACTTCAAAATTGCACATGCTGACGCCCGCCGTAACATAGGCAATGCCGCCCAATCCTCCCACAGCTCCGGAAATCAGAACGCCGCTGTAACGCATTTTTTTAACGTTTATGCCGACGGAATCTGCCGCCTGCGGATGTTCGCCGCATGCCATCAATCTGAGTCCGAAGCGTGTTTTGTAAAGCACGACCCAGCCGACGGCAAGCGCAGCAAATGCAAGTATCATAAACCAGTTGAATTCCGTTCCTTCAACAAGTGCAAGAGCTTTTTTGTTTTCAACAAAAGCGATTCGCGCCGAGTTGTCCGCACCGGATGTTGTCGCAATGTTGTAAGCCTTTGCAATAACGGTTGCAAGCGCAAGACCGAGCATGTTCATTGCCGTGCCGACAAGCGTCTGATCCGCCTTGAAATTGATGCTTGCCACGGCAAGAAGCAGCGAGTATATCATGCCTGCCGCAATTGAAGCCGCAACCGTCAGCAGCAGTATCACAATCCCGGGCAATTGCGGTGAAAGGTTGTGAAGCACCATCACGCCGCCCAACGCGCCGATCACCATTATGCCCTCAAGCCCGATGTTGATAATGCCCGAGCGTTCCGAAAAGCAGCCGCCGAGTGCGACAAGCAGCAAAACGGACGAAAAAACAAGTGTGTATTGAATCAAAAGCATCATCAGTTTTGTTCCTCCTTTGTTTCTGTTCCCAACGCTGCCGGTTCGGCCTTTGCCGTTTGTTTTTTGTTTTTTCCGTCAATGCGCGCATTCATGCGAAGCTTAAAGAACAGCACAAAGCCGCAGAGATAGATTATCAGCGATGAAATCAGGTCGGAAATCTGTGTCGGATAGAGGCGCGTATCGAGAGAACTGCCTCCGTCCGTGATATGCTGAATAAAATAGGAAGAAAAAATCGCACCTATCGGATTCAGTCCGCCGAGGAACGCCGCCGCAATGCCGTTGAATCCCATTGCGGGAACGGAGCTTTGGTTGATGTCCCACTCCATAAAACCCGAAAGAAACATCATTGCCGCCGCAATGCCCGCAAGCGCACCCGCAATGAACATCGTCAGGATGATATTGCGTTTTTCACGCATTCCGCAGTACTTTGCCGCATTGCGGTTCAGTCCCGTTGCCTTTATCTCATAACCGAATTTTGTTTTTTCAAGAACGACCCAAATGATGATTGCCATTATTACCGCCATCGGTATCGCGATCGTCGCACTTTCGCTGCCGAAGACCTTATTCAGTCCGAGACTCGGAAGCAGAGCGGAACTGTTGCGGCTCACAAGCGTGAAGGTGTCCTTGTATCCGACAGGGCAAAAATCCTTAAGCACCGAATTTACCGCATAAAGGCTTATCCAATTCAGCATTATGCAGGAAATGACCTCGTTAACGTTGCAATATGCCTTAAGCGCACCCGAAATGCAGCCAAGCAGCGCACCTGCGGCAGCCGCCGCAAGCAGACATACATACCACGGCAATTCAAGCCCGAGCGCGCAATACAGTGCGGCACCCGCGCCGAGAACATACTGTCCCGCCGCGCCGATGTTGAAAAGCCCCGTTTTGTATGCAAAAAGAATGGAGAGACTGCACATAATCAGCGGTGCCGTTTTAACGAGCGTGTTTGCAAACTGCTTCATCCGCAATGCACTGCTTCGCCTTGCAAGGAAGTTTTTCAGCACCGCGCCGATCGCCTTCGACGCACCGGAAGGCTCAATTGCAAGCAGAACGATATAGCCCACAACAAGACCGATAACGATGCACAGCAATGCGGCAAGGAAGGATTGAACCCCCGGCTTTTTAAGCAGCCGGCGGAAAAAGCTCTCGCCCTGCACCTGCTGCGGTGCGGAATGCTTTCCGACTTTATTCGTGTTTTGTTCCATACTCTGCCCCCTTTTTTGCGCCTGCCATATAAAGTCCGAGTTCTTCCACGGTGGTTTTTTTCGGATCGAGTTCACCGACAATTTCGCCCTCGTACATCACAAGTATCCTGTCGGAAAGGTTCATAACCTCGTCAAGTTCAAGCGAAATCAGCAGCACCGCCGCGCCGTTGTCCCGCTGTTCAACAAGGCGTTTGTGAATGAATTCAATTGCGCCGACATCAAGCCCGCGCGTCGGCTGAACCGCAACAAGCAGCTTGGGCTTTTTGTCAAGCTCACGGGCAACGATAGCCTTCTGCTGGTTGCCGCCGGACATGCTGCGCACAACAGTCACCGACCCCTGACCCGAGCGGACGTCGTATTGCCGAATCAGCTCATCGGAGTATTCGCGAATCGCGCCGCGCTTTAAAAAACCTGCGGGTGAAACAAACTGCGGCTCAAAATACCTCTGCAAAATCATGTTGTATTCAAGCGAATAATCCAACACAAGCCCGTGTTTATGCCGATCCTCCGGAATATGGCTCATGCCCAATCGGGAACGCTTGCGGATCGGTGCGGCGGTTATATCTTTTCCGCACATCTGCACATTGCCTGCGCTCAGCGGTTCAAGACCCGTAATCCCGTAAACAAGCTCCGTCTGACCGTTGCCGTCGATGCCCGCAATGCAGACGATCTCACCGGCACGAACATTGAAGCTGACGTTTTTGACCGCAAGGTGTTTATGCAGTTTGGATTCCACGCAGACGCCTTCGGCGGAAAGGACAATTTCTTTCGGTTTTGCCTCATCTTTGTGAACCACAAAGTCCACATCGCGCCCGACCATCATGCGGGAGAGTTCCTCTTTTGTTGTATTCTTAACATCGACGGTGCCGATGCATCTGCCCTTTCGCAGCACTGTACACCTGTCCGCAACCGCCATGATTTCGTTCAGCTTGTGTGAAATAAACAGAATGCTCTTGCCTTCCGCCGCAAGGCTTCGCATGATTTCCATCAGCTCATCGATCTCCTGCGGAGTCAAAACCGCTGTCGGTTCATCAAAAATAAGTATTTCGTTGTTCCGATACAGCATCTTGAGTATTTCCGTGCGCTGCTGCATTCCGACAGTGATATCCGAAATGAGTGCATCCGGTTCGATTCGCAGCCCGTATTTTTCGCTCAGCTCAACAACGCGCCTGCGCGCCTCCGTTTTTTTAAGGAAACCGGCAGAGTTTGTGGGCTCAACGCCGAGGATGATGTTATCCAGCACGCTGAAAATTTCAACAAGCTTAAAATGCTGGTGCACCATGCCGATTCCGAGTGCGTTTGCATCATTCGGATCGTTGATTTCAACAGTTTTTCCGTTCTTGCGAATTTCGCCCTCTTCCGGATGATACAGTCCGAAAAGCACACTCATAAGAGTGCTTTTGCCCGCACCGTTTTCACCCAAAAGAGCATGAATCTCGCCCTTTTTGAGCTGCAATGTGATATTGTCGTTTGCAACGATTCCCGGAAACCGCTTTGTGATGCCGATCATTTCAACGGCATATTCGCAAGCATTTGTTCCTTCAGCGTGCATTTTTTTCTCCGCAGGCAGTCCCGCGCCGCTTTGTTCTGTCAATCCGCTGTACCCCCTTCGACTTTTTGAACCGAGTGTTCTCAAAGTCTTATAAATATTATCTATTTTATCACAATTTCGCCCATTTTTCAACACATTGCGGCTTATTGTTTTTATTATTTCACTGATTAATTTTATTGCATTTTTTCTTCCGTGCCTCAAAAAAAGCAAAAGCCGCCGCGGAACATCATGCATCCCGCAGCAGCCTTATTGAACTTTCAGTCTATCATTTAATCAGACGGTTTTCGGGTGCCGCCCGCATTACGAAATTATTGATTAAAAAGCGCAATGCGCATTATCTGCAATGCATCCGCAACGGTAACATTGCCGTCCGCATCAACATCCGCAGCGGGCAGCGCAGCTTCGGGCAGCATATAAACATTCAGCGCATGGCGCATGACCGTCAATGCATCGCCGACAGTAACCCTTCCGTCAAAATCAACATCGCCGGGAGTGCAGGGCAGTTCACCGCCCACGGTTGCCGTGATGGCAATATCATCAAGAATAACACCGCTCTGATCGGTGCAATTGCAATGCATGAACGCAATGCTCAACTCCTCTTCACCGGCGTAGTCGCTCAGGTCGCAGGTGTATTTGCGCCAATTACAGCTGTCGAGAGTGATTGAATCGAGCGTGCCGAGAATTTCATAATCGTAGTACCCGTAATAGTTTTCGTAAATCGAAATCACGCAGACGTCGATATGTTCCGCATAAAAATCCTCATCGAATGCGCTGAGCCAGAAGCTGAGCTGAACGTTTTCCGCATCGGCGGGAATATCGAAATACGGTATGCAGACCCAGTTATCGGGCGTGAGCGGACCGGAAGAGCTGTATGAAAGCGAATAAAGTGCGCCGGGCGCATTGTGACCGCAGGACGTGTCCCAATGCCAATAGTTGCCGTCACCGTCCATGTCGTCGTTCCACCATTCGTCACTCGGAAGCTGTGAAAAATCCTCTTCAAAAATCGTGAATTCCTCTCCCGGCTGCGGTTCGGCCGTCGGTGCCGCCGTCTGCACGGGTTCGCCGATTACAGCAACGTTGTCAAGATAACCGCAGTCCGCACCGGAATTGTTCGATGCATCCTTGTTATATGCCCACTCCACGGTATACGTTCCCGCCTCGTCCGGAGTCCATGTGAAGGTTTCCCAGCCGAGCGGAGTGTTTTCCTCAACGCTGTGAATATAATCGATATATTCGCCGTCAACGATGAATACAAGATAATCCCACATTGCAAGCGCACCGGTCGTAGGTTCACCGTCAACATTCCAGTCAAAGGAAAGGCTCTGCCCTTCCGCAATCGTGACCTGTGCCGAAACCGCGCTGCTTGAATTGGCTGCGCCCGCGTTGCCGCTCTTTGCCGCCGTCCGCCCATCAATTTCAACAACCTGCCACGGATACGCCGAGCCGTTTGCAAACGCAATGCCGCTGCCCGGTGCATTCAGCGCAGCATCAAGCGCGCTGTCAAGCGGAACATTCCTGTTCGCACCCTCCGCAAGCACGGCAGTGCAGAATAAAAGCAATGCCGCAATGCCAATTGTGAGCCATGTCTTTCTTTTCATCATGTGTATCCTTCCGTATAGGTTATTTCCGATATTTGCTTTTTCGATATATCGGTTGGTTCATTATACCATTAATAAGCACACATTGCAATGCAGATTGAGTTGAAATGCAAAATCAATGTGAAAAATGAAAAACGCAAACCGAATCTGCCGATGCTCCCGCGGTTTGCGCCGGTTGCATATTCAAATTTGTTTTCTGCGGCCTCCGTCCGTCGGCAGTGCCGCCGTTTCGTTTGCCGTCGGTTCAAAAGCCCATTGCCGTTCGCATTGCAAGCAATGAATCCGCCGCAGTAACGTTTCCGTCGCCGTCAGCATCCGCCGCCGCGAGTGCCGCGCCGCTGAGGTGAACAACGCCGAGCGCGTGACGCATGATCATGAGTGCATCGCTTGAAGTGACCCTGCCGTCGCCGTCAACATCCCCCGGAATGCCCGACTGCGCTGCGAGAACAACGGAAAAAACTGCCGTGCAGCCTTCAATGTTCACCGTTACCGTCTGTTCGCCCGCACTGCCGCTGTTGAACCCGGTGCAGAATTCATCGGAAAGCGGCATATAGCAATCGCCCCAAACATTCGACCGCAGCCGCACGGCTATGCCCATGGAGCTTATCGATGTTCCGAGCGGGAAATGCATCGAACTCGGAAGCATCAGGCTGCATTCCGTATATCTTTCGCTGAAGCCCGCACAAAAGAGCTGAACCCAATGCTTTCCGTATATGCTGTTCGGCTCATGCTTCATGCCGACACCGATATGCTTATAGCTTGCGGAAAGGATGTTATTGCGGTGACCTTCACTGTTCATCCACGAGTTCATAACGGCAGCCGGTGAATTCTGCCCCGCTGCAATGTTTTCTCCCGCCGACTGATAATTGCCTATGCCGACTTCGTCAAGCACGGTGAAGCAGCTTTCGCCGTTCGGCCTTGTGTGCGAAAAAAGCGTCACGATCTCCCTCGCACGAATCTCCGCACCACTCTGAAGCGTTGAAAAAGTCGTCAGCGGCGACAGTCCTCTTGCAGAACGTTCGCTGTTCACAAGGCGCAAAACTTCCCACTCGTCCGCCGAAACGATCGACGGAATCACCCGCTCCGCTCCGTTCGCAGATTCAACCGTAATGCCCGATGCAGCGGTTTCGTTCGAGCCCGCCGTCAATGCCGCCGCAGAATTCAGCACCGCAAATGCGCAAAGCACGAATGCAAGCAATTGTTTCAAATACCTTTTTTTCATTTTTTACTTCCCCTTTCGGCTGTTCTTCGGCCGCCCGATTTCGCCGAAACGATTCTATCACCGGAAGAGAGTGCTGTCAATCGGAAATGAGCAATTAGTAATGAGCAATGAGTAATTAAATGCAGACCTGCTTCCCCTGTTCAGCTGAGAAAGATAATTGCTCATTTCTCATTTCTAATTCCTCATTCCCGCAGGGTCGTGTCAATCCCCCTATAAGGGGTTCAATAGCGGACTCTCACAAGAGAGGAAGAAGAAGCAGTAGCAGAGCGTATCAATCCCCCTATAAAGGGTTCAATAGTGTAACTGGTAGAATCCAGCAACACCAAAGGAATCAAGTCTCAATCCCCCTATAAGGGGTTCAATAGGCACTTTGCACCAAAGTGCAAATTTTAAAAAGAGGAGAAAATTACATGTATCAATCCCCCTATAAGGGGTTCAATAGAACAAGATAATGCTCTTTTCAAAGATTATAACCACAAGCGGTAGATATGTCAAGCGTGATCATCCCCATTTTATTGGGGAAATCGCGATATATTTGTTTGTGTTAAGAACGTTTTTAACTCAACTCTTCACTCTCCACACTCCACACCCGTAAACAACTCCTCCACCGCTCCCCTTTCAAGGAAAGCAAATGAGCATTTCAATCCCCTATAAGGGGTTCAATAGTGATTGCAACACTGAACAGCACGTCGGTAGCAGGTTCTGCGTATCAATCCCCCTATAAGGGGTTCAATAGAACAAGATAATGCTCTTTTCAGAAATTATAAACACAAGCGGTAGATATGTCAAGCGTGATCATCCCCATTTTATTGAAAAAACGGCGATATATTTGTTTGTGCCAGGAACGTTTTTAACTCAACTCTTCACTCTTCACACTCCAAACCCGTAAACAACTCCTCCACCGCTCCCCTTTCAAGGAAGGCAAATGAGCATTTCAATCCCCCTATAAGGGGTTCAATAGTCTACGGTATGACTATGCGCCGGCAACGGCGGAATATGTCTCAATCCCCCTATAAGGGGTTCAATAGTTGAACTTTCCAAATATGGAGAAATGATAAGAATCATAATTTAATTGTCTCAATCCCCCTATAAGGGGTTCAATAGCCGTCAACCGCGGACATGCAGTTTCCCCCATAAATAAGTATCAATCCCCCTATAAGGGGTTCAATAGTGGAAGAAATTGCTATTATCCTTAACGAGGCATACGTCTCAATCCCCCTATAAGGGGTTCAATAGTTATTAGTGGTCCTAATAATTGCATTAGTTGCAATTATTGTCTCAATCCCCCTATAAGGGGTTCAATAGTGGAGCACACATTATAAACTTTGCGTCTCGTTTCAATAGTCTCAATCCCCCTATAAGTGGGTTCAATAGTCTGTACGTGCCTTGAATAAGGTTTTAGATGAAGGTGTCTCAATCCCCCTATAAGGGGTTCAATAGCAAACATTGATGATTTGATGTTGTTTGCATCGCGCTTCGTCTCAATCCCCCTATAAGGGGTTCAATAGCCAATGAATATATATATCGGGTTGATTTCTGGCCTTTTACAAAACGTCTCAATCCCCCTATAAGGGGTTCAATAGGAAAACAATGAAAAGTCTAACTAAAGGAGTATGCCAAACTCGTCTCAATCCCCCTATAAGGGGTTCAATAGCCGATTTAGAGGAATCTGGTTTCCTCATCGAAGACAGTCTCAATCCCCCTATAAGGGGTTCAATAGGCGAAGCAGAACGAGAGCTGTTCTTCCTGATTAAGGGTCTCAATCCCCCTATAAGGGGTTCAATAGGAAGCCTTCCCACTGCTTAATGCAGTGGACAGAAAGTCTCAATCCCCCTATAAGGGGTTCAATAGGAGTTCAATATGATGTCTTCTATGAAAAAACTGCGTCTCAATCCCCCTATAAGGGGTTCAATAGCCAAAACTGAAAAGTCGTACAGAGATTACATCGTAGTCTCAATCCCCCTATAAGGGGTTCAATAGTTGTAAAAGTCAGGGCGATTGTGGATTTGAAGTAAGTCTCAATCCCCCTATAAGGGGTTCAATAGGAGTAATCAGCCGACCTAAAAAAACTGAGAATTCAGTGTCTCAATCCCCCTATAAGGGGTTCAATAGGGTTGTACGAAGTAGAATTTAGTGCAATGCTTACGTCTCAATCCCCCTATAAGGGGTTCAATAGTGAAATAGACCTGAACAATTTAACCGGAAATTGTCTCAATCCCCCTATAAGGGGTTCAATAGTCGTTGTAAAATGAGAAAGTGATTTTGTTGTAACAGTCTCAATCCCCCTATAAGGGGTTCAATAGAACAAGATAATGCTCTTTTCAGAAATTATAACCACAAGCGGTAGATATGTCAAGGGCGATCATCCCCATTTTATTGAAAAAATTGCGATATATTTTCGGCAATCAAAATGACTACCGCCAATTATTACGGAAATCGGCGTAATAGTTAAGCGTTTTTTTAGGGGTTGCCGAATATATACTTTGCATAACGGATTGCGGCCGTGTATAATAATATCAACAATTCTTCAATTAAAGAGGCAACGATATGCTTTCAAATATTATTACTGTTGAAAACCTACTTTTTCAGGCTGATAAGCTGAAGAAAAAGAGTTTTAAGCCCGGTTTCGATAAAATGGATGCAAAGGCAGCAGTTCTCCGGCTCGAAATCAACGATAAACGATTTTGTAAGAATATTCTTACAATGAACTACGAAACGATGCACGCCGTTGCGTTCGCTTCCGCAAAGCGCGGCGGAGGGTTTATCCCAAATCAGCAATCCGCAAGTTAAGATGCGTGACAATTTATGATACACTCAAAGGGTAAATGTTGAGTTTTTTATAACGAATGAAAGATAGATGGAAAACATGCTCATTTTAACCTTGGGCGTTGCAGCCGATACAATCGATGCACAAGCAAGTGCATTTACTGATTTTGTAAATAAGCACCGAATCTTCTTCCGGAAGAATGATTTGTTCAAGTTCATTTTTGAGTTTGTTGAGCTGTCCCTGTGTCAGATGGCCTTCGAATACGGATTTTTGAACCGGAGAAAGGTATTTTTTAACTGCTTTGTGAACCTTGCCGACTCTCTCAATTCGAATATCATATGCTAATATAATAAACATAGTTTAAGTGTTACTTTGATTGTTGAAATGCAGTATACGGTTCATTTTGTCTGAACTTTCTGACAAGTTTTACGATCTCATTTTCGATTATATGGCCGTATGTCATCATGACTCCGTTTATTTTTATATGGGAATCAACTTTATCGTAAAAAGCTTTAAGAAAAACGGATAAACCGGATTCGTTTAAATAAAACGCCCCGTTGTCCGAGCGATCAAAATGTTCGTTTCGCAGCATTTTGCGGTTAAAGAGTGAAAAGACCGTTCGATCAACAAGGAGAGGTTTGAATATCTCTGCAATGTCAAGGTTCAATGATTCGGGGCGATTATTCGTTGCGTGCAAGTATCCGATTCTGATGTCAAGTGAGGATTTGTTGATTGCAGTGGCTGTCATGTTGTATAGGACGGTGTTGCCGAAGCTCAACGCAGCATTAACCGGGTTCTTTGGAGGTCGTCTTGTACGTTTCAGAAACTTAAAGTCTTCAGAAATTAAAAAGCTGTCAAAACATGCATAGTATGCCTCGCGTGCCCTTGCTTCCGTCAGCAATAATTTCTGATAATCGTTTAATTCGTCTATACAAAACATACACTCCTTTATGCGGTTCAGTGCCGAGTCATAGCACTCTTTATGATTTTGTCCGGAGTAATACTTAATATTGAGAACCGAATGATGCAGGGATGCTTTTACAAATTCGGCGGCGATCGACAGCCGCTCTTCATTCGAGTAATACGCTGCAAGCTGTGAATGTGTTGTTATCGGTGAACGCAATTTTGTGTTCGGAATAAATCTTCCTATGAGACGATTGGTTTTATTAAACACATTTATCTGAATCCCGTTTTGCAGAGAACGTTCCAAAGTTCCGCTGTCAAAAATAACGTTTGAGTATACATTAATATTATCAACGGCTGCAACCGGAATGTTGCATTTGCTTTCATCGGACTCAAATTCCATCGAAAAATCTTTTTGACGCAGTATTCCGTCGTTTAAGATGTCCCGCCTTCCGTGGCCGTCCCGCGGTCTGGTTTCGTGCCAAACTGCGTAAACGCTTTGTTGAGATTCGCCTTTTTCTACCGCAATAAGTCCGTAGCGGCTGCGTTTAAATTTGCAGCCTAAAAAACTGAGATTGATGCTTGAATCGAGCCCGCTCTTTTTTTCATGACGTTCCAAAAGCAGTTCATTCCGCATAAAATCCGATGCACTTTGATAATGGCGGTTAAGCTCTTCGGGGATATCCCCAAACATTGCAATATCGTCAGCATAACGAACGAAAGGGACACCGATGTTTTCCAAAAACTTATCCATGCTGTCAAGATAGATGTTGCACAAAAGCGGACTCAGCGGCGCACCTTGAACAAGTCCCTTGAGCGGGCGTTCGGATTCGCCGTCAAAAAGAACGGGAGCTTTTACAAGGCACAGGATAAAGCTGCATAGCGCGGCATCATTTGTAATTGTCAAAAGTTTTGCTTTCAATCTATCGTGGCTGATATTATCGAAGCAGCCTTTCGGATCAAGCTTTGCGGCATAGCGATACTTGCTGCCGAGTTCACAATATCGCGAAACTGCTTGGGAAAGCCCGCGCCCGGGGCGGTAGGCATAACTGAATTCGGAAAAAAGATCTTCGCATAAAGGTGTAAGTGCGTCAAGAACTGCATAGTGCAGCACAGCGTCCAATGCAGTAAGTTTTGCCAGTTTCCTGTATCCTCCGCCGCGCTTTGCGGAAGCGAACGCAACGGCGGGCATCGGCTCATAGTTCATTGTAAGAATATCCTTACAAAATCGTTTCCCATTGATTTCGAGCCAGAGAACTGCTGCCTTTGCATCCATTTTATCGAAACCGGGTTTAAAATTCTTTTTCTTCAGCTTATCAGCCTGAAAAAGTAGGTTTTCAACAGTAATAATATTTGAAAGCATATCGTTGCCTCTTTAATTGAAGAATTGTTGATATTATTATACACGGCCGCAAGCCGTTGTGCAAGCTATATATTCGGCAACCCCTAAAAAAACGCTTAACTATTACGCTGATTTCCGTAATAATTGACGGTAGTCATTTTGATTGCCGAAAATATATCGCGATTTTTTCAATAAAATGGGGATAATCGCCCTTGACATATCTACCGCTTGTGGTTATAATTTTCGAAAAGAGCATTATCTTGTTCTATTGAACCCCTTATAGGGGGATTGATACTTTCTCACAGCTCTCACTTGGAGTGAATTCTATCATACTATTGAACCCCTTATAGGGGGATTGATACATCTACCTGGGCAGCTTGCTTATAGGTCAATGCCCGCTATTGAACCCCTTATAGGGGGATTGATACATTATTCGGTAATGATATACATCATTCCTTTTTTCTATTGAACCCCTTATAGGGGGATTGATACTTTTATGAATCTTCCTAAGTCTCTTATTTTCGATTTCTCTTTCTTTCCCTATTGAACCCCTTATAGGGGGATTGATACCATATGAGAGGTATGGATCATTTGATCCTTCCAACTATTGAACCCCTTATGGGGGGATTGATACTTGTAACATACAACCCTTGATCTTTGACCAAGACTACTATTGAACCCCTTATAGGGGGATTGATACATAATCTTGTGCAAACAAGAGAATATGCTAATGCTATTGAACCCCTTATAGGGGGATTGATACTAATCGCCCGCTGGAATGCGTGAGCATAATAGCTCCCTATTGAACCCCTTATAGGGGGATTGAGACCCTGTTGTTGATCGAAACTGTTTTATGAAAGCAATCCCTATTGAACCCCTTATAGGGGGATTGATACTTTGCAACTAGCTTTACAAGCTCGTTGTCGTTGCTATTGAACCCCTTATAGGGGGATTGATACACAATCTTTTCGGCATTTACATTCTTTTTTACACTATTGAACCCCTTATAGGGGGATTGATACGTTATTATTAAGTTTAGGAGTACCATCGGCATTCCTATTGAACCCCTTATAGGGGGATTGATACACGCTGTAAACGTGCTTTACCTCATGTGGAAGCCCTATTGAACCCCTTATAGGGGGATTGATACATGATTCTTATCATTTCTCCATATTCGGAAAGTTCCTATTGAACCCCTTATAGGGGGATTGATACCCTAATCATCAGCTAATGAGACTATTAGATTAGCTATTGAACCCCTTATAGGGGGATTGATACATAAAGTGTTTCGAACTTCTTTGCATAGGAGTCCTTGCCTATTGAACCCCTTATAGGGGGATTGATACGTATCGCTTCAAATAACTCCCTGTTTGGTGTATAGGCTATTGAACCCCTTATATGGGGATTGAGACTTGTTGATAATTCAAGCTTTATGCCCAAACTACCTATTGAACCCCTTATAGGGGGATTGAAATGCTCATTTGCTTTCCTTGAAAGGGGAGCGGTGGAGTAGTTGTTTACGGGTTTGGAGTGTGGAGAGTGAAGAGTTGAGTTAAAA
>OHDN01000837.1_pt1 | contig 17712 bp, 6 predicted proteins | sample 1566971 | NCBI WGS metagenome assembly OHDN01 (sample SAMEA3879538, study PRJEB24766) | human gut metagenome | biome: human-associated habitat; feature: feces | place: USA | collected 1985/1987
CAGGCAGGCATTTTGTATCGGCTCTCATATCCGATAAGCCGTCCGCATATATGAGGAACGATAAGTCCGACAAAGCCGAGTATTCCTGCGAAGCTGACCGCCGCACCTGCAAGCGCCGCCGCAATCATGAGCAGTACGAAGCGTGTCGCTTTTACGTTAAGTCCGAGCGTGAACGCAGTTTTGTCGCCGAGCGAAAGCACATCGGTCTCGTTGTGAAGAAGAAACGCCGCAGCTATCCCGACAGCAATTATTATCCACGCAGGAAAAAGCTTTTCGAGGGTTATGTTTCCGATGCCGCCTATTTTGAACGAGGATATTCCCGACAGCGTTTCAGGGAAAAGCTCCGTCACGGTGTCCGTTCCTGCGTTGAAAAGCGAAGATATCGCCGCACCTGCAATGACAAGCGTAAGCTTTGAAGCTTCGGTTTTCCGTGCAATTATGTAGACCGTCATCACCGCCGCGAACGCTCCGACAAAAGCCGCCGCAGGAAGCATTTTCGCCGCCGTCGGGAAAAGCGCGGAGCAAAGCACTGTGAAAAAACCTGCGCCTGCGTTCACGCCGATAACTCCCGGCGAAGCAAGAGGATTTCCGAGGACGGCTTGAATAATCGCACCCGACAGTGCAAGTGCCGCTCCTGCGAGCATTGAACCCAGAACTCTCGGCAGTCTTATGCAGTAAACTATCCTGCCGTCCGGTGTACTCTTTCCGCTTGCAAGCGCAGAAAAGACTTCGCTCGGACTTAGCCGAACCGAACCAAGACAGATCCCTGCGAGTGCTGCTGCAAACAGCACGATGAGAAGCACAAGCAGGGTTATGAGCTTCTTATTTTTCTCCGAAAAGGATATCCGCAAGCTGCTGATATGCTTCACCCCATTTCGCATTCGGTCTGTAGTGGAAAAGCTGCTTCGGGAGGACAACGAACCGACCGTTTTTCACCGCCGAAAGCTCCGACCACGCAGGATTGGAAAGCAGTGTATCGTCAAGCACCTTGCGAGCCTTTTCCTCGTCTGCGCCCATAAAGGTCACGAAGATAAAATCGGGGTCGGACTTGACTATAACTTCAAGGCTGAGATCGTCAAGAAGTGTTCCGTTGTCGGCTATGTTCACGCAGCCGAGGGCTTTTAACATTCCCCCTGCAAGGCTCGAACTGTCCTTTGCGTGAACAGCCGAGGACGAAGCACGGAGATACAGCACGGTCGGCGGCTCTTTCCCCGAAACGGACGCGAGAACTTTATCTATCTGCTTCTGCACCGCCTCGCCGTTCTGCTCGTAAAGGTCGGCTCTGCCCGTGATATCGGTGAATTTTTTCAGCACGGAAAGATACTCGCCGAATTCGTTCACGCTGAAATAAGCCGTGGTTATGCCTGCATTTTCGAGCGTATCACGAAGCTTGGTATGCTCGGCGATATCGGCTGAAAGCACGGCGAGATCAACGCCGAGGTCTATCATCTTTTCAACGGACGGAGATTTCATCTTTCCGATATTTACCGTTGCTTCGGGGACTTCAAAAAGATGCTCGTCATAAGCGTCCGCAGTTACAGCGGAAAGCTCACCGCCCGAGAGAAGCCATATCTCCGCCAAACTTCCGCTGCAAAATGCAGCTTTCCGAGGTTTATCGACCGTGACTTCATAGCCGAGGTCGTCCGTAAAGGTATAGCCTGCGTTTTTCTGCGGCGCGTTTTTTCCGCAGCCAACCGCAAGCGTTGTTACGAGCATAAGCAAGGCTATAAGAAATGCTGTTTTCTTCATTTTCATAAAATCCCCCCCAAAAAAATCGGACATTATCCAAGCCGCAGCAGGGATAATGTCCGATCACGTTATTCTTTTACGTTTTTTATGATACGCCGAAAAAGCCGTTTTGCAAAAAGCGCAAAAAGGCAGCACAAATAAGACCGTTTATACGGCCTGATTTTTTCGCATATCATCGTTTACGTTCCGGAGTTCCGCAGATCATAAAACAACACCCTGACACGGGAAAAATACAGGCAAGTATTCCGACTTATTGTCCGCCGAAAACGGCTCACATACGCCTTCCCAAGGGAAAATACCCTCAGTGACCGACTTTACGTCATGTATGCTTAAGCTATGACAAAAGAACAGACATAGCTGACAAAATACGGCAACGGCCTTGCTCAGGATTCGCACCTGATTCCTTCTATACTAAAACCCAATTAAAAACTATACAAAAAATCAAGCAAAAATTCTAATTTATGATTTTTGCGCAGATTTTTTGTCTATAGTTTTATTGGGGTTTAGTATTTGGCTCGGCAGGCTTTTACAAAAGCTCTGCTTTTGCACCTATATTTCGACAAATATTCATATAAAAGTTATTTTAACATCTCGAAAAATGTTTGTCAAGGGATATTTTGTGAATTTGGTCTTATACAAAATGACCTTTATACTATATTATATGGGATATTATTGACGGATAACATTGCTGTCCGTTTATGGATATCTTGGATATTTGCAAAAATTGTTTATGTTACTAAAAGTGACACAGAAAAAAAATTTAGAAAGATGGTAAAATTAACTTGAAATATCATTTGAGAAGTGCTATAATTTAAGATGCAAAAATGTAATAAAATTTTCCATTGTTTGTTATAATTTCGCAGAGGCTGCGGAAACGCTTTACATTGGGGAATTTTGGACATTATTTTGCAGGAACAACAATGCAAAGAGGAGTCTTTGCACAAAAATTTATCATGAAAGGATGATAATCATGGAATTTAAAAAGACAGTGGCAGGAATTTCCGCTGCTGCTATCGCAGTAACTCAGGTCGCTGCGGTCATTCCAATGAACACATTCGCTGCAACAGAAGATGTAGCAAGCGCTAACGTTCAGTTTGCTTTGAACTACAAGGCTGGCGGCAAGACGAACAGCGTTACAGCTGCAGCAAGCGAAAAGACAGCAACAGTAAATGCTGACGATATCGCTTCCGTAGAAGACTTCGGTCTTTCTTTCAGCGGTGCTATCACAGGTGCTGATCTTGCAGACGGCGACAAGTACACATTCACAGCAAACGGTCTTACCGTTACTGCAAAGGAAAAGGACACAAAATCTGTTGACACGACCGGCACAGTTTGGGTTGAAGCTGATGGTGTTGACCTCGACGGTACAACTGCTGCAGGCAAGCTCGATGTTGAGAATGCAGGTGCTGAAGGTGATACAGTTACTATTGCTTACACCAAGGCAGCTACTGATATCAAGGTAGTTGACTCCAAGGGTGCAGATATCACTAACACAGTATCGGAAGAAGGAAAGTTCACTTTCGTTCTTACAGCTGATTCCGCAAGCAAGTTCACTATTTCCGGTGACGGCGTAACGGTTGGAAGCGTTAAGGTAACAAAAAAGACTGAAACTCAACTCAGCATTGGTAACCGTGCTCTCACAACAGAAATCGGCGATCAGACGGTTACCGCAACAGGCGGTGTTGCCGGTGATGAGGTTACTGTTACATTCTATGAGACACCTGATTTCGGCGGTGTGGGTAGCCTTACAATTGCAGGTGTTGACGCAGCAAATAACGGAAGTCCATATACTTTTGAACTCACAGAAGACATGGTTACTAACGGATTCACGGTAAGCGGCAACGCCTATACTATCTCCGAAATCAAGCTTGTACATACAGAAGAAGCCGATCTTAATAAGAGCGGTGAGATCAAGGATACAAAAACTCCTGCTACAGTAACAGTTGCAGCTGACAAGTTTGCAGATGTTGCTCTTGTTGACGGCAGCACCCTTACTGTTGGAACTGCAAAGACCGGTGAAAACGATGGTACGATCACCATTAAGGCGGGCGACGTTGTTATTACAGAAGGTACTGCACCTGCAGAAAGCTATACACTTAACGCAGAGCAGGCTGCTGCTGTAAAGGCAAACGGTCTTACTATTACAGGTTCGGGCATCAAGCTCGCCAAGGTTGACTATAGAGTTAAGGGCGAAACAACAAAGGGTCAGACAATAACTCTCTTCTCCGGTTCTGACAGCGTTGTTTGGTCTGAAACCTATGCATCAGAAACACAGACTTGGGAAACACTTGTTGAAGATACCGCAAAGACAACCGTTTCCACAGACAAGCTTACTCTTGGAACTCTTGAGGCATTCAAGGACAAGTACGAAAACATCACAGCTACTTGGTCTGAACTCACAGCTGTAAAGGTAACTCCTGACGCACCTACAGAGGTTCAGGGTACACTTCCGTTCAGCACAGAAACAGACCTTTCCAAGAACTATATCAAGTTCGGTGCTGTAGCTGACGCTGCAAAGGACGGCACTATCACAGTAGGTGTTAAGGACACTGACGGTGCTGCTGTTGTTCTTAAGGACGCAGACGGCAACAAGCTTGATGAAAAGGCAGTTACAAGCGATGCAACTTCCGTAGTATTCACACTTACAGAAGAGCAGGCTGCAAAGGTTGCACAGGGCTTTATCATTGCAGGTACAAAGGGTACAGTTACTTCTGTTGCTTATAAGGCTAAGGCAGAAGAAACTGATCCTGTTGACAAGGATACTGTTGAGATCTGGAAAGGTGAATTCGATTTTGGCGAATGGGCTAACAACTTTACAGAACTTCCTGCTTATTCCAAGGCTGAAAAGGACGGCACATTCACTATCAACTACACTGTAAACGATGGCGTTGAGTACGCACAGTTAATGTTGGCAGATAAGGGCAGCGAAGCAAATGAATGGAAATGGACTGACCTTACCGAAGCTGAAAATCTCGCAATACCTTCAACAAACCACAGCTTTACTCTTACAGATACAATTGCTGATTCCCTTAAGAACGGCAGAATCATTATCAAGGGCGCAAATGTAACACTTACTTCCGTTACATACAAGGCTCCCGCTTCATCCGGTGAAGACAAGAAGGAAACTGTTCTCTTTGAGGGCAGCACCGACATGGGAACAGAGTGGAAAAAAAGCGAGACTATCGCTAAATTTAACGCAGTCAAGGGCGGCACTATCACTGCTGAATTTGAAGAGGGCTCAACTGAATACTGGCAGCTCAAGGTCATGGACGGCGGCTGGACACCTCTTACTGCTCCAAAGACCAATAAATGGGGCAGCGTTGAACTCGGCAAAAATGCTACATTATACTCATTTGATCTCAATGCTGCTGATGCCAAGGCTGTTTCAAGCAATGGTATGGTCATTTCCGGTTACGGCATAACACTTAAGAAGCTCACTTACACAGCTCCTACAGGAGAAGTTGAAGAAGATAAGATCGCTATCAATGCAGCAAACTTCCCTGATGCTAACTTCCGTAAGGTATTGACAGCATACAGCTCCGGAAAGGTAAAGAACGTTCCTGCACTTACCGAGGCAGATATTGCAAAGATCACAGACCTTGGCAATGAAAAGTCTGATACAAAGTTCAAGGACGAGGCTGCAAACCTTGCAAAGGTTGTAAACTTCAAGGGTATTGAAAAGCTCACAGCTCTTAAGTCCCTTATTGTTAAAGACAATACACAGAGGAATTTCACGGCTCTTGATCTTTCAAAGAACGAAGCCCTGACATTCATTGATGTAAGCGGATGCACAAACCTTGCTAAACTTGACCCCCCTGCAACGGATGCTGTAGAAACACTTCTTCTCCAGAAAACAGCTATCGCAGCAGTTTATGTTTCCGGTTACACAGGACTTAAGGTACTCAATGTTTCCGATACAAAGCTCACAGCTCTTAATGTTAGTACGAACACAGAGCTTGAAACACTTGCTCTTGCAAATGTAAAGGTTGCTGAACTCGACGTTGAGGCTAACACAAAGCTCAAGACTCTCGATGCTGCAAACTGCGGTCTTACAAAGATCGACGTTTCCGCTAACACACTTCTTGAAAATCTTGACGTTTCGGGCAATAGCCTTATCACTCTTGACCTCACAGGTCTTACAGCTCTCACAGCTGATAAGTTCAAGGCTGACAACAACAAGAGAAATATCGGCACGGTCATTGACGGCAAGTATGATCTTAAGGATCTCGTTGCTGAAGGACTTGTTGTTGATAAGATGGGCGACATCAAGGGCGCAACACTCGCAGAGGGCGTTCTCAAAGACGTTGCAGGCAATGTAACATATACTTACGAGACAGGTCTTGCAACAGAAGGTCTTGACAAGGTCACATTCACACTTGCTCCCGAAAAGGTAACTTCCGATAACTTTGAAGTTTCATATACGAACGGCGTAGAAATGAAGTCCGTTGTTTGCGAGACATGGGACGAAGTTCTCAAGACAATGACCAACAAGAACGTTGATTACAGAGTTGAAGTTAAAAAGGACGTTGCTGTTGACAAGCTCACAATGCCTACAGCTGCAAAGGCAAAGAGCGTTACTGTTGCCAGCACCGGAAAGACTATCACAACCAAGTCAGCTTCCGTAACACTCCCGACCAATACTTTGTTTGAAAATGTTAAGATCAAGGCTCTTGATAAGGACGGCAAGACACTTGCAAAGACATTCACACTCAATGCAAGCAAGAATCTTACAGTTGCAGGAGGACTTGAAATTGAGGCACAGGCATCAACTATCAAGGGTGGTGCAAAGTCTGTTCTCGAAACAGTTCAGTCAGTTAATGAGTTCAATTCTGCAATAACCGGCTTTGGTACTGTTCATGTTAAGAACGGAGCTGTTACATTCAACAACACCGTTAAGGTAAAGGAACTTGCTGTCGAAAACGGTTCTGTAGTTGAGATCGGCAAGAATGCTGCAGTTACAGTTACAAACATTATAACATGCGGCAGCGTTGCAAGCAAGCTCGTTTATACCGATGCCGAATACAAGCCGGTCGCTGTAACAGGCAATATCATAGGCAATGTCAAGCTCGAAGTTGGCATCAGCTACAAGAAGACTGCTGCTTCCGCAGGAGAGGGACAGGAGCCAACTGTTGAAACAGTCAGCAGGTTCGCTAAGGACGATGTTGTTCTCGTTTCCAAGAGTGTTAACCTCGCTGCTGTTGACGCATCCGAATCTCTCCCTGAAGGCGCAACACTCGGCAGAGATAAGTCCGACATTAAGGTAATGGATACCGTTGCTACAATGAACGGCGTTAAATACGCACAGTGGAGCGATATCACAAGCACGATCGCTGCTGTTGCAAAGGCTGACAAGAACTTTGCTAAAACTGCAATATATAATATCGCACTTTCCAAGGAACTCAATGCTAACGGCGCACTTAAGATGCCTGCAGCAGGTACATTCGGCACACTCATTATCAGGAGCGATGCTGATGCACAGACACTTAAGTTCACAGGCAATCTCACACTCACAGGCAAGACAATATTCGAGAATGTTAAGCTTGAATCTGACAAGATCGTAAATAAAGTTGCTACAGCTGCTGACTTCTCGATCTCCGCAGGCAAGAATGAGCTTACTCTTAACAACGTAACAACGGCTGATAAGGCAAGCATCAAGACTATCACTTCAAGCGGCGTTGTAAACCTCGACAGAGTAACAGTCGGCACAGTAAATGCTGCAACAGTCAACGTTACAAAGACTACCAGCATAGTTCCGGGCGCTGGCGCTGTCAACGGTGAGGAAAAGACATGGGAAGGCAAGGATGTTGCTGCAAGCTCCGTAACAGTTAACGGCAACCTTACTGCAAAGACCGCTCTCAACCTCAAAGGCGACAATGCAAGCCTCACAGTTAAGGGCGTTGTAAATGCAATGTCTATCGAAGCTGAAAAGGATACTGCAACACTCGCAGTTTACACACAGCCAAGGGGCAAGAACGCACTCGTTATTGGCAAGAACGGTGTAACAGCCGCATCTAAGAGCCTCCAGTTCGTTCTCGTTGATTACACAACAGGAAAGACTGCTCATATCACCGAAGACGTTGTTCTCGGTACTATCGCAGGTACTTATGCTGATGAATTCGTTCCTTCCAACGATAACCTTGATGCAGAAGATTCTTACTATATCCTCAAGAGCGGTAAGAACCTCATTGCGAAGTCCAAGGATGCTGCTGCAGATTACGTTACCGTAAAGATCAACGGCAAGACAGCACGTTACAAGACTGTTGACGAGGCTATCAAGGAAATTTCCGCAACAGGTAAGTCCACCGATGTCGTTGAGATCACTATCACAGAAAAGACATTCAAGGATGCAATTGATAAGCTTCCGCTCCCAGCAGCAGGCAAGTACAAGACACTTACTTACAAAGCTGCTAATGCTGTTGCTGTTAAGGTAACCGGCGATCTCGCACTTACAGGTAACCTCGTCCTTGATAATGTTGACATCGAAAAGGTTACAAAGGACGGCAAGTCAACTGCTGCATTGAACGTAAATGTCGGCAAGTATGAGCTTTATGCTAACGGCTGCTACCTGAATAAGACAGCTGATGCTGCAGAGGGCAGTGGCGAATACAGTGCGGTTGCTAACATCAGCGGCACAGGTAAGTTCACTACAGGTATTGACATTGTTGTAAGCGGCAAGGTAAACGGTACAACACTTGTTCTCCAAAACAGCAAGGTAACTCTCGACGGAGATAATGCTGCATTCACAGGCAGCATCGAAGCAAACAGAGACTGCACATTCTCCTACACGAATGCAAAGAACGTTAAGTTCGTCAATATCTCAAGCGACAATGCCAGCAGTCTTAAGCTTGACGGTGCGGCAGTTAAGGAAGATGCAGTTCTTGCATCTATCACAGGCGACTACACCAAGGATGCTGTTGTTGTAGACGGTGACCTCAAGGTAGTTCGTTCCGGCAATAGCCTCAAGGCTGTAAAGGCTGAAAACGTTGTTGAAGTTAACGCTTACAAGAATAACGAAGACTTTGAAAACAAAAATGTCGACAAGGTAAGAGCTTATGACTCCGTTGCAAGCGCAATGAACGACATTTCAAGGATCAAGAACAAGAATGCTTGTTATGAAGTTGCTGTAAAGCCCGGTGATGTTCTCGTTCTTCCAAAGGCTAATACCTACTATGGAATCGTACTTACAGCAAATGAGGCTGCAGAGATCACAACAGCAAAGGATCTTACCCTCACAGGTAACCTTCGTCTCAGCGACAATATAACTCTCAATAGGGCTGACAAGAAGGCAATGACAGTTAAGCTTGGCAGCTACGCACTCATAATCGACGAGAATGCACACGTTGCATATGACGCTGAAAAGAAGGTAAGCCAGTTCGTAAATATCGACGGCAGCAAGGGTGCATTTTTTGCCGACGGTGATATCACAGTAAGCGGCAAGGTTAATGTTGATCACTTCAAAGCACCAAAGACAACTCTCGGTGACAAAGCATCATTCACAGCTGCTAACATCATTGCAGAAGGCGGTGAATCGCTCGACTACAATGTTAATATCGCAAACAAGGTCAAGATCGGTAATATCTTCGGCAATGGCGGTATTGTACTTAACGTTGACGGCGAGATCGCAGATAAGCAGATCGCTGTACTCACAGGCAACTATGTTTTAGATTCTGTAACTATCGGCGACGGCAAAACTTATGTTTCAGTTCCAAAGGGCAACAAGCTTATGGCTGTTGCAAAGGCAAATGCAAAGGTAGCTGCATTGACTTTAGACGGAATAACAACATACTTATTCGACACTTATGAGAATGCTGTAAAGGCAGTTGCAAAGCTCGGCAATGCAGATACAAAGGTCGAGATCGACGTAACAGACGTTCAGCCTGTAAGCGGCAAACTTGCACTTCCAACAAATGGCAAGTATAAAACACTCACAATCACTTCCAATAAGGCTGTTACACTTAAGGTCAACAGCGACATTACCCTCACAGGTAACCTCGTTATTGGCGGCAAGGTAACCCTCCAGAAGAAGGAAGGCACAGCAAAGGATCTTCTTAAGTTCAAGTCTGCAACGGACAGGAAAACAAAGAAGGCTCTTTACACCGTAACGGTTGTTGACGACGCAAAGGTTGTTAACGGTTCAGTTAACGGCGAGCCGATCGTAAATCCGGAACCCACAGAACCCGAACCTGTACAGAAGGAAACAGTTAATGGCACACTTCCTTACAGCGGTTCGGTTGACCTTTCCACAAACGTTCTGAAGATTGCAAAGACAAACGCTACTATAAATGCTAAAATTAATGTTCTCACAGTAACACTTCAGGAAAATGTTACAAGTGCTATCGTTATCAAGGACGCTAACGGCGATGTGATCTTAAGCCAGGCTCCTGCTGAAGGTAAAACAACAGTTTCCGTAATTCTCAAAAATCTTATGGCTGAGGCAATCATAGAAAACGGCTTTACTATTGAAGGCGAAGCAGGTATTGTAACGGGAGTTACTTGCACAGAACCTACAGCTCCTACAACTCCCGAAGCAAAGGGTGCATATGGGGGTTCCCTTAACTACAACGGCGATGGAATTGACCTTTCAAGCTTTGTTTTGCAGATCAATAAAAAGGCTGTCGTTGAAAATGGTACTATCACTGTAACTCTCAAAGAAGAAGTTACAAGTTCCGTTATTTTCAAAAAAACTAACCGGACCGACGTTATTAAAACCGTAGCTCCGACATCGGGCAGCACTACCTATACTTGGAAACTTTCTGCCGATGATGCAGCTTACATTGCAGAAAACGGATTTGTCATTGACGGAACAGAGGGCGTTCTGACATCTGTTACTTACACAGCTCCCGAAATTCCCGGTATCGATGACTGACAACGATTCGGAAGACATCTAAGTTTCTCAAAGCCAAAAGCTGAAAAAACAGCTTAAAAAATAAAAAACGGGCAGTCTATCATAGGCTGCCCGTTTTTTTATGATATTGTGTTTTTTAATAAAACTATTGACTTATTGAACAAAATATCGTATAATAAATGTATAGAAATTTATTTTTTTATGAAATTATTACAGAAAGGCGGAAACCATTATGAGATTAAACGGAAAAGTCGCTGTTGTTACGGGTGGAAGCAGAGGCATCGGATTTGCTGTTGTCAAAGCTTTTTTGAAAGAGGGCGCTTCGGTCATTCTTTGCGCAAGCAAAAAAGAAACAGCCGATAAGGCGGTTTCCGACATAAAGGCAGAATGTCCCGATGCAAAGGTCGAAGGTATTTTCCCGAACCTCGCCGACTTTGCGGAAGTAAAAGAAACAATGAACGGCATTGCCGAAAAATACGGCAGGATAGATATTCTCGTCAACAATGCAGGCGTTGCCGATATGATGAAATTCTCCGATTATACCGAAGAAAATTTCGACAGGGTAATGGATCTCAATCTGAAAGCTGTATTCAACTGCTCGAAAGCGGCTGCGGATATTATGACGAAGCAGGGTTCGGGCGTTATCCTCAACACCTCATCTATGGTAAGTATTTACGGTCAGCCGTCGGGCATCGCATATCCGACATCAAAATTCGCGGTGAACGGCTTCACTCTCTCGCTCGCAAGGGAACTCGGACCATGCGGAATAAGGGTAAACGCAGTTGCTCCCGGCATCACCGAAACGGATATGATGAAGTCCGTTCCAAAGTCGGTGATAGAGCCGCTCGTTGCGCAGATACCGCTCAGACGTCTCGGACAGCCCGAGGATATCGCAAATGCTTTTGTTTTCCTCGCTTCGGACGAGGCTTCATACATCACGGGCGTTGTTCTTCAGGTGGACGGACTTGCACGTTCATAATATAATACAAAATAAAAAGGACGCTGTGAATTGTGCAGCGTCCTTTTTATTTTGTCACAGTGTTTCTATCAACTCGCGGATAGCCTTTTCTGTGCGCTTTATCTCATCATAAAACTCCGAAGCGGATATGCGGTATGCTCCGTTGCCGAGGATTATCGTCTGTTCAAGGTTATCCGAGGTCGCGACCCTCACTCGATGCTCCTTGCTCAGATCGTGCGTTGCTTTTTCGATATAGGTATCGGCGGTCTCGGCTTCTTTCGTGTAAACGACAGTGATGTTGTTGACCTTTTCCACCTCACCGACCGAGCCTTTTACCTTATATGCATCAAAAACGAGGATAAGGCTGCACTGTCGGAAGCCCTGATAGTTGCAGAGCGTGTTTATCAGCATATTTCGGGCAAGGTCGAGATTTTCCTCGGCGGCTTTTTTCAGCTCGTCCCATGCGAAGATTATGTTGTAACCGTCAACGAGGAGGTATTCGGGACCTTTCGGGATAGGTGAAACCTTGACCTTTTTCGATGAAGCAGGCTCTTTTTCCGTGTACATTGCGGTGCGCTTGTCACGCTTTATCGGGCCGTATGTCCGCTCGAATATTTCCATAAGCTCCTTGTCCTCGACAAGTCGGTCACGGTAGGAGCTTACCTGCTGTCTTGTTATCGGCTCAAAAAAGTCATCGTTATGCTCTTTGAGTGCGCTTTCGAGGTGCATATAGCTGCCGACTTCGTTCCATTTTACGTTAAAGCCTGCACCGTGAGCGCAGAATACCGAGTCAGCGGAATTGTCGAGGTCGCTTTCGGGGTCATAGCCTGCGGCAGCGATGATCTCATCTTGGTTATGGCACGGAAAATAGCCTTTTACCGTACAGATAAGCCTGCCCCTGCCGTGAGTGTAGCCAATAACGTCCGAATGGTAGTCCTGCATTTCCGAAACGGGAGCATTTCCGATTATGACCGTCGTTTCGCCGTTGGAAACGGGCGGCTCGAATTCGCCGCACATCTGCTGAATGTCCGTCAAGGCTCTGCCGACGTTTTCGTTCGGAATTTCAAGTCTGAAATCATAGCGAGGTTCAAGTAGAACGCTTTTCGCTTTCATAAGACCGTTGCGCACGGCTCTCCACGAAGCCTGACGGAAATCACCGCCCTCGGTATGTTTAAGATGCGATCTGCCCGAGGCGAGGGTTATCTTCACATCGGTCAGCGGCGAACCCGTTAGAACGCCGAGATGCGTTTTTTCCTGCAAATTTGAGAGAATAAGCCTTTGCCAGTTCTTGTCGAGGTCGTCCTCACGGCAGGAGGAACAAAACCTAACGCCACTCCCCCGTTCCGCTGGTTCAAGGATAAGATGCACTTCCGCATAGTGACGGAGCGGCTCATAATGTCCCACGCCCTCGACCTTGTTTTCGATAGTTTCCTTATAGGTTATGCCGCCGTTGCTGAAATCGACATTCATTCCGAAGCGTTCGGCAATGATGCTTTTCAGTATTTCAAGCTGGATTTTGCCCATTAAGGCAATGTGTATCTCCTGCAGCTGCTCGTTCCAGACGATGTGGAGCTGAGGGTCTTCCTCCTCCAGTATGCGAAGCTTGCTCAAAGCAGTGTGAGCGTCAACATCGGGCGGCAGGTCTATTCTGTATGAAAGCACGGGTTCTATCACGGGTGAGAACGAGTCACGCTCCGCACCAAGTCCCTGACCCGTTACAGTCTTAGTCAGACCCGTTACGGCGCAGACAGTTCCCGCCACCGCTTCGTCAACGGCTTGGAATTTTGCACCCGAGTAAATTCGTATTTGATTGACCTTTTCCGTCCATCTTTTGCCGAAGTCGCTCACGGCGGTGCGGACTTTAAGACTTCCGCCCGTTATCTTCATATAGGAAAGTCGGTTGCCCTGACCGTCATCGGCAATTTTGAAAACCTTTGCGCCGAACTCGTTTCCGAAAACGGGCTGTGCGGTATAGCCGCACAAGACTTCGATAAATTCGTCAACGCCGATATCTTTAAGTGCCGAGCCGAAACAGCACGGGAAAATTCTTCGTCCTGCTATAGCCGAAACGATGTCCCCGTCATTTACGCTTCCGTTTTCGAGGAACTGCTCCATAAGGATATTTTCGCACATCGAAACTGCTTCATAAAAAGCTTCTGAGCTTCTGTCAGCGGAAAAATCAACAAAGCCTGCGCCGAAGCGCTTTGTCAGTTCGCCGATAAGGTCGGAGTTCCGATTTTCGGCGATATCCATTTTGTTTATGAATAAAAATGTCGGGATATTGTACCTGCTCAGAAGCCGCCAGAGCGTTTCGGTGTGGCTCTGAACGCCGTCCGTACCGCTTATGACAAGCACTGCATAGTCAAGCACCTGCAGAACACGCTCCGCTTCGACAGAAAAATCGATATGACCCGGCGTGTCGAGCAGTGAGATTATGCAGTCACCGCGTTTAAGCACTGCCTGCTTTGAAAATATGGTTATTCCCCTGCTTCGTTCGAGGGAATTGTTATCGAGAAAAGTATCTCCGTGGTCAACTCTGCCGAGCCTGCGAATTTCGCCCGTTTTGTACAGAAGCATTTCGGAAAGGGTCGTTTTTCCTGCGTCAACGTGCGCAAGTATTCCTATTGTAAGACGTTTCATCAAATCACCAATCAGCGTTTTTTTATATTTTAGCATATTAATTTGTTTTTTTCAACTGCTAATACTGATTTTAAGCAAACACGCAGACAAAATCGGCACATCATCCGTTCAGCCGTGAGCCTGAGGCTTACATTGGTGAATTTTCAAGCCTTATGCTGTTAATTATCGCACTGCGAACCTCTTCGGTAAGGCTCTCATCTGCGTAAAATCTGATATCTGCGCTCAGACCGTTTCTTGTTACGATGTATTCATAAATTTCCGTGCCGTAGGATATTTTATGCACCATATAGTCGAAGCCGTCAGCGGCTGTTGTTTCGTCTATTACTTCATCATCGGCGGAAAAAGAATAGTCCCGATCTTCGACAGCATTGTAAACTCTGTCTATCCGGAATATCGGCTTGCCGAAATAATATCCCGAGCTGTCTACAGATGTCCATTCGCTCGGCATCCTGAACGAGATCACAGCCGTTCCGTTCTCATCGTCCGAAGTAACAGTTCCGTCTGCGTTAAGTGTTACTATCGGCATTTCCGCCGTGATATCCTGCATTGCATTTATGTCGATCACAGTGTGAACAGGTGCGATGCTTACCGTTCTGAGAATATCCTCCGCTTCGGAAAAGCTGAATTCTTCGTCGCTGGAAAATCTGAACACCGCATAATATCCGTTTTGGTGAACAACGAAATAATGCGTGTCATATACGCCGTCATGATCCTCCATTGAGGTGTGGATATAATAGCTGTAAGGGTCGTTCTCACCGCCGTATTTCTCGTCAAGCTTTTGTATCTCACGCCCCGAAACCATATCCGTCAGAAAACCCTCGGTCATAAGTCCGCAGCTGTCGGGATAAACGACATTCTGTTCAAGCATTTTTTTGTCGCCGAGCATAAATAAGCCGTATCCGTCAGCGACCCAGTCCTTGGGAACGGAAAAGCGAATGTCAACTATCTCTGCACTTCCGATAAAATTGTATGCGCCGTATTCATCGGGGAAAACTATCTGACGTTTCAATGATATCTGCTGTAAATGTGTATGTACGAAAGCAGGCTCGTCAACTACGTCATCATCGGAAACGTCCTCGGGTTCTTCGTCATTCAGTGTCATCGTGAGGAAATATGCAGGCTGTTCAAGACCGATATCACTCACGGGTTCGCCGCCGTACTCAACTGTCACACTGTCGCCGACATTGGCGAAATTATTTCCGATAAGGGGGCGGCTGTAAACGACGGCAGGCTCGTTTGCCTTGAAAATCCCCGAGTCCTCATTCGGTATAATGACATACTCCTGCCATTCATAGCCCGTTATCTGTTCATTGCCGCCGACCTCGGAGATCGTTGCCGTAAACTGTCTGGGCGAATGATCCACCTCGTCAACGATACGGAAGCCGTTTTCGTTTGCGGCGGTGATGATGTATGACTGCACGAAATTTCCGTCAAGCCTGTACTCCGCAAAAACTTCAACAATGCTGTCATTTTCATTCACATTGTACTGCTCCGAAAGCGGCGGCAAGGTATATTTCCAAGCCTCGTGGAAAAAGCTGTCCTGCTGAACGGTGAGCGTGAAAATATCATCATCGGGAACGTTTTTGCCGTTGAGATAGGCTCTTGCCGCATCTGTCGGCTGGGTGAATTTTTCCGAAGCATTGCCGCCGACGGCTTTGAGCCGATATATCTCCCGGCCGTATTGTACATACCAAAGCTCATCGTCCATTACAAAAATATAGCTGTCAAAGCCGTCCGTATCGGTGAAGATTTCAGCGCAGTATTTGTTTTTGAAGTCGGAAAGATGCTTTGCTCCGTCCTCCCAGCCGATGCCCTCCACGCTGTTGTATGTGCTGTCCCATTCTTCATCGGTGAAAGGTATCTCCATAGGTTCGGAAAGCTTGTATGTCTGCGTGTCCTCGCCCGAAATCGTGAGCGTTCCGTCCTTTATTTCGTAAGTCAAGCCGTTGTTATCACCAAAGTAGCAGTCCTTGTAAGGCGCGGTGTACATAAGCTTATCCGTGACGTAAATTCCGTTCGGTATAGGCTCGAAAGTGTTGTCCTTTTTCACCGCATTTGTCAGCAGGCAGACTGCGGCGGCAATAACTGCGATGACCGCTGAGACAACGGCAATGACCTTCGGTTTTTTCGCACCGAGAACGCCTTTTATGCGGCTTTTTATATTGCTTTCGCCGAAGCTGAGAACACCGCCGAGGGAGAGCCTGTTCTGTTTGAGCGAAATGTTCAGAAGTGCGTTCGCATACGCCTTTTTCACGTCCGCATCAAAGCTACCGAGCGCCTTTTCATCGCAGGAAAGCTCCATATCCTTTGTCATGAGCCGATAGGAGAGCCACACCATCGGGTTGAACCAGTGAACGCAGAGCGCCGCCATTGCGATGAGCTTCACGATATAGTCCTTTCGGTCAATGTGTGTCTGTTCGTGTGCGATTATGTAAGGTCTGTCCCCGTCGGCGATGTCTTCGGGGAGATATATGTGCGGTTTTATCAAGCCGAAAACGAACGGCGTTTCGATGCTTTCGCAGGTGTAAACATTTCCGCCCGAAAGCTTCGCATTACTCACCTTTTTCCTGACGGAAGCATACGAAATCACTGAGTAAACAGCCATTGCAAACACTCCGAACGCCCAGACAAACGCTCCGACAGCCATTGCGGTCTGCATCGGGTTTGCACTTGCAGTCGGCTGTGCAGGGGGAAGCTGTTCGCTTATCGCATTGTTCACGGGAGGAACGGAAACGGTTATCCTCGGCTCTGCGGCATATTCAATATCGTTCGGGATAAACTCCATCTGCCCCGAGGTCATCGCAGGCTTTTCGGGAACAAGCACGTTGAAGATGCTCACCGCCGATGAGAACGAAAACGGGCACAAAAGGCGTATTCCAAGTATCGCCCAAAGCAGATAGGAATACTTTTTCGGGAGCTTTTTCATTGCGATGCGCAGGATAATTATTGCGGCGGCGATGTATGCGCCCGTTATGCTCATATTGAGTACAGTTCTGAAAATTTCCGTCATATCTATCACCTCTCCGTATGATCATCAATGAGCTTTTTCAGCTCTTCAGCCTCTGCTTTGGTTATCCTTTCTTTCTGCAAAAACGCCGTCAGGAACATCGGCAGTGAGCCGCCATAATCCTTTGAGATAAGGCTCTCCGAGCGCTCGGTCAGCACCTCTTCACGGGAGCAGAGCGATGTTATCACGGCATTTTCGCTTTTGACAAAGCCTTTGCCCGAAAGCTTTTTTATAACGGTATAAACGGTGGATTTTTTCCAGCCGAGGCTGTCAAAGGCACGCGTCACAAGCTCGCCCGAGCGTATCGGTTCGTTTTCCCATATCAGCTCCATAAGCTTCAATTCGCTTTCCGAAATTTTCACATAAATCCCCCTTTCAAGCTTTGGTCTATAAATATAGACCCATCTGTTAAGCTTAGTCTATCACAATAGACCGCATTTGTCAAGAGGTTTTCTGTTTAATTTTCGGCGACATTTCCTGCAAAATAATGCAGATATGCACACCAAATTTCTA
>OHDN01000846.1_pt1 | contig 17604 bp, 14 predicted proteins | sample 1566971 | NCBI WGS metagenome assembly OHDN01 (sample SAMEA3879538, study PRJEB24766) | human gut metagenome | biome: human-associated habitat; feature: feces | place: USA | collected 1985/1987
TGAACTTATTCTATCTGTCGATTTTGTCTATAGAACGATCGAGAATTAGTATTAATTTGTACGCTGCTTTTTGCGGCTGATTTTATTTTTATACATATTTGCGTCCGCTTCCTCGAGAAGCCTATCAATGTTGAGGTCGTTGGTGAAGAGGCACATTGCTGTTCCGACGCTGGCTGATATATCATAAGGCTTTCCCGAAGATTTGTTTATTTCGGTGAGAGCCAGATTAAGGCGCTCCGTTCTTATGATAAGGTCAATGTCAGAATACTTTCCGACACCGATAAGGCAGAATTCATCGCCGCCTGCACGGATACATATTTCATTGTTCCTTGTCACGCTGCTTACAGCTGCGGCAACGGAGTTTATTCCGTAGTCACCCTCGCTGTGTCCATAGGTATCGTTTATGGATTTCAGCCCGTCCATATCAATGACAAAAGCAACGACGTTATCGCCGTATTCCGCTTTCGAGAAAACGTCACGGATATAGGCGTTCATTCCTCGGCGGTTATAAAGTCCCGTCATTGCATCACGCTCGGAGAATTTGAGTATTTCCTCACGGATACGGAGCATTTCAAGGCAGTTATTGACGTTTCGTATCCAGTTTACGTCTACCGTGTTTATTGTCTTTAATATTGAAAGTCTGCTTTCCAGAACGGCATAGCCCATTGAATACTCGTTGAAATGAACGGGTATAAAGTAGAAAACGGACGGCTCGCTGCGTTCTTCGGAGAGCTGTGGGAGCATGAGCTTCGTATCAAATGATCTGCGGAAATCAAAGCCTGCAAAGTCACCCGAATGATCCCGCTGCATATTGTTATAGGAAACGGCGAGAACCATTTTATCGGGATAACCCTTGATCTGTCGTTCGGAAGTGTCAAGGAAATTTTCATTAAGGCATAGACAGAATCTGTCGATCGGTTCGAGAAGGTAAGCGTGGCTGATGATCTTTTCAAGACCGTCCGTGATGCTTTCGGCACTTGTGAGGTCTTCGAGCATATAGCTTTGGAGAAGAAGGCTGATATCGTAATTTGAATCGCTGGGCCTACCGTTATGGTAGTTATGATTAATATTGAAAAGTGAACCGTAGAGGCGGCTGCGGAGATATCCGTAGTTTTCCTGACAGCCGCAGCTTGAACAAATTTTCAGACCTGTTTCGGGAAAATCGGGCGGATCGAGGACAGGCGCATCGGGATCGATGAACGAACGGAGCTTGTTTATTGCCAATGCCGCTGCGTGGGATATATCCGGTGCGTATGTTGTGACGGTGATGCTGTTGAGGGCGGCCTCGGTAGTCGCATCATAGCCTGTAACGATCATCTGATCGGGGACTTTTATGCCCTTTTCGGTAAGGCGGCGGATAAGTCCTATCGCCATATGGTCGCTGGCGCAGATAACGGCTTCGGGCATAGGAACTTCGCCGCCTGCAATAGAATCGGCAAGCTTTTCACCGCCGCTGTACCAGAAATCCCCGTAGAAAATATTGTTTTCGTTAAATTTTAAATTTCGTGAGGAGTATTCATCGAGGCAACCGCCGAGACGGTCGTTGGAAACGGCATAGTCTTTCATTCCCGTAAGAAAATATACCTTTTCGGGGTCACATTTATGTACATCGAGGATATGTGCGGTTATTTTGGTAAAGGCTCCTCTGTCGTCCGTTGTGACAATGGGGAGATCGCCGTACGGATAGTCGATTAGAACGACAGGCTTTGTTGTTTTTTGAACGATGAACTTCATGATCTCATCAAGCTTTTGATATTGCTCGTTTTCGGAGAGCAGTATCGGAGGGATGATCAGTCCGTCGATAAGGTCAAAGTTGATAAGCTCAAATATATTCAATTCGCCTTTCAAATAAGCTTTAAAATAGTGGCATACCTGGACGAGCGGAGAAAATACCGCCACGTCATAGTCATATTGCCGGCACTGCATAAGCAGACCCTGCATTATGCGCTGATAATATATTCCTTCGGGGTTTGCTGTCAGAACCCCTATAAGCTTTCTTTTAGCCATAGGCTCTCCTTCTAAAGACAACGTGTAAACAATTAAATATGTATATTTGATAATGAGGATATCGTGCGATAATAAATTATACAGTTATATGTTACCAAATATTTGTTTATAAAATGTTACGCGAATATATAAATAATGTTAATCGGCTCAAAACTTAGCGTAAATATTTGTTTATTTGTGAAAAATTGCGGTTGACAAGCTTTGAAAAGTATGATATATTAGCTTTGATGTACTCATAGGGAAGTACAAAATAAATTTTATCTTTAGGAGAGGTAATAATTATGAAATTTTCAAAGCTTTTAAGCGCAGCTTGTGCAGCAGCTATCGCAGCTTCCGCACTTGCTATCCCTGCATCCGCAGAAGATGTTTCCTATCACGCATATCTCGGTGTTCAGTCTGCAAGCTACACATTCAGAAATGCTTGGAACGATGCTACTTACGGTCAGGGCATAACTTCCGATGACGGAATGGTTTACTTCGATCAGCTCACAGGCTGGGAAAATCCCGGCAACATCGCTGTAAACAAGGGCGGCGTATTCACAGACGCAGAGATCACAGGCGACGGTACATACAGCGTTTCCGTTACTGATTTCGACTTCGGTGAAGATGAGACACTCAACCTCCTTTTCGTTTCCACGGATATCCCTCTTGACGCAGGCATCACGATTTCCGATGTCAAGGTAGTTATGGACGGCAACACAAAGTACACATTTGATGAAGCTTACCTCAGCCCTGATGAAAAGGAATACATGAGCCCGATGTGCATCAATATCTGGAACGAGGATCTCGGCAAGCAGGACGGTCTTTTCGGCTACATGATGCCTACAGATTCCATCGAACTCCAGTTCACAGTTTCAGGAACAGGCGTTGAAGCTGAAACAACAGCGGCTGAAACAGAGGAAGTAACAGAAGCTGAAACAACAGAAGAGGTTACAGAAGCAATTACAGAAGCAGAAACGACCGAAGCAGTAACAGAAGCCGCTGAAACAGAAGCCGCTGAAACAGAAGCTGCTGAAACAGAAGCCGCTGCTGCTGACACACAGCCTGCTGAGGAATCCTCTTCCTCCAATGTCGGCGTTATCATTGCTATCGTTGCTGCAGTTGTAGTTGTTGCAGTTGTAGTAGTTGTAGTAGTTAAGAAGAAGAACTGATAAGGGATCTCCCTGACAGTTTGCCGAACTCCGTTTTGCCATGCCTGTTTACGGTAAAATGAGTTTATTGCAGCGGACAGAGTATACCCGCTCCGCTCGTTAAATTGCAAAAATATACTGCCCGATATCGGTGTTATTCTTATGATGCCGATATCGGGCTGTTTGTTTAATATAGCTAAAAATATGACGGCAATATTATATAATATTGTTATTGTTTTGATATTTGAAAAATGTTATAATTTTATTGTAATTAGTAGCTTTGCAAAACGATTGGATCGTTTGTTTTTTTGCGCAAAGTGTAAACGTTTGCAGGGCAGTCGGAACTGCTCTGCGAAAATCCTCAAAAGGAGAGAGTATATGAAATTCAAGAAAATTGCAGCCGGAGTTCTTGCTCTGGCAATGGCTGCTTCAATGGCAGGCTGCGGCGGCAGCGGTACATCGGACAATGCAGCTTCAACAACCGCATCGGCAAGTGCAGATGCAGGCAATGACGGTGACACAACGGATAACGGCGACAGCTCCGCTTCTTCCGGCGAAGTTGCTTCATTCTCCGAGCTTTACGGCGATGAGACCATTCAGCTTACAGCTTACAGCCAGCTCGCCAACTACTCCGGCAAGCTCACAGGCTGGTTCGCTAAGATCTTAAAGGACAAGTTCAACTGCGAGATCACGATCGTTCCCGAAGCTGACGGCGCATTCGATACAAGAATGGAAGCAGGCAACCTCGGCGACCTCGTTGTTTTCGGTTCAACCGGCACAAACTATCAGAGAGCTGCTCTCGGCGGACTTCTCTTCGACTGGAACGAAGATGATATCCTTTCCGATTACGGCCCTTACATAAAGGAACATATGCCTTATGCTATCCAGAACAATGCGCAGCTGAGCAATTCTTTCGGCGCAGGCGAAACGGTTTACGGTATCGGTCACAACATCGCTACCAACCCTGAAGATCACGAAGCTTTCTTCTACACAATGGACGTTCGTTACGATCTTTACAAGGAACTCGGCTATCCCGAGATAAAGACGATCGATGACTTCTTCGATCTTATGGTAAAGATGAAGGAGATCTGCCCGACTGATGAGACAGGCAGCGAAACCTATGCTACTTCACTCTGGCCTGACTGGGACGGCAATATGGTAATGTACGTTAAGGCATTCGCAACCTGCTACTATGGCTACGATGAATTGGGATTTGGTCTTTACGATGTTGAAAACGGCACATATCACGATGCCCGTGAAGAAGACGGCCCTTACATGAAGTCGCTCAAGTTCTTCAACAAGCTTTATCAGGCAGGTCTTATTGACCCCGACTCTATGACACAGACCTACAACGAAATGGCTGAAAAGGTTACCGCAGGCGGTACATTCTTCTCCATTTTCGACTATGCGGGTTCTGCACTCTATAACACAGAAGAGCATCTTGAAGCAGGCAAGGCAATGTACCCTGTTGTTCCCGAAGATGCAACACCTCTTTGCTATGGTATGAATGTACTCGGCGGTAACAGAGTTTGGACTATCGGCTCTAAGACCGAATATCCTGAGCTTTGCATGGCTATCATCAACTATCTTGCAACTCCTGAGGGATATATGACATACTGGTACGGTCCTAAGGATCTTTGCTGGTACTATGATGAAGAAGGCAACTCCTGCCTTACCGAATTCGGTGAGACCTGCCAGGCTGACAAGAAGGGTACTAAGATGCCTGATGAATGGGGCGGCGGTACATACGATGAAGGTTCGTTCCAGGTAAACAACACGACCTGGACAAGAGACGCTTCCAACCCTGATTCCAACGGCGACACATATAACTATCAGAACTGGAAGAGCAGACGTTCCAACGCTACCTATGATATCCTTGCTGACTGGAGAGAACACACAGGCTGCTACGATACACAGGAATATATGAACACTGTTAACTACAAGGTTTCCCTTGCAACAGCTTATTCCGAATCTGCACAGTCCGATGACCTTAAGGTTGTATGGCAGCAGGTTGCAAAGTGCATCGTTGACTACTCCTGGAGAGCTATCTACTCCACTTCCGATGAAGAATTCGACAAGAACGTCAGCGAAATGCTTGCTAAGTGCAAGGAATACGATCCTGACGATCAGTGCCTTAACTGGTGCCTGAACGAAGCAGCACTCAGATGCTCTTACGAAGATCAGGTTAGATAATTTAACTTAATGCAATGAGGCTTCTGCGGACGGTATGTCCTGCGGAAGCCTTGTTTTTTAGGAGAAACGGTTATGCTCAACGAAAAGCTTATAATTGAAATGGCGAAGTTCAACTGCGGCGATCCGAAGCGCATACAGCATTTCACGAAGGTTTATGAATATGCGCACACTATCGGGGTGCTTGAAAAGCTTGATGCAGAAACGCTGAAAATTCTTGATATAGCTTCGATAATGCACGACATCGGCATAAGACCGAGCGAGGAAAAGTATGGGCGCTGTGACGGTAAGCTTCAGGAACAGGAAGGTCCTGCTTATGCGCACGAAATGATGAAAAGCTTTCCCGAGATATCATCGGAGGAGGCGGAGAGGGTATGCTTTCTTATCGGGCATCATCACACTTATGTGGGTGTAGACGGCTTGGACTGGCAGATATTACTCGAAGCGGATTTTCTTGTCAATGCGTATGAGGACGGACTTTCAAAGGAGAGCATAAAGACGTTCCGTGAAAAGGTTTTTCGCACGAAAACGGGTACGAAGCTACTTGACATAATGTACGGAATTTGAATTTTTTGGTGAAATAACTGTGAAAACACTTGTAAAATGTCAACCTTTGTGGTAGAATATAATTTGCACGAAAAATATTCTGAAAGGATGATATATATGGCAAAAAGACCACTCGTGCCGATCACACTTCTCACAGGTTACCTCGGCGCAGGAAAAACTACACTTATCAACCACGTTCTGAACAATCAGGAGGGTTATAAAACCGCTGTTATCGTCAACGATATCGGCGAAGTTAACATCGATGCGGAGCTTATCCAGAAGGGCGGCACTGTTACACAGAAGGACGACAACCTCGTTCCGCTTTCCAACGGCTGTATCTGCTGCACACTTAAGGTCGATCTGATGAATCAGATCACAGATCTTATTGAAACGGGCAAGTTCGACTATATTCTTATCGAGGCAAGCGGTATTTGTGAGCCTCTTCCGATCGCACAGTCCATTTCCGTTCTTGAGGGCAAGGTAGACAAGCGTTATCCTGCTATCTGCCGTCTTGACAACATCGTTACGGTTGTTGATGCGCTCAGAATGGCAAGCGAATTCGGCTGCGGCGATGATCTTCTTGCTGATGATATCGGCGAAGAGGACATTGCAAATCTTCTCATTCAGCAGATCGAATTCTGCACAACTATTATCCTCAACAAGGTAGACAAGGTAACTCCCGACCAGCTCGGCAGAGTCAAGGCTATGATAAGGACGCTTCAGCCTAAGGCTAAGATAATCGAAGCCAACTACGGCGAAGTTGCTGTTTCCGATATCCTCGACACAAAGTCCTATGATTTTGAAGAAGCTGTTACTTCCGCAGGCTGGGCAAAGGCTTACGAAGAGGGCGTTGACGAGGAGGACGAACACGAACATCATCATCACCACCACGATCATGATGACGATGACCACGATCATGAGCATCATCACGATCATGACCATGATGAACATGAGCATCACGAACATAAGTATGATGAATTCGGCAATTGCAGCTGCGGACATCATCATGACCACGAACACAACGATGAAGAAGGCGAGGCTGAGGAATACGGCATCGGTACTTTTGTTTACCGCCGCCGCAGACCGTTCAATCAGGACAAGTTCGGCGAATTCGTTGAGAACTGGCCTAAGTCCATAATCCGCTGCAAGGGTATGCTCTGGTTCTCCGATGACCGTGACAACGCTTATGTTTTCGAACAGGCAGGCGTTCAGATCAACGCCACCGAATCGGGCAAGTGGTTCGCTTCCGCTCCCGAAAAGGAGAGAAAGCGTCTTCTCAAGCAGTATCCCGAAATTGCCGAGGACTGGGACGAGATTTACGGCGACCGTGAGATAAAGCTTGTATTTATCGGTCAGAAGATGGACAAGCACGGCATTACCGATGCTCTTGATGCTTGCCTTGACGACTGATAAAAAATATTTTGATAAAAATTTTTCCGTTACCACTTGACAACGCATAAAATTGTGCTATAATAAAATTTATAGAAGTAAACCGATGATTAAGATTAGTAATTGGGATCAATTCGCTTCCAGAGAGCCGCAGTTGGTGAAAAGCGGTGCGCAATATCTCAGTGAATGGACTTATGAGGGTCAACTGAACGAGAAATTCAAGTAGGAAGAACGTTTTGCATACGTTATAATGCTTTCGAGTGCGCTCTTTTATGGGCGAATTTGGGTGGTACCGCAGGATATTACAGTCTTGCCCCTTTATATTTGGGGCAAGGCTTTTTTTATTATCGTTTAAAACCGTGTGAATAGCGGTTTAAAATATTTCATTCCTATATTTTATTAAGGAGAGAGAATTATGAAAATGAAGAGAATTATGGCTGCAGTAGTTGCAGCAGCAATGACACTTGCTTTCGCAGGCTGTTCATCGACAAACACGGACACAAACGCTGATACGAGCGCTGCTGATGCGAATGCTGAAACAAGCGCAGCTGCCGATACAGCAGACACAACTGCTGAAAAGGACAGCTACACTATCGGTGTTATCCAGTTCGGCAGCCACCCGTCACTTGACAATTGCTATCAGGGCATTGAAAACGGTCTTATGTCAAGCTCTATCGCTGATAAGATCACTATCGACCGTCAGGACGGCAACTTCGACAGCGCTACCTGCGACTCTATCGCAAAGAACATGGCATCGAAGAATTATGATCTTATTTTTGCTATTGCAACTCCTGCTGCTGTTTCCGCATACTCCGCAACACAGAATTCACAGACACCTGTAATCTTCACTGCTGTTTCCGACCCTGTTGCAGCAGGTCTTGTTGAGAGCCTTGATGCAGGTTCAAAGAACTGCATCGGTACTTCCGATGTTCTTGACCTTGAAGCTCAGGTCGCTCTTATTCAGGCGCTTCAGCCTGATGTAAAGACTATCGGTATTCTTTACACTACTTCCGAGGCAAACTCCGTTTCCAACCTTGCAAGACTTGAAGAGATCACAAGCACAATGGACATCACCGTTGAAGCTCAGGGCGTTCAGAGTGCTGCTGATATCCCTCAGGCTGCTGCAACGCTTGCTTCAAAGGTAGACTGCATCAACAACTTTACAGACAACAACGTTGTAAGCAACCTTTCCGTTCTTCTTGAAAAGGCTAATGCTGCAAACATTCCTGTTTACGGTTCTGAAATTGAACAGGTTTACAACGGCTGCATCGCTTCTATCAGCATTGACTATGTTGCACTCGGCGAAAAGACTGCTGAAATGGGACTTGAAGTTCTCAACGGCGCTGATCCTCAGACAATGGCTGTCGGCACTATCACAGAGGGTACTCCGGTTGTAAACACCGACGTTCTTGCACAGTTCGGCTTTGAACTTCCCGAATCCTATGCAAATGCAGAAAAGGTTGTAACAGGCGGCAATTCCGAAGAATAATTTATAAGAAAATTACTGCGAAGTGAATGAAAATTTGCTTCGCAGCTTAAAGCGGCGGAAAATGCTCCGCTGTTTTAAGCTGCGAAACAGCGGCAGTACCGACAGGGCGGTTCTGATTTTTACGGAGGAATTATATGAACGTTATTCTCAATATTCTGATAGTAACTCTTGAAGAGGGTCTTATGTATGCGATCATGGCTCTCGGAGTTTACATCACCTACAGCATACTTGATTTCCCCGACCTTTCGGTTGACGGAACATTTCCGCTCGGAGCTATTCTTTCGGGCATACTTATAATGAAGGGTGTAAACCCATGGCTTTGTCTGCTCATTGCATTTGCGGTGGGAATGCTGGCAGGAACGGTGACGGGTCTGCTTCACGTCAAGCTGAAAATCCGTCCGTTGCTCTGCGGAATACTTATTTACACGGGCTGTCTTTCGATAAACCTTGTAATGCTTCTCAAAGGCACGGGAGGAAAGGCTATTGCTACGTTCTTCAACAAGGACACTATTTTTAACAGCTCGTTCGGTGCGCTCATTCCCGAGAGCATTGGCGGATATTATCTCAGAACGACTATAGTTTCGCTTATTCTTGTAATTATATGCAAGGTTCTGCTTGATCTTTATCTTAAAACGAAGTCGGGACTTCTTCTCCGTGCGACGGGCGACAATGAAAAGTTCGTAACGATGCTCGGTCAGGACAACGGCGTTTCAAAGATACTCGGACTTGCGATAGGAAACGGTTTTGCGGCACTTGCAGGCTCGGTGGTTGCGCAGTCAAAGGGTTCTGCCGATCAGCAGATGGGTGTCGGAATGGTAGTTCTTGCGCTTGCATCGGTTATTATCGGATTGAGCGTATTCAAGAAGGTTTCGTTTATGAAAGCGACTACGATGGTAATTCTCGGCTCGATACTTTACAAGGGCTGTTTGTCGGTTGCGCTTGCGCTCGGTTTGCCGACTGAGTATTTAAAGCTCCTTATGGCGCTTATTTTCACGGCTGCGCTCGTATTCAGCAACGGTTTGGGTTTAAAGGGAAGGAGGACGTCCGATGCTCCGGCTAAATAACATAGTTAAGATCTTCAACAAGGGAACCGTTGATGAAAATGTGCTTTTCAACGATTTCAGCTTCAATGTGAACAAGGGCGACTTCATTTCCGTTATCGGCTCGAACGGCAGCGGCAAGACTACGCTTCTTAATCTTGCCTGCGGAACGATGCAGCCTGACAGCGGTTCAGTCATCTTTGAGGGAAATGATATCACAAAGGTGAGCGAATACAAGCGTGCAAGGTTCATCGGCAGAGTTCTTCAGGACCCGAGAATGGGAACCTGCGGAAGTCTTTCCATACTTGAAAATATGGCTCTTTCCGACAACAAGAACAAATCCTATGGTCTTTCTCCCGTTATAAACAAAAAGCGTGTGGATCATTACAAGACACTGCTTGAACAGTGCGGAATGGGACTTGAAAACCGCATGGGTGTAAAAGTCGGTTCATTGAGCGGCGGTCAGCGTCAGGCTTTGGCGCTTATCATTGCGACTATGACGGACATAAAGATGCTCATTCTCGATGAACACACGGCGGCACTTGACCCGAAGTCTTCCGAGACGCTTATGCAGATAACGGATAAGATCGTCAAGGAAAAGCAGCTCACGACGCTTATGGTAACACACAATCTTCGTTTCGCTGTTGAATACGGCAACCGAATGGTAATGATGCACTCGGGAAATGCTGTAATGGATCTTTCCGAAGAGGAAAAGAAGCAGACGGGCATTGATGATATTCTTGACAAATTCAATGAGATAAGCATTGAAGTAGGCAACTAAGGCGGGGAAGCCCCGCGGCAGGTTCCGCTTAGTTTGCGTTGGAAATGAGTTTATGGTCGCGAAGAGGGTTTTTAGTGATTCAAGGTTATTGAATTTGGTGGGAAGCCCCGCGGCAGGTTTGCGCTGCGCTGCACTTCGTTCCGCTTAGTTTGCGTTGGAAATTGATTTGTGGTTGCAGATAGAGTGTTTTTACAATTTGATATAAAAATAAACGCTTATCAATTTTGCGGTTGATAAGCGTTTATACTATATTCCTTTTTTGCGTATAACGACACGGAAAACTCTTGCTATTGAGGAAATGGCGAAAATGCCCATTGCGATAGCGCCTGCGGCTGCGAAAGCGGCTGTACACTGGTCGGCGAAGCTTTGCGTTTCGCCGTTTATGAGTGCTGTCATTGCTTGGTATATGATTTTTCCGGGGACAAGCGGTATGATCGCTACGACGAGGTACATATTTACGGGGACGTGCAGTCTTCTTGCGAGAAATTCCGAATAGACGGCTATTGCGCACGTCGCGAAGAAATAGCAGAGCGGTTCGCTGCTGCCGCCGAGTTCGGCTGCGTTGAAGATGACTTGGCTTATGACTCCGCCGACTGCTGCGGCTATTATATGACGAAATCGGATATTGAACTGTATGCCGAATGCTATTGATGCGATAAAGCTATACAATGCAGGCAGGACGAGGTCGTTCAGGACGTTCATTTTGGTTTAACACCGCCGTTCTTAAAATTCGGAATTATGAATTCGGAATTCGGAATTATTTTTTCGTGGGAAAATATTTATATTTGTTCGTTTTAAAACGCTGTTAAAAAAAATCTGTAGGGGACGGGTTTCCCGTCCCATTTTGTCGAATCGTATTTGGGTAATTTTATATCCCAAGCAATTTTGTCAGGGAGGAGATTGCGAATGCTGCGCCTACTGCCATTCCCGTTGCTACGAGGAGGGCTTCAATCAGAGTATACAGTCCTGCGATGAAGTCACCTGCTATAAAGTCACGCATACAGTTTGTTATCGTTACGCCGGGGACGAGGGTCATGGCTGCGCCGATTATGATGCTGTCGTACTCGTTTGTCAGACCGAAATAATAGCACAGTACGGCGGCTGTGGCTGTAAAAATTGAGCAGAGCAGGCTCATAAAAAACACGCTCGGGCGGACTTGTGTGACGGCTTTTTCTATAAGGCATATTATGGCGGCGATAATTCCGCCTGCGATAGATTCACGCCAGCCGCCGCCGTAAAACAAAGCGAAAGTTGCGCCTATGACGGCATAGCTTATGACGACGGCATAGAAAGGGTAGGTCTTGCGCTTTTTTATCTGCGAGATATAGTTATTGACGGTCGCAAAGCTTGGCTTTTCCGAGCATATAAAGCGCGAGAGGTTATTTAGGCGGTCAACACGGTCGAGGTTGTTCACTCTTGTTTTTGTATTTCGCTGGATAGTGAGGGGAGTGCCGTCTTCGCTCTGCACGGTGATGATTATTGTTGGAGGTATTGCGAAGATCTCGAAGCGTTCGCCCTGCTTGTATCCATAGGCTTCGGCGATACGGACGACGCTGTCCTCGACACGGTAAATTTCAGCGCCATTTTCGAGGAGCATCATACCGATCTGCGAAGTGACGGACAGTAGTTCTTTACTTGTCATCAGATAACGAATCCTCCGTTTACAGAGATAACCTCGCCCGTAATGAACGAAGCTTTGGGTGAGGCGAGGAAAAGTGCGGTTTCGGCGATATCCTCAGGAGTGCCGATGCGTCCGATCGGGGTTTCTTCTTTGAGTTCGGACATTATTTCTTCGGAAATATTGCCGTTCATTTCGGTGGAGATAACTCCGGGGGCGATTGCATTGACGGTAATTCCCGACGGTCCGAGTTCCTTTGCGAGAGCTTTTGTCATACCTATAACGGCGGCTTTGGCGGCGGAGTAGTGTACTTCGCACGATGCGCCCGTTATTCCCCACATTGAGGAGATATTGATTATTCTGCCCGATTTATTGTGTATCATATCGGGGAGGGCGGCTTGTATGCAGTTATAAACGCCTTTCACATCGACGGCGAACATTCTGTCCCATTTTTCCTCGGTGATATCGCAAAACATTATCTGCTCGGCGATGCCGGCGTTATTGACGAGGGTGCTTATACTGCCGAAATTTGAGTGGGCGAAAGCTATCATTTCATCGACGGCTTTTCTGTCGGCGACATCTGCGCAGAAAGGCAATGCTCTTCCGCCGAGTTTGGAAATTTCTTCGCAGACTTCCTCGGCTTTTTCCTTTGATCTTGTATAGTTTACGATAACGTCTGCGCCGTTTTTTCCGAATGCGAGTGCGCAGGCTTTTCCGATGCCTCTTGATGCGCCCGTGACGATAACAGTTCCCGACATAGATGAGTTTTCCTTTCAGTTGTTTTATTCAAACTTATTATACCAAAAAAAGATGATGATTTCAACAGAAAACAGGTGATTTTATGAAATATGATTTTACAAAATGCGAACTTTGCCCAAGAAAATGCGGTGCTGACCGTGTGAACGGAGTAGGATTCTGCGGTGAGGGTGTGGAGCTTCGTGCGGCTAAGGCTTATCTGCACAAGTGGGAAGAGCCTTGTTTATCGGGCGAAAACGGTTCGGGGACGGTATTTTTTTCGGGGTGCAGTTTAAAATGTGTATTTTGTCAGAACTACAAAATTTCGTCCGAAAATTTCGGGCAGGTGATAACTGAGGAGCGGCTTGGCGAAATTTTTCTCGAATTACAGGAAAAGGGGGCGCACAACATTAATCTTGTCAGTCCGACGCATTTTGTTCCGCAGATAATTTCGGCTTTGGAGCGTGCGAAAGGTAAGCTTAACATACCGATAGTTTACAACACGGGCGGATATGAATGTGTAGAAACGCTGAAAATGCTGGAGGGGTATATTGACATTTATTTGCCCGATTTCAAATATTATGATGATGAAATTGCGCTGAAATATTCGGCGGCAGGGGATTATTTTGAGGTCGTATGTGCGGCGATAGGCGAGATGTTTCGTCAGGTTGGTGCGGCTGAGTTCGGTGGGGACGGATTGATGAAAAAGGGGATAATGATTCGTCATCTGACTTTGCCGAATCATCGTCATGATTCGATAGCGGTGCTTGAAGAGATCGCTTCGCGTTGGGGGACGGAGGATATTCTGCTGAGTTTGATGAGCCAATACACGCCGTTTTACCGAAGCTCGGAATTTCCTGAGATTTCACGCAGAATAAGCACTTTTGAATACAATTCCGTGCTGAAAAGGGCAGAAGAGCTTGGGTTTAAGGGATTTATGCAGGAAAAATCCTCGGCAAAGGAAGAATACACGCCTGATTTTGACCTGAACGGAATATAAAAAAGCAGCTGCCGACCTGACAGCTGCTTGATTTATTTATAGTTGGCAAGAAGCCTTTAAATGTTCTGGTGGTCTCACTCCGTTTCATCAGTATTTCTTCAAACCAAGTAATCTGAGAACATTTTTCATAATCACCACTCGCTTTCAATGAGTTTGAGCAGTTTTTATCGCTTCATTGGACTTACCTCCTGAAATTTCTGATAGCTTTATCCATTATTCCAAGCTTCCACATTAGCGGACACTCCTTTATTTTTGATGGAATCGGCTTTTTAGAAAATCAGCACATTGGAATTCACTCCTACTTTTCAGAATCTTTGAGAAGTCCTATATATTACCATTTGTAGATCTCTTCATTTCTTTATGGATTTGTTTTGAGTTCCCGTCCTATCGGACATCGCTGACGTAACCTGTTGGACTCACTCCCTTACGGTATTGATCAAAGATTTTCATCATGGAAACGACGCTTCAGATTTTTCATAATTCATCGCTCCTTAAGTTTATTTTACGCATCGGAGATGCGAAATTGACCGTTTGATGATTCTGTTTTAAGTTCCCGTCCTATCGGACATCGCTAACGTGACCTGTTGGACTCACTCCTTTATGGATTTATCGGATATTTTCATCATGGAAACGACGTTTCAGATTTTTCATAGTTCATCGCTCCTTATTTTTATTTTATCCTATGCATCATAGATGCGAAGCTGAATTATCCGGTGGTCTCACTCCAATCTTTCAGATGTATAAATACCTCGTCAAAATTTTCATACGACTTCACTTCTTTCAGATAAGTCTTATATCAGCTTTTTTAGAAATTTACTGCATCGGTATTCAAAACCTTTCTGTGAAATTTGTCAGTAAATTTTATTCCATTGGAATCACCTTTCACAATTATTGCCTTTTATGTAAAGCCTTAAGGCGTAAACACTCTCTTCGTCTAAAAGTACCCCTCGGTTGGAGAAGCTTCGGGATTTTGTAAAAGGGTATAAAAAATCCGTATATCCCATGCTGAAACTTTCGAGATATGCGGCTTAGCTTTTTGCTTTTAAGTTTTTGTTTTCGATACACTATCGCATCGGAGTGAAACATCTTATGTTTTACATTTAAACTCCGCTTTTATTTTCCTTAAAAGGTCATTATGCACGAGCCGCAAAGGGTACTCTCGATAGACTGCTCTTCATTTAATTCCATTGGACTCGTCCTTCCTTTCCAAGCGTTATTTTCATTTTATCGGATATCGGCGAAGATCCTGCACCGACTGACGCTTTATGTGATCTTTCATTCCGTTTATCCTGAATGCTTTGGGTCAGAGTGTCTGGTGTACCTTTTGGTTTCACCTTTTTCTCTTTCCTTGAGTATAATATACCATATAGTTTAGTAAAAGTCAACAGTTTTCTGCTGAAATCTTAGATATATTTTGTGCTGATTTTTTATTTATTTTACATATTGACAATTTGACTGCGTTGTAGTACAATAAGAATGTTGAGTGCTGATTTTGCAGCAGACATACTATATACAAAGGAGGCAAAAAAATGGCTGAAGAATTTGACATGGATTTAGGTGCTGATATCTACACCCTCGTTGATGAAGACGGCGTAGAGCAGACTTTTGAAAAGATTGACGAGATGGACGTAGGCGAAGATCACTACTATGCTCTCGTTCCTTATTATGAAGATCCGACAAAGGAGATCGAGGCTGATACTGAGCTTGTTGTTCTCAAGTCTGAATATGATGAAAACGATGAGGAGATCCTCGTTACGATTGACAGTGACGAAGAATATGAGCGTATCGGAAATATGTTCCTTGAAAAGCTCAATGATATGTATGAATAATTTTCCGAAAATTTCTATTGATTTTTTCAGAACGACGTGCTATAATAGTAACAGTTAAAGAGAGTGTCTACTGCTTTGACCGATAAAGTGTGTTTTTATAATCCAACACATTATTAAAGGGATTCAGACTCCGACAGGGGATTGCAGACCTCCCGCCACATTAGATGTGTGGGGTAACGGATGCAGGGAGCGTGAAACTGTAGGGCTGTTGCCCACCTGCTTGAGTGCGGGTTTTATGCTGCACATGGCGGCAAGGCGGTTCATTTTAAAAACAGGGCGCATATCATTTTGGGTATGCGCTTTCTTTATATATGTATATCTATACTAAAATTGGCTAAAATAATTGCTTAATATTGAAAAAAACAGGATAGATTTCATAAATTTCGAAAAATGTCGGAAAATGTATTGACAAAACGCTTGAGAAGTGGTAATATAATAAAGCTGTCAGCGAGGGAAACCCCGAAAGACAGAGAAGAGTACGAAGAACTTCAAAAAAGTTTGAAAAAGCACTTGACAAAGTCAAAAAGATGTGATATAATATAAAAGTTGCGTCTTAAAAGACAAAACAAGAACTTAAAAAACTTCAAAAAGTTTTGAAAAAGTACTTGACAAAAACAAAGCGATGTGATATAATATAAAAGTTGCATCTCAAACGAAGAAAATCGAGTAAAAAGAAAATAAAAAATATTTTCAAAAAGTACTTGACAAACTCGAATGAATGTGATATAATATTAAAGCTGTCACAACGCAGCGAACAGAACCTTGAAAATTGAACAATAACGAACTTAAACGACCCTTAAGATTCCAAACCAGATCGTAAAAGAAATGGTTGAGGAAAAACTAAGAACTCAAGTCAAAGAGTATAAAATGAGACGCCAGAAACAAGTAAGTTAAGAGCTTACAGGATAGATTTTAAAGCAGAAATGCTTTTAAATACAAACTTTTAAAGAGTTTGATCCTGGCTCAGGACGAACGCTGGCGGCACGCTTAACACATGCAAGTCGAACGGAGTTAATTGAAGCTTGCTTTGATTAACTTAGTGGCGGACGGGTGAGTAACACGTGAGCAACCTGCCTTTAAGAGAGGAATAACAGTCTGAAAAGACTGCTAATACCTCATAACATAACGAAGCCGCATGACTTTGTTATCAAAGATTTATCGCTTAAAGATGGGCTCGCGTCTGATTAGCTTGTTGGTGAGGTAACGGCCCACCAAGGCGACGATCAGTAGCCGTACTGAGAGGTAGATCGGCCACATTGGGACTGAGACACGGCCCAGACTCCTACGGGAGGCAGCAGTGGGGAATATTGCACAATGGAGGAAACTCTGATGCAGCGATGCCGCGTGAGGGAAGAAGGTTTTCGGATTGTAAACCTCTGTCTTCAGGGACGATAATGACGGTACCTGAGGAGGAAGCTCCGGCTAACTACGTGCCAGCAGCCGCGGTAATACGTAGGGAGCAAGCGTTGTCCGGAATTACTGGGTGTAAAGGGAGTGTAGGCGGGATGGTAAGTTAGGTGTGAAATCTATGGGCTCAACCCATAAATTGCACTTAAAACTGCTGTTCTTGAGTGAAGTAGAGGTTAGCGGAATTCCTAGTGTAGCGGTGAAATGCGTAGATATTAGGAGGAACATCAGTGGCGAAGGCGGCTAACTGGGCTTTTACTGACGCTGAGGCTCGAAAGCGTGGGGAGCAAACAGGATTAGATACCCTGGTAGTCCACGCTGTAAACGATGATTACTAGGTGTGGGGGAGGCTGACCCTTTTCCGTGCCGCAGTTAACACAATAAGTAATCCACCTGGGGAGTACGGCCGCAAGGTTGAAACTCAAAGGAATTGACGGGGGCCC
>OHDN01000868.1_pt1 | contig 17334 bp, 22 predicted proteins | sample 1566971 | NCBI WGS metagenome assembly OHDN01 (sample SAMEA3879538, study PRJEB24766) | human gut metagenome | biome: human-associated habitat; feature: feces | place: USA | collected 1985/1987
CCGCCCTGCCGCGAATGGAAAGCAGCGTTATCTCCGAACGCCCAAAAGGGTCCCCGGAAAACCGGATCAGATCGCACCGACCTCTGTATAGACCTTCTCCAGGGAATCGCCTCTGAGCAGGTTGCTACGCACACGGTTTTCATCCTCGATCAGCGCCAGCGCCCGGTCCAGGACCGTATCAATCAGATCCTTGGGAATGATCACAACGCCGTCGATATCACCGAAGATATAATCGCCGGGGGAATAGACCTCCAGCATGGCATTGCCGTTGCCGCAGTATTTCTGCCCTTCGGTGGGATACCACTCCTGCCAGACTTGGTGTTCAGCTCTTGCAGGGAGCCGGGCAGGGGGTCTTTCGCAGAGAACATCGCCCACTCGCTTTCCGAGAAGGTATAGAGCTTCAGCCCCTCCGGAACCTCGCCGCCTTTGTAAAGCCCGGTGATCCAATATTCAAAGGAACCTTCCTTCTCGTCGCAGATGGCAAACAGACCCACGCCGTTTTCGAGGATGGCCTTTTCCACCGCTGTTTCCGGTTGCATAGTCTGCCAGAGCCGGGCATATTTTTGCGCATACTCCCTGTCCCAGAATTCGGGACACTTCTGATAGCCCTCCTTCGGGCGGATGGAGGTGGAAAAGCCGATAAAGGCATGGCGGGCTTGTGTTCATATGTAACTTTCATAGATTTTTCTCCTGTTTTCCCAACATATTTTGTTTCAAGCTGACAATCCAGGTAATATACTTTCGGGCCAAATTCCAAAGATATTTTCCGGCAAACAGCAGCAACAATCCAAGTATAACCGCCAAAAGGAATCCCACAGCCACAGGCAAATGGAAGCTGCCGATTTCAAATAAGTTGATTGGGACATAAAAGCCCAGAATCCCGGCAAGCAGTTTGATCAATGCCGCAATTGGACAGACTGCGCCACCAAACATGAGCGCCAGTCCCACCGCTCCCGTTGCAGGTAAAACGACGATTCCTGTCTCATTGGCAGTCAACAGATATATAGCGGCATAATAAGCCGGGGTGTTTCTGCTGGGAGAATAGCCCATGCGCGTGTTGAAGAACTCCATGCGGGATTTGTGACGGTCATCCACCCAAAAGGAATCTGGATAGGACAGAATCAGATGGGGCAGGCGGCGGATCATCTGGCATCCCAGATGCACCATGGCGTTTACAGCTTCCTGGTAGGTCACGGCCCCGGCTTCAATGCGTTCTGTGATATACGGGCAGATCTTGTGCGGACATTTCTTTCTGCCCCGGTACTCCGTGCAGAGTTTGCGGTCCACATCTTCTTTCTTGTAGGTAAATCTTCGGATATACATGAAACCTCCTGCGGTTGACATAAAAACAGCCGGTCAAGCGGGAGCCTGTCCGGTTGGGGGGATATTCAGAGTTTTACCGACTTTTGTCGTGCTGGCGCTTGCGCATCCAGGCATCCAACAGTTTGAAGATGGCCTCCTGGATTTTTCGGGAGAGTAGGAACGGGGGAAATATTTGCGCAGCTTTTCGCCGGGGAGAACAATATCATTTCTCACGGGCTTTTTCTGCTCCGTCATAATGGAAAGCATGGTGTCCTCATTTAGTTCTCCGTTCTGGCTCAGTTTTTTCATCCGCTGCGCCTGGGACAGTGATGGGGTGGCCTGCTCGCTGCTCATGGTTTCCACCAGCAGTTCCTGCTCCTGCTCTGAAAGAGCGGCAAGCTGATAGGCAGGGGTGAGGGCGATTTTCTTTTCATCCACCATCTGCATCAGCGGCGGGGTAAGATTGTTCAGAGAAATGTAGTTGCGCACGGTGTCCCCGCTGACCCCATCCCTTTCTCCAATGAGATCATCACTTCGGAACTTTGCCGAACCGTTCGGCGAAGTTAAATCGGTCCTCGCACCCTGCCGTTTTATGGCATCCATTTTCATCTTGTATGCCCTGGCCCGCTCCGAGGGAAGAATATCCTCCCGCTGGATGTTGCTGTCTACAAGCTGGATAACGGCTTCATCATCATTCAGGTTCAGAACGATCACGGGCATGGAATCCTGCCCGGCCAGTTCGCAGGCATATTTCCGTCTGTGACCGGCAATAAGTTCATAGCCGCCTTCCGCACGGGGGCAGGCAATGGCAGGGACAAGAACACCGTTCTGGCTGACGCTTTCCTTTAGCTCCTGCATGGCAGAATCGTCACGCACGGCGAAGGGATTTTGCGGGTGCGGGTGAAGCTGGGATAACGGCACACGGAGAACGGAACCAATCTTTTCCGGCGCTTTCTTTGGCATGGCATTACCTCCTTTCAAAGATTTTGGGCATAGAAAAAGGGCATTCCCGTAGTGCGGAAATGCCCTGAATCTTGGATAAGGGAAGCCTTATCCGGGGGATATGAATTTGTCGTTAATTTAACACCTCCAAAAATTTGCCTTCATTCTGCTTGATTTTCGGGTTGGAAAAGGACGAAGAATCAGGGCGCAGAATCCCAAAAACCGTTGGTAATTCAGGGCTTTCCCGGTTTGTCGCAATTATACCGTAAGGGCATAGCTGTGCTTCACTTCTATTCGCTCAGGGAGTCGGCTTGAAAGAGATTCAGGCATGGCTTGGTCACAGCACAATCGGAACGACAGCGAATATCTACACCCATTTGGACGAAAACAACAAGCTGTCTTCTGCCAATGCCATCATCGCAATCCTACCCGAAATGTAAAAATCTCAGAGCAGGAAAACTGCTCTGAGACTCCAGATGGTGCCGCTAACCGGACTCGAACCGGTACGGAGTTGCCCCCAGCGGATTTTAAGTCCGCGATGTCTACCATTCCATCATAGCGGCGGCTTCGCTTATTTTAACACAAGGTAAGGCAATCGTCAAGTAACCGATGCGGAAATCCCTTGAAAAGGATCACAGCTGGTCAAGATTCAGGGCGAAGGCCCCCAGGCAGTGCTCCACGAACCAATTTAGCTCCGGCCGATCCATAGCCTGGATGGCCTCCCAGGTCTGCCGGGCGGCGGTGTCGAACTCGGTGTTCCCCGCCTTCTGCTCCTCCAGGCACTTGATGTGGGCGCTGAGCTTATCCGCCCCCTTCACAATGGGCGCCAGAGCCTCGTCATCTTCCAGCACATCGTGCTCGTAGCTCGCCCGCAGCTCCGGTGGGAGCATATTCAGAAGCCGCTCTCCGGCCACCCGTTCCACCTGCTTATAGGCGGTTTTGATCTCCGGGTTGTAGTACTTGATGGGGGTAGGCAGATCGCCGGTGAGAATTTCCGAAGCGTCGTGATACAGTGCCGCCACCGCGCACCGGTCAGGATCCGGAGTAGGAAGCCTCAGCACATCCCGGCGAATCAGCGCCAGGGCGTGCGCCAGCACTGCCGTCTGATAGCTGTGCTCGGCGATATTTTCGGAGAAAGTGTTGCGCATCAGCCCCCAGCGGGTGATGTAGCGCATCCGACCCAAAAGGGCGTAAAACTCATTTGCCATGGACAATTTCCTCAACCTTTTTCGGTAAATCCCGGGGATTTTCGCAGAAATGGCAGCCGCCCTCCCGGGCAATTTCCGTCCGATCCCGGAATCCCCAGAGCACGCTCAGGCAGGGTACTCCGGCATTTTTCGCCGTGCGCACGTCCACCTCGCTGTCGCCGACGTACACGCAGGTATCCACGCCGATTTCCCGGCAGGCCTTGAAAATCATGTCCGGTGCGGGCTTTCGGGGGCAGTCCGCCGTCTCCCCCAGGGCATACAACCCAGGAAACAAATCGGCACACAGAGACTTCACCGCGGCATCCGGCTTATTGGACACAATGGCAATGGGGTAATGCTCCCTCAGCTGTGCCAATGCCTCCAAAATGCCCTCATAGGGTCGGGTCTTGATCTGGCAGTGGGCGGTGTAATAGGGCTTGTAGACCCCCAGCACCCGCAGAACCTCCTCCCGGGGCGTACCCTCGGGAAGGGAGGTGCGCAGCTGATGTTCCGCCCCGTTGCCCACAGATTTGCGCATCTGCTCCAGGGTTCTGGGAGGATAACCGCATTGGGCAAGGGCGTAGTTAGCCGCGTCCAACAAGTCCTCCAGGGTATTCAGAAGAGTTCCGTCCAGGTCGAATAAAATTCCTGTCTTCATCTTATAATCCTCGATTTTTCAGTATCCGAATGTCCTCGCCCACGAAGGTCAGCCCCTGGAAGCTGCCCTGGAGCCGGGAGGCAATCTGGGGAGAATACCGACGGGCAGCCTCGTCAATGTTCAGGTTGGTGGAGATCACCATAGGCTTCCCTGCCAGAATCCGGTCGTTGAGCAGGGTGTAGAAGGCGGCGGTGACGAACTGGCCGGGCATTTCCGTGCCCAGATCGTCCAGAATCAGCAGATCGCAGTCTGTAAACCGAGCCGCCTCCCGGCGGGCTTCCTCGCTGGGACTGAACTTGGCCTGCTCCAACTTGCCGAACAGGTGTCCGGCGGACTCATAGACCACGCTGTAGCCCCGATCCGCCACCGCCCGGGCGATACAGGCAGATAAAAATGTCTTTCCCAAACCCGTGCCGCCGACAAACAGCAGATTTCCCGCGCTGGGGGCAAAGGTCAGTGCATACGTCCGGCAAATTTTCAGATTTCGCTCCATGATCGTCCGGGGGCTGGCCCCGTACTTGGGGTCGATCCGATCGGGATAGTAATCCAGCCGGAACTGGTTGAAAGCCTCCCGGCTGCCGGACAGAACGGAAACCTCCTTTTTCTGCTCCTGGCGGCACAGCTCCGTCAGGCACTCGCACATATTGGAGCCAATATAGCCGCTGCCGCCGCACTTGTCGCAGATGGGGCTGTCGTCTAAGTACCCCTCCTCGAAATTTTCCATTGCCAGAATGGCTCGCTCCTGCTGAAGCTCCAGATTCTCAAGCCTTGCCTTTTCCAGCAGCTCCCGGCCGTCGCCGCCCTGTAAGAAAGCTGCCTGGGCCGCCTGAGCCATGGTTCTGCGCAGCTGAATGTCGATTTCCTGGATTCGGGGCACCCGGGCATAGGCCACCGCCAGATGCTGCCGGTTCTCCGACTCCCGATCCTCCTTAGCCTGAGCAAGTCGTGCCCTGGCACGCTTGACCACTTCCGCACTGTATGCCATGGCTTAATCCTCCCGCAAAACTCTTTGAATGGCTTCCAGCTCCGCTTCGCCCAGCTGGCCGGAAGCGCCCTTGGGCAGGCTTCCCTTCCGGTCGCCGGTGCGCACGTCCTCCGCCGTCCGAAGGCCCTGGTCGTGCCAACGCTGCAAAATCTTGTTCATGTACGCCCAGTTGAGCCCGCCGGTATTCAGACAGGTGCGCTCGTATGCCATGGAAATCAGCTCCTCGGACAAATCCATGTCCAGCCAAGCCTTGGCGTACCGCTCCTCCGCCCCGGTCAGGCTCCTGCCATGAATCTGAAGCAGGCCCATCAGCCGGGAAATCCGGGAATTGCGGACGTTCTCCTTCTGAATGAAGGCGGCGGCATCCTCCACGCTCTCGATGCCCCGCTCGGCCCAGGCGTAGGCCTCCTTCTCGATGGTGCGAAGGCTTGGATTGCGCAGGCTTCCCTTCCGCCGGGCCCGGTCCTTGCAGTAGCACACCAGCACGGACACCAGCTCCGGGGTCATGCCCAGATATCGGACAAAGCCCAGGAGGATTTTCAGCTCCTCGGTGTTGAGGCTCCGACCCAGCAGCCGCTGAACCTCGCCGTAAAGGCCCCGGAAATCCCCGTCGCCGTCCATAGCCTGAAGCACATCCCGCTCGGAGTAGCTGGGACGCTCCCCGGGGGCAATGTGGCTCACCCGGTCGTCCAGCATCAGGCCCAGCTGACGCAGGGTGGCCTCGGCACAGCCCAGCCGGGATTCGTTCATATGCAGTTCCGCCCCAGCGTTTTTCCAGTCGTTGCCGCTGCGGGTGTATAAGTACAAAAGTGCCGCGTCCGGGCTGGCCGCGGACAGGAGCAAACGCATATCCTTCTGTGAAATTTTCAGTTCTTCGGTCATCATCGGGCTCTTCCTCACAAATTTCGCTATCGATAAGCATTATAGCACATTTTTCTCCCGGGGACAACGGAATTTCGAGGAAGTTTTCCGAAAAATACGAAGCGGCAGAATCCGGTGGCCTCCAACACAAAACGGCGCGGTGCAAAAGCACCGCGCCGCTAACCCATGAAATTTACTCCACAGGGGTGGTGATGACGGGAGCGGGCTCGCCCAGCTCCTCTACCTTGGAGTCCTTGATCAGACCCTTGGGGCAGACCTCGGCGCACTTGCCGCAGTTGTCACACTTGGTGTAGTCGATCACCGCGTGGTTCTTCTCGACGGTGATGGCACCGTTGGGGCAATTCTTGGCGCACTTGCCGCAGCCGATGCAGCCCACGGAACAAGCCCGGTTGGTGGTAGAGCCCTTGGCCAGGGAGTTACAGGCAATGACCACATTCCGGCCAGGCTCCACGGGGATGATGAGCTTTCTGGGGCACACATTGGCGCAGGCCATACAGCCAACGCACAGGGTCTCGTCCACAACAGCCACGCCGTTTTTCACGGAGATGGCGCCGTACTTACAGGCCTTGGTGCAGGTGCCGTAGCCCAGGCAGCCATACTTGCAGGACAGGGGGCCGCTGCCGCCCACCTTGGAGGCGGCCAGGCAGTCGTGGAAGCCCTCGTAATGCGCCTTCATCTTGGCGCCATGGGTCTGGTTGCCCTCGGCATCGTAGGTTCTGGCACCGGAGCAGCACACGAGAGCCACCTTCCGGGTGACTTCCGCAGCCTCCACGCCCATAATGGCCGCCATGGCCTTGGCGCACTCGTTGCCGCCGGAGGCACACTTGCCGATGGGAGCCTCGCCCTTGAACACCGCTTCGGCATAGGCAGAGCAGCCGGCGAAGCCGCAGCCGCCGCAGTTGGCACCGGGCAGGCACGCGTTCAGCTCGTCCAGCCGGGGGTCGGTCTCCACATAGAAAATCTTGGAAGCGGCAGCCAGCACCAGTCCGAATACCAGTCCCAGACCGCCCAGAATTCCAATCGCAATCAAAATATCCATTTTCAACTCCTCCTTAGAAAATCTTCAGACCGGAGAAGCCCATGAACGCCAGAGCCAGCAGACCTGCGGAAATCAGCGCAATGGGGAAGCCCTTGAAGCACTCCGGGCAGTCGCTCTTGTCCACCCGCTCCCGGACGGAAGCGAACAGCACAATTGCCAGGGTGAAGCCCAGGCCGCCGGCCGCGCCGTTGACCACGCTGAGCAGGAAATTGTAGCCCTGCTGCACGTTCACCAGCACCACGCCCAGAACGGCGCAGTTGGTGGTAATCAGGGGCAGGAACACGCCCAGCGCCTTATACAGGGCGGGAACGAACTTCTTCAGGAACATTTCCACCACCTGCACCAGAGCGGCAATGACCAGGATGAAGGCCACGGTCTGCATGTAATCCAGACCCAGAACCACCAGCAAAAGGTTAATCAGGTAGCAGGCCGCGGAGGCCAGTGCCATGACGAAGGTAACCGCCATGCCCATGCCCAGGGCAGTGTCGATTTTCTTGGAAACGCCCATAAAGGGGCAAATACCGTAGAATTTTACAAGAATGAAGTTCTGGCTCAGCAGAGCGCTGAGGAGAATACCGAAAATCGCCTCCATTACTTCGCCGCCTCCTTCTTCTTATTCTTCTTTTCCAGGGTCTTCATCAGCTTCTGGGAGCCGGCAATGACGAAGCCCAGCACCAGGAAGCCGCCCACGGGCATGACCATCTGCATGGCGGGGAACTGGGCGGGAATCAGGCGAATGCCCTCGCCGCCATTGAGAATGCCGCCGCCGAAGGTGCCGCTGCCCAGCAGCTCCCGGATGACGCAGACGATGATCAGGGAGCAGGTGTAGCCGATGCCCTGGCACAGGCCGTCCACGGCGGAGGCCGCCACACTGTTCTTGGAGGCGAAGGCTTCCGCCCGACCCAGGACGATACAGTTGACCACGATCAGCGGGATGAACACGCCCAGAGACGCGGACAGTGCCGGGATGAAGGCCTGCAGGGACAGGTCAACCACCGTAACGAATCCCGCGATGATGGTGATGTAGGCCGCGATTCGGATCTGGGAGGGGATGAAGTTCCGCAGGGCGGAAATGAGGATGTTGGAGCAGGTGAGAATCACCGTTACCGCCAGACCCATGCCGATGCCGTTGAAGAGGCTGGTGGTGATGGCCAGGGTGGAGCACATGCCCAGCAGCTGGACGGTAACCGGGTTCTTGGTCAGCAGTCCCTCTTTGAATTGTTTCTTAAAATCCATAGAACATACCTCCTTAACCCAAAGCGGCAGCCACGCTCAGCGCGGCGTTCACGCCGGAGCACACCGCCCGGGAGGTGATGGTCGCGCCGGTCAGAGCGTCTACCTGACCGCCGTCCTTCTTCACGGACACATTGCCGCTCATGCCGACGAACTGGTCACGGAAGGCGCTGCCCGCGGTGGTCTGAGCCGCCGCCACGGCACCCAGACCGGCAGTTTCGGTGTGGTTGACGATGGAAATACCCAGCACCTTTCCGTCGGTGCCCACGCCCACCATCATGGTGACGGTGCCGTTAAAGCCGGAGGGCATAACCTCTACGGCATAGCCTGCGTCACCCTTGTAAACCTTGCCGACCAGGCCGGTGTCATCGGTGTAATCCACCTGCTGGCCGCCGCCGGGCAGGACAGCCTCAACAGCCGCCTGGGTTTTCTCCTCGTTCTGAGCCGCGATTCTGGGTGCGGTCACGGAGTTCACCGCTGCCAGCAGCGCGGCAACCACTGCCGTAATCAGCAGCAGGGTGATGGTCAGGCGGGCAATGTAATGTACATTGGATTCTGTTTTCATTTCTTCACCGCCTCCTTCTTGGGTGCGCCAAATTTCACGGGATGGCCAATCTTATCCAGCAGCACCGTGCAGGCGTTCATGCACAAAATGGCGTAGGACACGCCCTCGTTGTAGCCGCCAAAGTAGCGGATCATCACGGTCAGCACGCCGCAGCCGATGGCATAGACGATCTGTCCCAGATGGGTCACAGGAGAGGTGACGTAGTCCGTGGCCATGAAGATAGCGCCCAGCATCAGGCCGCCGCCGAAGACCTGAGCCGCCATCCAGGCGATCCGGTCATTGCCCCGGGGGAACAGGAAGGTCAGCACCGCTACGGTCAGGATGTAGGTCACGGGGATCCGGGCGGAAATCACCTTCCGGATGAGTAAGTACGCAAAGCCGATGAGCAGCAGCAGTGCGGAGGTCTCGCCCAGGCAGCCGCCCACGTTGCCCAGGAACAGGGCGGCGGTGGACTCGGTGCACATGACGCCCTGATGCAGGTTTGCCAGGGGGGTTGCGGCAGTCACCGCGTCCGCGCTGGAAATCAGCCCGGCGGCATTCTCAAAGCCCACCTTCACCCAGTTGCTCATGAGCACAGGCCAGCTGAACATGAAGGCACGGCCGGCAAGGGCGGGATTCACAATGTTCTTGCCCAGACCGCCGAAGAGCATCTTCACCAGCAGAATGGCGAAGGCATCGCCCAGAATGATCGTCCAGTAGGGAATGGTCACGGGGCAAACAAAGGCCAGCAGCACGCCGGTCACGCAGGCGGACAGGTCATAGGTCTTGCAGGGCTTCTTCATGAGCTTGCAGTACAGCCACTCGAAGAAGACACAGGCCGCCACGCTGACGGCGGTCACCGTCAGCGCCCGGAAGCCGAAGAAATAAACCGCGCCGAGCAGGGCGGGAACCAGAGCGATCAGAACGTCCCGCATAATGGTGCGGGTAGTGATGGGGCTGTGGGCATGGGGTGAGCTGGAAATCGTCAGCTCATAAAAGTATTTCATCTGTGCCATTTGATTTCCACCTCCTTATTTCTTCACCGGTGCGGACGCGTTGCGGATGGCCTGCTTTGCCACCCGGAAGCCCAGCACCAGAGGAACACTGGCAGGGCAGGTGTAGGCGCAGGAGCCGCACTCGATGCAGTCCATAATATTGTTTTCCTTCATCTTCTGAACGTCGCCGTCCTGCCAGGACTTGTACATGAGTACCGGCATCAGCCGCATGGGGCAGGCATCGATGCACTTGCCGCAGCGCAGGCAGTGGGGCTCCTCCACGAAGAAGGCATTCTTCTGACCCAGCACCGTCACGGCGTTGACGCCCTTGATGGTGGGAACGCTCAGGTCATACTGAGCAACGCCCATCATGGGTCCGCCGGAGAGAACCTTGTAGGGGGTGTCTTTGCGTCCGCAGGCCTCCATCAGGTCATTAAAGGAGGTGCCGATGGGCACCAGCAGGTTCTTCGGCTCCATGAGGATGTCGCCGGAGACGGTGACAATCCGGGAAATCAGGGGCATACCGGTGTACACCACATCGTGAATGGCTCGGACGGTAGCGGCATTGAACACCGCGCAGCCCACGGCGGCGGGCAGTCCGCCGGAGGGAACCTCCCGACCGGTAACCGCGTAGATCAGCTGCTTTTCTGCGCCCTGGGGGTACTTGGCGGGAAGCACGTCAATCAGGATTCCCGTCTCATCCTTGGCCGCTTCCTTCAGCGCCTCAATGGCCTGGGGCTTGTTATCCTCAATGCCGATGTGGCCTTCCTTCAGGCCGAAGATCTTCATAATGAGCTTCAGGCCGGAGATCACATCCTGGGGCTTCTCCCGGCACAGCCGGTCGTCGGCAGTGATGTAAGGCTCGCACTCACCGGCGTTGACGATGACGGTATCCACCTTGCCGATGCCGCCGGACAGCTTCACATGGGTGGGGAAGGTTGCGCCGCCCATACCCACAATGCCGCCCTCGTGGATGATATCCACCAGCTCCTCGGGAGTCAGCGCATCCACTTCCTCCTGGGTTCTGGGTTTCACCGTTTCACACAGAGTATCCAGGTGGTCATTTTCGATGACCACGCTCAGAACCATGCTGCCATTGGTGTGAGCCCGGGGCTCCACCGCCTTGACCTTACCGGAAACGGAAGCGTGCACCGGGACGCACAGTCCCTGGTTGTCGCCGATCTTCTGACCCTTTGTCACCAGGTCGCCTTTTGCAACCAGGGGCTTACAGGGGGCGCCGATGTGCTGCGCCATGGGAATCACGACAATATCCGGTTCCGGAAAAGCCTCGGTTTCCTTGTCACAGGCATACCACTTATTTTCTTTGGGATGTACCCCGCCGAAAAAAGAAAACGCCATGTTTCTTCACCTCTTTCAAATTTGCGGCTCAAGCCGCGTGTATCCGGGTACATCATAGCGCACTTTTCACGATTTGTCCACTTTTTTATTCATAACTCACAAAAAAATGTTGTTCAATCTATTTATATCGATACAAAATGAACGTATTGCATAAAAAGGCTCCCCGACTTTCCAACAGCCGGGGAGCCAAAATGATTCAATTACGCCTGGAAATTACTTGGTTTTTACGGTCTCGGTGATACCGTTTGCCAGACCCACCAACCCCTGCATTTCGCTGGGAATGATGATCTTGGTGGCCTGACCGTCCGCCACCTTCTGCATGGCCTCGATGGCCTTCAGCTTCAGGACGCTATCGTTGGGGGCTTTCTCGTTCAGCATTTCCAGGGAATCCGCCAGTGCCTGCTGGACGGAGCGGATAGCCTGAGCCTCGCCGTCGGCCTTCAGAATGGCGGCCTGCTTCTCGGCCTCTGCCCGGAGGATGGCCGCCTGCTTTTCGGCGTCGGCCTTCAGAATCGCGGACTCCTTCTCGCCCTCGGCAATCAGAATGGCGGACTTCTTCTGACCCTCGGCCTGGAGGATCGCCTGCCGGCGGTCACGCTCGGCCTTCATCTGCTTCTCCATGGAGTTCTGGATATCCTGAGGGGGCAGAATGTTCTTCAGCTCCACCCGATTGACCTTGATGCCCCAAGGGTCGGTGGCCTCGTCCAGAATGGAGCGCATTTTGGTGTTCACCACGTCCCGGGAGGTCAGGGTCTGATCCAGCTCCAGGTCGCCGATGATGTTCCGAAGGGTAGTGGCCGTCAGGGTCTCCATAGCCGCCATGGGCTGCTCCACGCCGTAGGCGTACAGCTTGGGATCGGTGATCTGGAAATACACAACGGTATCGATCTGCATGGTCACGTTATCCTTGGTGATAACGGGCTGGGGGGGATAGTCCAGCACCTGCTCCTTCAGGGAAACCCGCCGGGCTACCCGGTCGATGAAGGGAACCTTGAAGTGCAGACCCACGCCCCAGACGGTCTGGAATGCGCCCAGCCGCTCCACAACGTAGGCACGGGACTGCTGAACCACTACGATGTTGCGCACCGCAATGATCAGCGCGATCAGGATAAGGATGATAACAAACAGCATCATTAAGTACCTCCCTTTGAGAATTCAGATTTTTTCGGGAACGTTTACAGGGGTTACATAGACTTTGACGCCTTCGATTCTGTCCACCCGGATCAGGGTGCCCTGGGGGATATTCTCGCCGGTGGTACTGCGAGCCGTCCATTCCATGGCGCCCAGCTTCACCTGGCCGGAGGCGGTCACATTGTCAATGGTCTCGGTGACCAGTCCGGTTGCACCCACCAGGCTGTCCACATTGGTGGGCGTAATTTTCGGCACCAGATACCGTCGGACAATGGGTCGGAGCATCAGCAGCAGCGCACCGGAAACCACCAGGAACAATCCGGTCTGCAGCCAAGCTCCCGCTCCCAGCAGGGCGGCAAACATGGCGATCACCGCTCCCGCCGCAAACCACAGCGAAACCAGGCTCACCGTCGCCCCCTCCGCGATCAGGAACAGGATCATCAGTCCCAGCCAGACAAACGCAGCGAATTTCATTTTGGATTCCCCCTTCCGAAGACCTCATCACGTCTTTGTGCGTAAGTCTATGATATCAGAAAAGAGTCCCTGCGTCAATGGCTCAGATTCCGGGAAATTCAGCAATCCGACGGTTTTACGAAAATTTTACCTGCTTCTTCCCATGGGGAAAGCATTTCCCAGTTTTCGATCCCAGAGCTTCTCGGTCAGGCCGTACAGGCTCATCCCCGCCGCCCCCACCGGAATCCACACTGCGGCAAACAGCGGGCAGATCTGACCCAGGAAATTCCCGGGCTGTCCCCGATAGTCCCAGACGGAAAAGTCTCGGTTGCACAGAAGCCCCGTGGCCAGCTCCACCCCGGTGATAATGGCCGCCCCGCCGACAAGCCTGGCAAAAGCCGGCAGCCGCTTTTTGCGCAGCGCCCCCATCAGCAGAAAGCACAGTCCCCCTGCCCCGAACATGCTGATGTGGCTTCTGCCCCGGTACAATAGTTCCAGCCCCACATAGGCGCCGCCGCCCACGGTAAAGAGTGTCAGTTGTTTTCCCCATTTCATGGTGATTCACCTCAGGAAAAAGTATCTCCAAAAAAATCGAGGAAAAAACAAAAATAATTCTTGACAAACGGAAAATCTTGGGCTATACTTAGGAAGCTGATTTCGGCGGTGCCGAAATTGCGTTGACCACATGGCGGCATAACTCAGTTGGTAGAGTAGCCGGTTCATACCCGGTATGTCATCTGTTCGAATCAGATTGCCGCTACCAGGCCCGTTGGTCAAGCGGTTAAGACACCGCCCTTTCACGGCGGTAACATGGGTTCGATTCCCGTACGGGTCACCATGAAGAAAAAGCCCTAGAATTTATTTCTAGGGCTTTTTTCGTTGCCTTTTCCGTAAAAGCTTCGCGTTCTTCGAACTATTCGCTAGGAAAATATTCCTATGAATTGTAACCTTTTAACGCTAACAGGACGGTTTTTCGGCGCAAATTTAACACAAAATTCGAAGGTGAAGTGCCATTTGAGCAACAAAAAGAGACTATGTTTCCATAGTCCCTTTAAGGATTGGTTCTTTAATCAATATTAACTCGCTCTCCGCACACACTACAGTAAAAGCAATGTGTACTTTCAGGTCTTCCGACTGGGAGAAAATGTCCCTCTTTGCACTTGGGGCAGGTCACTTCCTGCCCACTGCGTAGTTCCTTTAAGAACTGGACAAAATCAACTTTTGTTTTATTCACATATTGCATTCCCGAGTGTTCCAAAGACGTCATCCTCAACAATTTCAAATCTCCCACCAGGGTGGCCTGGGTTTGCGATGGGGCGAGGATTGTGCGGGTCATAGAGGTAATCTTCGCCGCTATCATCAACGATTTGAAGAGCTCCGGAACCTTCGTCATAGGAAAGAACCTCATATTCCTTTCCATCCGACAAGCCGTCGATTCCGAAGCTTTTACCAACATATCGGACACGCATATTATTTCGCCCCTTTCAACTTTATTTCATCAGGAGGAACTCCCCCGGTATTCTCATACCAGTGCTCCACTTAATTGTATCATCGTTGTTGATAAATTGCAAGTTTCTTTCGTAGTTTCCCGCCTCTCTGGCCTGTTTTGGCCAGGAACCGGACATTTCCATGCGCTCATGCTGAAGCCTCAGGCCAGTTGCTTTGGAGATGCGTTTGTACTCCTGATTCAACTGATCTGGCTTTGCCGTAGGCTCTCCTTGCCCCCGGTAGGCGTTGACTACGCCCGCCGGGGAATTTTCCTATTTCTGCTTCACCCCAAGCTGCCCAGCAGCCGGGCAATCTGGGCGCACCGGGCGGCGGCATTGTCCGCAAGCAGCCGGAAAACAATCCCCGTCTCCGGCTCCGCCGAGCGGGCTAAGTATTCTGTCTGGGCTCGGCAGGTGCTCCGAAAGCACTGGTTCAGTAGCCGAGCCGTCCCCTCCTCCGGCGGCGGTACCGGCCGCATGGGTCCGCTGTCCCCGCCACTCAACCTTTCCAGCCCCCGGAGTATGGCCTCGTTTTCCAACTCCTGCCGATACAGGACAGCCGCCTGTTCCCGACTGCTTCCCCTCAGGGTGTTTTCCAGCTTCCGGTAAATCCCCGCCAGGCACATGCTCTCCCGGCGCAGAACCCGCAGATTTTCCCCGGATGCCGCCATGGGCTGCCGCACCCGCTGCCAGACCTGACTTTCCCACTGCTCTTTCACGCGCATTCCTCCTTATGCCAGTATAGGCTGGACTGCCCGGATTTTGTGAAAGAATTTTCCGACAGGTCTTTCTTTTTTCGAAAATATGTGCTATAATCTATTAAAAACAACCCCCTGGAGGTAGCGTCATGCCTAGAACCAGCAACAAAGCGGATATGATAATGGATTATGTCAACCATTTCATTCAGGAGAACGGCTTCTCCCCCTCCGTCCGGGAAATCGGCGAGGCGGTGGGTCTGCGCTCCACCGCTTCCGTCAGCTATCATTTGCAGGCTTTGCAGCAGAAGGGGCTTCTTCAGTCCACCGGGGTCAAGGGTCGTAAGCGCGCCCTGGTCACCGGTGCCCGGCAGGGTCAGATTCCCGTCATCGGCGTGGTCACCGCCGGCCTTCCCATTCTGGCGGTGGAAAATCAGGAGGGCACTCTGCCCTGGCCTGACCCCGAGTGTTTCGCCCTGCGGGTTCGGGGCGACAGTATGATCAATGCCGGCATTCTGGAAGGGGACAAGGTGGTGGTGCGCCCTCAGCCCACTGCGGACAACGGTCAGATCGTGGTGGCACGCATTGAGGACGAGGCCACCGTCAAGCGACTTCTGCGCAGGAACGGTCAGGTCTGGCTCATGCCGGAAAACGATGCCTACTCCCCCATCGACGGCACCTATGCCCAGATCATCGGCGTAGTCAAGGGCGTGGTTCGGGAGTACTGAACGTCAGCGGAAAACATTTGTCCGCAAGACCGAGAAAAATTTTGAAAAAAGTTCTTGACAAACAGTTTGACTTGGTGTATAAAGAAAACAACTTCAAAACAGCAAACCACAGACGCGGAAGTAAAGCTGCAAGCGCATCCACAGAGAGTTTCCCAAAGCTGAGAGGGAAGCGAGAAGCGGGGCAGCAAATGGGCCGCCGAGGGCAGAGGGAAAGAGCGTGGGCTTGAGTATCTTCTGACGCATTGCCAGCGTTATTGGGCAGGCGGCGTGTTGGCGTCGGTCGAGCGGTCGGTTTACCGGCAAACAAGGTGGTACCGCAGAAATTGTATTTTCTGTCCTTGTTCCCTTCGGGGAACAAGGACTTTTTTGCTATGCAAAAGCATAGCAAAAACAAGAAATGTGCCATTTCCTCGCCCCTGCGGGGCAACCGGAAAGGATGCACAAAAACTTCATGCACCGTCATTTGTGCGTTTTCGTGGTGCAGCGATCCTGCATGAAGTTTTATTCCATACGAGAGGTGAGGCATATGCTGAAGAAATTACCGGGGAGACGATGGTGAAGCCGAACTGACTATCCGATAAAAAAACATTCACCATCATTTTTGAACTTGAAAAGGAGTATTCTTATGAAAAAGATCACTGCTATCGTTTCTTCCCTGATTCTGTCCGCCTCCCTGCTCGTCGGCTGCGGTGCTTCCTCCGCTCCCGCTCCCACCACTGCCCCTGCCACTACTCCCGCGGCCACCGTCGCCGCTGAGACCGCTGCCGAAACCACCGAAGTCAAGAGCTTCTCCGTGGCCATCGTCCAGCAGCTGTCCCACTCCTCCCTGGACGAAATCCACGAGGCCATCTCCGCCGAGCTGAAGGCCAGAGCCGAAGCCGCCGGTGTGGAGCTGACCATCTCCGACTACAACGGCCAGAACGACACCACCATGCTGGGTCAGATCGGTGCCCAGGCCTTGGATGACAAGGTAGACATGATTATCCCCATCGCAACGCTCGCTGCCCAGACCATGGTCACCGCCGCCGAGGACACCGGCACTCCCATCGTCTACGCCGCCTGCTCCGACCCCGAAACCGCAGGCCTCACCGGTCTGGATAACGTCACCGGTACCTCCGACGCTCTGAACACCCCCTTCATCCTGGACATGATGCTGGCCATCAACCCCGACATCAAGACCGTGGGTCTGCTCTTCAGCAACTCCGAGGATAACTCCATCACCCCCATTGCCGAGGCCAAAAAGTACTTAGATGAGAAGGGCATTGCCTATCTGGAGAAGACCGGCAACACCACCGATGAGATCGTCGCCGCCGCCGCTTCTCTGGTTGGCCGGGTAGACGCCGTGTTCACCCCCACCGACAACCGGGTCATGGACGCCGAGGTCGCCGTAGCCGAGATTCTCAACGAGGCCGGTATCCCCCACTACACCGGTGCCGACTCCTTTGTCCAGTCCGGCGCCTTCACCACCTGCGGCGTTAACTACACCGAGCTTGGCAAGTACACCGCCGATATGGCCTTTGACATTCTGGAAGGCGGCGCCGTGCCTGAGTTCCACGTCATGGACGGCGGCATCATCACCGTGAACACCGATACCGCCAAGGCGCTGAACATCGACTACAGCGTGTTCTCCACCATGGCAAACACCGTCACCGAAGTGACCACCGCGAAATAATAAGTTTTCTTCCGGGCGCAGGCGGGATTTTCCCCGCCTGCT
>OHDN01000877.1_pt1 | contig 17211 bp, 14 predicted proteins | sample 1566971 | NCBI WGS metagenome assembly OHDN01 (sample SAMEA3879538, study PRJEB24766) | human gut metagenome | biome: human-associated habitat; feature: feces | place: USA | collected 1985/1987
TGCGGAACTGGTTCTGCAGCAGCTCACCGACGCTGCGGATGCGGCGGTTGCCCAGGTGGTCGATGTCATCGGTGGTGCCCACACCGTGGCCCAGACCGTTCAGGTAGTTGATGGAGGACAGGATGTCCTTCACAGTGACGGTGCGACCAATCAGCTGGTCGTGGTTGCGGCGGAGCATTTCCTTCTGCTCCTCCACATCGGAGGTGGTGTCGAGGATCTTCTTGATCTCATCAAAGGAGCAGCGCTCGTTGATGCCGCACTCCTTGACGTCAAAGGAGAAGAAGCCCTGTGCATCCACACAGCCGTTGGTGATGACCTTGACCTTCTTGCCCTCGATGAGCAGGACGACGGTATCGACACCGGCGTTGTCGGCCTTCTCGGCCAGCTCGCGGCTGATCTTGCCGTTGGCCTCCACGATGACCTCACCGGTCAGCGGGGCAACGATGTTCTCTGCGGCCACAAAGCCGGTGATGCGGCGGGCCAGAGAGAGCTTCTTGTTCATCTTGTAGCGGCCGAAGCGGGACAGATCGTAACGGCGCGGGTCGAAGAACAGCATGTTGATCTGGCTGGTAGCGGACTCCACCGTGGGAGGCTCGCCGGGACGCAGCTTGCGGTAGACCTCCAGCAGGCCCTCTTCCTGGTTCTTGGTGGTATCCTTTTCCAGCGTAGCGAGGATGCGCTCATCGTCGCCGAAGAAGTTCAGGATATCCTCATTGGTGGACAGACCCAGTGCACGGCACAGCACGGTGACGGGCAGCTTGCGGTTCTTATCAATACGAACATAGAAAACGTTCGCCGCATCGGTCTCGTACTCCAGCCATGCACCGCGGTTGGGGTTCATGGTGGCGCTGTACAGATCGTTGCCGACCTTATCTTTGGCATCTCCGTAGAATACGCCGGGAGAGCGGACCAGCTGGCTGACGATTGCACGTTCTGCGCCGTTGATGACGAAGGTACCGGCATCAGTCATCAGGGGGAAGTCTCCCATGAAGATCTCCTGATCCTTGACCTCGCCGGTCTCCTTGTTCAGCAGACGGGCCGTCACACGCAGGGGGGCAGCGTAGGTCACGTCGCGCTCCTTGCACTCCTTGATGCTGTACTTCGGCTCCTTATCCAGCCGGAAGTCCACGAAGCTCAGTGCCAGATTGCCGGTGTAGTCCTCAATGGTGCCGATGTCGTGGAAGACCTCTTTCAGGCCCTCGTCCAGGAACCACTGGTAAGAGTTCTTCTGGACCTCGATCAGGTTCGGCATACTGATGACTTCGTCGATGTGGGAGAAGCTCATGCGCTCGGTCTTGCCGAGCTTGACGGGCTTGACTTTCATCATAAAATCAACCACTCCTTACTTTTATACTCTACGGATGTTGCGTTCTACGGGTCAAATTTGAGCAGACGCACATAAATCGACCCGTATCCTCAGAGGAAGTTCGGCGTTTTTCACAAACTTTTCGTGTCTGTCCCTTGGGCCGACCGAACCGAAGCTCCCTTTTTGGCGCACTAGGCCATTATGTGATACTAATGCAGTATACACCGGGAAAGCCCTGTTGTCAAGCCATTTTTCCCATTTCGGGCCAATTTTTTTGTCAAGCCCCTGCTTTTGTGGTACGCACGGTTCCGTGTTCGCTTTGTGTGTTTTTGGTATTGATTTTTGAGTTTTGCACGTTCTCACCAAAAACACCCTTGTGCATTTTGTACAGGTTTGCTCTTGTGCTTCCGGGCAGCAGAAAGGGGCACCCGGCGTGATGGGTGCCCCTTCGGGTGCTTTATTCCAGATAATCCCGCAGGCGTTTGGCCCGGCTGGGATGGCGGAGCTTACGGAGGGCTTTTGCCTCGATCTGGCGGATGCGCTCCCGCGTGACGTTGAACTCCTTCCCCAGCTCTTCCAGAGTGCGGGGCCGGCCGTCGTCGAGGCCGAAGCGGAGCGTGATCACCCGCTCTTCGCGGGGCGTCAGACTCTTGAGCACGCTCATCAGCTCCCGGCGGAGCAGCTGGCGGCCCGCTTCATCCACCGGGATCCCGGCTTCTTCATCCTGAATGAAATCTTCGAGGTGGGCGTCTTCTTCCTCGCCCACCGGCGTTTCCAGGCTGACCGGCTCCTGTGCCAGCTGCAGCAGTTCCCGCACCCGGTCCGGCTCCATCTCCAGCCGGACGGCGATCTCCTCCGCCGTGGGCTCGCGGCCATTCTTCCGCAGCAGCTCCCCTGCCGTCTTCCGGACCCGGTTGATGTGCTCCACCAGATGCACCGGGATGCGGATGGTCCGCCCCTGGTCGGCAATGGCACGGGTGATGGACTGCCGGATCCACCATGTCGCGTAGGTGGAGAACTTGAAGCCCCTGTCCGGCTCAAACTTCTCCGCCGCCTTCATCAGGCCGAGGTTGCCCTCCTGGATGAGGTCGAGGAAGGGCAGCCCCCTGCCCGCGTAGCGCTTGGCCACCGAGACCACCAGCCGCAGGTTCGCCTCGCTGAGGCGTCGGCGGGCGTCCGCATCCCCTGCTCTGGCAGCACGGGCCAGCGTCTGTTCCTCTTCTGCCGAGAGGAGCGGCACCTGCCCGATCTCCTTCAGATAGGCTTTCACCGGGTCATCCAGCGCCACGCCCTCGGCAGAAAGCTCATGTTCCAGTCGGCCGATCTGGGCATCGTCCAGCAGCGGGAGGTCGGCGTCCTCTTCCTCCACCCGGATGCCGCGGGCCTCCAGCGCCTCATACAGCGCGTCCAGCCCGGCGACATCGTACTCCTGCTCTTCCATGGCGCGGCTGACCTGCTCCGGCGTCAGAAGGTGGTGCCGGGCACGGCTCGCCAAAATCTTTGCAAGTTCTTCCGTCTGCGACAATTTCCGCATGATTCCTTCTCCTTCCAGCTCCAGCCGGGAGGAAAGGGAGCGCTCAGTCTTCTGCAGGGAGAGTTCCCTGTTTCTTTTCTCGCATCGACTGGAGATACTGCTCTAAGTCTTCATTGGACATCTGGGCCGCCTTCTTCGCGATCGGGGTGCCGCGGGCGATGCGTTCCAGATAAAAGTTGATATCCTCGGTGGTACAGTTGACATCGCTGTATTGTGCCGCAAGGCGGCTCAGTTCATTCAGGGCCTCTTCGCTCTGCACAAAGCCGCGCAGGGTGGAAAGGCTGACCTCGATGCCCTGCGCCTGGCAGTCCAGCATGGCCTGATACAGTTCCTTCTGCTGGGGCAGGAGGAACTTTTCCGCCGGCAGTGCGGCCCGCACCCTGGGGATGTAGCTTGGCTCCCGCAGCAGTGCCGCCAGCAGCCGCTGCTCGGCCGAGGCCACGCCCAGCGCCTGCGAACCGCCTGCGCTGTAAGGAACATTGATCTGATCCATCTCACCGGAGTGCAGGCGGGAGCGGTTCTCCTCCCGCCGTCGCTTGCTGCCCGCTTTTTTGACGGCGGTGCCCAGCTGGGTCAAGATGGCGGTCTTGGAGATGTTCGTCTCCTCGGCCAGCCGCCCGGCGTAGACCTCCTGTTCGGTGGGGTTGGAGCGCTCGGCCAACAGATCCACGGCATCGCGGATGTATTCGAGCCGCTGGGCGTCCTGGGTCAGGTCGTATTGATCCCGCAGGCGCTTGAGCCGGAAATCCAGCGCGTTGCCTACACCGTCCAGCAGGGCGCGGAAGCGGTCGGCACCATAGCGCTTGATGTACTCGTCCGGGTCCTTTGCGCCGGGGATCTGAAGCACCCCCACCCGCACCGTGCTGTTCCGGAACAGTTCCAGCGAGCGGAGGGTAGCTTTCTGGCCCGCCTCGTCGGAGTCGTAACTCAGGATGACCTCATCGGCGTACTCGCTGATGAGCCGCACCTGCTCCGGCGTCAGGGCCGTGCCGCAGGCGCAGACGGCGGTGTCGATGCCCGCCTGCTGCATACTGATGACATCCATATAGCCCTCGCAGAGGACGAACCGGCGGGAGGCGCTCTTTTTGGCGATCTGCAGCGCGAACACCGTCTCGGATTTGTGGTAGACCAGCGTTTCGGGGCTGTTGACGTATTTGGGCTTGGAGTCGTCCAGCACACGCCCGCCGAACGCGATGATGTTGCCGCGCAGGTCGAAGATGGGGGTCATGACCCGCTTCCAGAACAAACAATAGATGCGCCCGGAAGCGCTGCGCTTGAACAGGCCGCTGGCGTCCAGCTCCTGCTGGTTGTAGCCCTTATCCCGCAGGAACTGATAGAGGGCCTGCCCATCGTTGGGGGCATAGCCGAGGCCGAACCGCACGATGGTCTTGTCGTCCAGCCCGCGGCGGCGCCAGTAGGCGCGGGCCTGCCGGGCCTCCTCGACTGTGGAATTGAGGCAGGCGTGAAAGAAGCGGGCCGCTTCGCGGTTCATCGAGAGGATGCGGCTGCGCATCCGCCCGGTCTTGTCATCCTCCTGCGGCTCCGGCATCCCGGCGCGGGCTGCCAGCATCTTGACGGCCTCGCCGTAGTCGATGCTGTTGATCTTTTTGGCGAAGCTGATGGCATCGCCGCCCGCCCCGCAGCCAAAGCAGTAAAAGCTCTGGGTGTCCGGGTAGACGTAGAACGAGGGGGTCTTCTCGCTGTGGAACGGACACAGGCCGCCATAGAGGCGGCCCTTCCGTTTCAGCTGCACATAGCTGCCCACCAGATCGACGATGTCGGTGCGGCGGTTCAGCTCTTCAATGTACTCGTGTGGGATCATGGCTCTTTTTTCCTGCTTCCTTTTATAACACGTGCCACTTGCGGGGCACGAACACATCCTCAAAGGTCCGGATGGCGAACTCGTCGCTCATGCCGCTGATGTAATCGGTCACGGCGCGGTCACGGCCTTCCTGATAGGCCAGCTGCAAATAGAAATTGGACATCTGGTCGATGTGGGTCAGGTAGTATTCGTACAGTTCCGTGAGGACCTTTTCCACTTTCTGCTCTTCGCGCTTGGCGGTGCGATCGTTGTAGACATTGGCATACATGAAATCCTTCAGCGCAAGGAAGGCTTCCTCTTCCTCCGCGCCCATGACCACATCGCCGTCGCTGTGGGCGAGGATGCTCTGGATCATGGTCGTGATACGCTGGGATTTCGTTTCGCCCAGCACGGCGGTGCACTCTCTGGGCAGGATCGCCGGGTCCAACACCCCGGCACGGACGGCATCTTCGATGTCGTGGTTGACGAACGCGATCTGGTCCGCCATCCGGACGATGCGTCCCTCCGGGGTCGCCGCCCAGGTGCCCTTGGTGTGGGTGATGATGCCATTCCGCACTTCCCAGGTCAGGTTGAGGCCCCGGCCGTTCTGTTCCAGCTTGTCCACCACCCGCAGGCTCTGGCGGTAATGCTTGAAGCCGTCCGGGCAGAGCTTGTCCAGTGCGCTCTCCCCTGCGTGGCCAAAGGGCGTGTGGCCCAGGTCATGCGCCAGGCTGATGGCCTCGGTCAGGTCTTCGTTCAGGCGCAGGGCGCGGGCGATGGTGCGGGCGATCTGCGCCACTTCCAGCGTGTGGGTCAGCCGGGTGCGGTAGAGGTCGCCCTCCGGCGAGAGGAAGACCTGCGTTTTCTGCTTGAGGCGGCGGAACGCCTTGCAGTGGATCACGCGGTCCCGGTCGCGCTGGAACACCGGGCGGATGGGGTCCTGCGGCTCCGGCCGGGCCCGGCCCCGGCTTGCATCGCTGAAGGTCGCCCAGGGGGCAAAGGTCAGCCGCTCGATCTCTTCGGTACGCTGGCGTACATCCATCCGGTATCCCTCACTTTCATGCTGGTTCCTGCCCCCTTCCCAGCGCAGCTGCGCCCGCAGCTATTGTAGCAGAATTGCTCTGTCGAAGGGGGAATCTTCCTGTCCTGTCCAAAATTATCCTATAAAAATAAAAATCTCTCGGTGCTGCTGCGCCCAGAGCGCAGCGGCCATGCAGCCCATCCGACTGCCCATGGCTCCCACTTCGGGGGAGCGGGCGAGCGAATGCGAGACGGAGAGGGGCATCAGAACGGCGCATAGAACGGCTGCGAGACACTCACCTCGGCCCCGCCCCGCGTCAACTCCCGCAGCTGTTCCAGCAGCGGCGGCTCGGTGCCCTCCGGCATCTGCCAGTGCAGGGTCACTCGGTCGGTGAACTGCGGGTCGGCGAGTTTGGCCCCGGCGGCGTGGATGAGCAGCGCGGCCCGCTCGTAGAGTGCGTAGTCCACCGTCACTTCCAGCTCCACCACGCTGCGCACCGTGACGACCTCGGCGTTTTCCAGTGCGCGGGCGGTCGCGGTGGTGTAGGCGCGGACGAGGCCGCCCGTGCCCAGCAGCACCCCGCCAAAGTACCGGGTCACGACCACGATGAGGTCGGTCAGGCCGCTGTGCTGCAGCACTTCCAGCGCCGGGGTCCCGGCGGTCTTGGCAGGCTCGCCGTCGTCGGAGTAGCGCTCCCGGTTGCCCTCCCGCAGGCGGTAGGCGTAAACGTTGTGCCGCGCGGTGCGGTTGGCCGCGCGCACCTGCTCCAGAAAGGCCACGGCCTTTTCCTCGCTGTCTGCAAATGCGAGCTGCGCAATGAAGCGGCTCTTCTTCTCCTCATATTCGCCGATGGCTGTGCCCCGGATGGTGCGGTAATCCTCCACGCTGACTCCTCCTGTTTGTTGTGTTCCTTGCAAAACAGTATACCATAAATCCGGGGAAAGAAAAAGCCCGGCACAAGCATTGCTCGTGTCGGGCCTTCCCCGGATTTATTTGAAGCACGGAGATGTCATTTTGAAAGCGCCCTCGCTCAGACGAAGAGCTGCACCCACTGGTGGCCCCAGCCGAGGTTCTCGCCCTCGTCGGTTTCCTGCATCGGGCATTCCTCTTTTGCGTGACCCCCATGAAATGAAAAAGGTGTCGATTTGCCAAGGTAAACTCGGCAAATCGACACCTGCTGTTCAGATGAAGGTCACTCAAAAGACAGGTACACATCGTGCCCGATTTGAGAAGCAACTGGCTGCCATTTTACAGGCCCTATAGCTTTGCGTCACAGCCTTTCGACTGCTTTGCCGAGAATATTCAATTCAGTAGATCTTGCATCACAGTCCAGCCGCCGTTCGTGCGGCTCCCTGACTACTTTTTTATTCTATCATGTTTGTCTTCATTCGTCAAGATTCTGCGGCCGGTTTTTTTCCTTTTCCAGATCTCAACAGAATTTTGTGCGGTATTCGCGGGGGGTGCAGTGCTTGATCTCCCGGAACGTTTTAATAAAGTAGCTGCCGTCTGAGAACCCGCATTCCAGACCGATCTCGCCGGTCTTCAGCCGGGTGGAGCGGAGCAGCTCGGCGGCCTTTTCCACTCGGAACTGCTTGACGTACTGGATGGGCGTGATGCCCAGCAGCTGCCGGAAGCTGCGCAGGCAGGCGCTCTCGCTCAGGGCCACGCAGGCCGCGATCTTTTCCACCGTCAGCTCCTCGGCGTAGTGCTCCTCCACGTAGCGGAGCATCCGCTTCATCCGCTCCGAGGCGATCTGCTCCTGCTCCGAGACCTTGGTCTTGCCGCCCACGCACTGGGTGCTCAGCAGCCGCAGCGCCGCCGAGAGATGATACCGCACCCGGTTCTCGTAGTCGAACGGCTCGTCCGCCACCTCTTTCCAGGCGTCCCGCAGGAGGGCGAGCACCTGCTTCTGCCAGGGCACCGCCTCATCCAGCAGAAAAAACGCCGGGGCACCGGGCTGCAGCAGGGGCCGGATGAGCTTTTGCCAGAAGATGGTGTCCATGCCGCCCACCAGACGGGGCTGGAAGACGCCGGAGTGGAGCAGGGCCGTGCCCTCCGCCTGCTCCACCGAGTGCAGCGCCCCCGAATTGAGGAAGACGCCCTGCCCGGTCTGCAGCGTCAGGCGGGTCTTGTTCACATCCACATGGAGGGGGCCCTGTATGGTAAGGATGTATTCAAATTCCTCGTGCCAGTGCCACGCCACCGAGTAGCTGGCCAGGTCCTCGGCGTAGCAGGCGATGGGAAACAGCGCACTGCCGTGCTGCACCAGCTCGCGCCCTTCGGCATCGGCCACGATGTCTGTTTCGCAGTGGATGCCGCCCTCATGGACGATTGTTGCACAGCTCGTTCGATATGCCATATTGACCAGTTCCTTTCCGCAAATCTTTGAACATTTTTTATCAATGCCGGTTTTGTTGTATAAAACTTCAGGTTTTCTCCTACTACAGCCGCCAATTTCGTGGTATTATTTCATCAGAGGCCGCAAGTCCAGTATAACACCGAAACGGGAGGAACACAACCCATGGCACAGCTTCTTCTGCCGGTCATCTACCTGGCATTCATCAGCCTCGGCCTGCCGGATTCGCTTCTCGGCTCCGCCTGGCCGAACCTCTACCCCGCTTTCGGGGTGCCGGTGTCCTACGCAGGCATCGTTTCGATGATCATCTCCTGTGGGACCATCGTTTCCAGCCTGTGCAGCGACCGGCTGACCCGTGCGCTGGGCACCGGCAAAGTCACGGCCCTCAGTGTGGCGATGACGGCGGCGGCGCTGTTCGGCTTCTCGGCGGCGAGCGCGTTCTGGATGCTCTGCCTCTGGGCCATCCCCTACGGGCTGGGTGCCGGAAGCGTGGACGCCGCCCTGAACAACTACGTCGCCCTCCACTACGAGAGCCGCCACATGAGCTGGCTGCACTGCATGTGGGGCGTGGGCACCATCATCAGCCCGGTGCTGATGAGCCTGGCCCTGACCGGCGGGCAGGGCTGGAACGGCGGCTACCGCATCGTAGCCCTCATCCAGGTCGGCATCACCGCCGTTCTGGTGCTGAGCCTGCCGCTCTGGAAAGGCCGCCCGGCCGCCGAGACTGCGGACGGCACCCCGGCCAAGCCGCTGACGCTGCCCCAGGTCCTGGCCATCCCCGGTGCGCGGGAAGTGATGCTCTGCTTCTTCTGCTACTGCGGCCTCGAAACGACGGCGGGCCTCTGGGCCAGCAGCTACCTCACGCTGAGCAAGGGCGTCCCGGCCGACACGGCCGCTGCCTTTGCGGGCCTGTTCTACCTGGGCATCACGGTGGGGCGCGGCCTCTGCGGCTTCGTCACCCTCCGGTTCAACGACACCCAAATGATTCGTCTGGGACAGACCGTTCTGGCCGTAGGCGTTGCCGCCCTGCTTCTGCCGGGGCCGCAGGCGCTCGCGCTGGCCGGCCTCGTCCTCGTAGGTCTGGGCTGTGCGCCCATCTACCCCAGCATCATCCACTCCACGCCGGACCACTTCGGCGCGGACCGGTCGCAGGCTGTGATCGGCATCCAGATGGCAAGCGCCTATGTCGGCAATCTGGTCATGCCGCCGCTGTTCGGCCTGCTGGCAAACAATGTTGCCCCTGCCCTCTTTCCCGTGTATCTGCTGGCGCTGCTGATCCTGATGATCGTCATGCACGAGCAGCTCACCCGGAAGACGGCGTGCAAATAAACAATTTTCTGACAGGAGGTATTTTTATGCTTCGTATCGAATATTTTGATAAAGACCGTTTCATGCGTCAGGTTTCCGCCAGCCGCGGCAGTGTGCTGCTGCATCTGGACAACGGCAAGACCTGTGACCTGAAAGAGGATGCCACCGCATCCTCCATCCTCCGGATGATGAACGCCCCCAGAAAGGGCTTTGACATCACCGTGACCGACCCCGCCGACGTGACCGGCTTCCTGCGCTACATGCTGGAGGCAGGCCGGATGGAACGTGTGGCCGGCTGATCGTTCGCCATTCTCCGTTATTCGCATATTACAGCAAACGCAGAGCGCCCGCTCCGGGGTCAGAAGCCGGAGCGGGCGCTCTGCGTTTTTGTGTGGTGTTACAGGATGCAGCGGCTGATGGCGCGAGCCACATTCAGCAGCTCGTCCTGCCCGATGAACCCGAACTTTGCCTCGTGCTCATCCGCGAAGCAGACCGTCAGCTCGGAGGTCTGGAGCGGGTCGCCGAAGCCTGCAGTCTGGATGCCAAAGTGCAGCACCTTGCGGTACGGCAGGACGAAGATCTCCTGCCGGGTGCCGGTGACGCCCTGCATATCCACCAGAAAGATGCGGTGCGAGGTGAAAACTGCCTGGTCGCGCACAGTCTTGTATGCGCCCACGATGGTCTCGCCGTCCAGCAAAAGTGCCTGCACATTCTTGCAGATCTCCTTCTCCTTGATGCGAATGAGGTTCTGCATGGGCTTGTCCCGAAATTCCATAGTTCTATCCCCTTTCAGCGTGGTCGTTGGTTCCATTGTAGCACCCCCGGCGGGCTTTGACAAGCGGGTTTTCCTCTCGCAATCCGGGGTGGGTTGTGGTATACTGGAGCAGAATCCTGAAATCATCCTTTGAAACGAGGTATCCCCATGGAGATCATCATTCATCAGGCCATCCTGCATGTGCTGGACACCACCCTCGACGCCCCGGTGCTCAGCGGCAGCTGCATGGAGCCTACCGCCGAAAAAACGGCCTATTTGCAGAACCACATCGAAAAACTGCTGGCCAGTGACGACATCCGCCAGTGCCGCCCCCTGCCGGACTCGGCCTTCAAAAACGAGCTGGAGCACAACCAGGACTTCGTGGACCTGTCCTGCCGCATCGCGGGGGTGCTGTTCGATTACATGCACGCCCACACCACCATCCCCGGTGCCGACCTGGCCGTGGTGGATTTCACCCGCGATGGTGCCCCGTGGCTGGGCATCCTCAAGCTGAACTACAAGAACGGCTACACCCACTACACCGAGACTGTGGAGGGTGCCCCGGTCAACTCCATCATCCAGCAGCGGGCCTGCCTGCCGACCCAGAGCGGCAAGGTGGAAGAAGGTGCGCTCGTCAACCTGCAGGACTACTCCATGCGCCTGCTGGAAAAGAAGTACGACATCGACGGCCACAAGGAGTTCTACCTTTCCACGGTCGTGTTCCAGTACACCCAGGCCGAGCCGGAAAAGAAAAAGCTGAAGGCCATCCAGGAAGCCGCTGCGCAGGCCGTGATGGACGCCTACCAGGATGAACCCCACGCCGAGGCACAGGTCGCCATGCTCATTGCGAACCAGGCCGCCGACAACGACAACCAGGTCTCGGTGGAGCAGGTGCGCCGCCAGCTGGCCGAGGAATACCCGCTGGCCGCTGTCCCCTTTGACGACTACGTGGAGAAGAGCGATGTCATTGAGCAGTTCGAGCAGCCTGTCACCGTGACGCCCGCCCGCATCCGCCGGATGGAGAGCCGCAGCATCCACACCGCCAGCGGCATCGAGGTGAAGATCCCCACTGAGATCCTGTCCTCCGAGTCGGAAGTGGAGTTTCTCCACGACCCCGACGGCAGTGTCTCGCTGCTCATCAAGAACGTGATTTTGTAAAAGAGACCCTCTCCGTCCCGCATTTGTTCGTCCGGGGCTGCTGCACATCGTTTTGGTCGAACGTGCAGCAGCCATTTTCAAAACCAAGCATATCATCAAACAATTCAAAAAAGCATGTGCATCACAAATCCATCGAAAATTTCTGATTTTCGAGAAAATCTGTTGCACATGCTTTTGTTTTGGGGATTGATACTGCTTGATTCTTACGCTTATTCGTACAAAATCAAGGGCTTTTGCTTTGATTCAGACGGTCGGGTTCACTTTTCTTCCGTCTCCGACTTCTGCTGCTCCTGCTCGGCGCGGAGTTTCCGGATGCGCTTTTTCTCGCTTTCGACGCGGGGCCAGGGCCAGGAGAAGCCCTCGTTCTCGCGGCACCATTTGACCAGCGGAGAGAACGAGAACGCCAGACCGAACAGATACAGCAGCACATACAGCACTGCATCCAGCGTGAACAAGGCGTCCAGCGCAGCGATGACCGACATGATGCAGCCCGCCTTCAGGAAGAACAGGCCGTTCTGCCGGCAGTATTCGTCGAAATGCTCCGCCTTGACGGCCCGGCGGCCCTGCTCGCCCCAGACGCGGGGGTTCTTCATGACCGTGTAGCCGTAAAAGACCATCATCAGACCGCAGGTCAGTTGAAATCCGAAAAACATAGCGCACCTCGTTCCAGTTTAGTCGTCGTAGCCCTCGAACAGCGGCTTCATGAAGGGCAGGAAGTCCAGCGTTGCGAAGTAGTCGCGCGGGGTCTCGGCACGGCGGATGAGTCGGTGGGAACCGTCCTCACAGAGCAGCACTTCGGCGCACCAAAGCTTGCCGTTGTAGTTGTAACCCATGGCCGAACCATGGGCACCGGTGTCGTGGATATAGACCAGGTCGCCGATGTCGATCTGGGGCAGCATCCGGTCGATGGCGAACTTGTCGTTGTTCTCGCACAGGCCGCCGACCACGTCGTATTTGTGGTCGCAGGGCGCATGTTCCTTGCCCAGCACGGTGATGTGGTGGTAAGCGCCGTACATGGCCGGGCGCATCAGGTTGGCCGCGCAGGCATCCAGACCGATGTACTCCTTGTAGATGTGCTTTTCGTGGATGGCCGTGGCCACCAGCGCGCCATAGGGGCCGGTGGTGAAGCGGCCCATCTCGGTGAAGACGGCGACATCGCCCATGCCGGCGGGGACCAGGATCTCCTCAAACTTCTTGCGGACGCCCTCACCGATGGCCATGATGTCGTTCTCGGTCTGGTCGGGGCGGTACGGGATGCCCACGCCGCCGGACAGGTTGATGTAGGCGATGTGCGCACCGGTGGCCTTCTGGACACGGACCGCCAGCTGGAACAGGATACCGGCCAGCTCCGGATAGTAGGCGTCGGAGATGGTGTTGGAGGCCAGGAAGGCGTGGATGCCGAAGTTCTTTGCGCCCTTCTGCATCAGCTTCTTGTAGCTCTCGATCATCTGCTCCTCGGTCATGCCGTACTTGGCATCACCGGGCTTGTCCATGACCTGGAAGCCTTCTTCGCTCTCGCCCAGCTGGAACGTTCCGCCCGGATTGTAGCGGCAGAAGATGTTCTCCGGCACACCGGCCACACGGTCGAGGAAGTCCACCATGGTGGCATCGTCGAGGTTGATGTAGGCACCCAGCTCATAGGCTTTCTTCATGTCCTCGACCGGGGTCTGGTTGGAGGAGAACATGATGTCGCTGCCGGTAAAGCCGCAGACTTCGCTGAGCATCAGCTCGGTCAGGGAGGAGCAGTCCACACCGCAGCCCTCTTCCTTCAGGATCTGCAGGATGACAGGGTTGGGCAGCGCCTTGACGGCGAAATACTCGCGGAAGCCCTTGTTCCAGCTGAACGCCTTGTTGATGCGGCGGGCATTCTCGCGGATGCCCTTTTCATCGTAGACATGGAACGGGGTAGGCACGTCCTGGAGGATCTCCTGGGCCTGCGCTTCGGTCAGAAACGGTTTCTTTTCCATAATATACTTCCCTCACATTTTATAGTGTCACCGACACGTCGGTGCGGTATCAGGTCTTGAGGTTGCCGCGGGTGGGCGTGAACGTCGGGATCATCTCGGCCAGCTGCTTCACGACGCCCTCGTCGTTGTGGGCCGCTGCCGCGCTCAGATCCTGCAGCTGCGCGTAGAACCGGGCCAGGTCGATGTCCTTCGGCGGCGCAACGAAGATCTTGTTGTGCTGGGTGCGGCGCATCTTGTCCTGCTCCTCGTCCATCATCAGCTCCTCATAGAGCTTCTCGCCGGGGCGCAGGCCCACGACCTTGATCTCCATGTTCACGCCCGGCTCGTAGCCGTAGAAGCGGATGAGCTGTTTGGCCAGGTCGATGATTTTGACCGGTTCGCCCATATCCAGAACATAGATGCTGCCGCTCTCGGCCAGGGCACCGGCCTGTAGCACCAGCTGGGCTGCCTCCGGGATGGTCATGAAATAGCGCTCGATGTTGGGGTCGGTCAGGGTGACGGGGCCGCCCTTTTTGATCTGCGCCTCGAACAGCGGGATGACGCTGCCGTGGCTGCCCAGCACATTGCCGAAGCGGACCGCCACGCACTTCATGTCGGTGTTGCCCGCAAAGGTCTGGATGAGCATCTCGCAGATGCGCTTGGTGCAGCCCATGACGCTGGTGGGGTTGACAGCCTTGTCCGTGGAGAGCTGGACGAACCGCTCCACGCCGTGCTCGCTGGCGCTGGTGAGCAGATTCTTCGTGCCCAGCACATTGTTCTTGACGGCCTCCGCCGGGCTGACCTCCATCAGCGGCACATGCTTGTGCGCCGCCGCGTGGAAGACCACCGTGGGGTGGTAGGTCTCGAATACCTCGTCCAGACGCTTTTTGTCGCGGATGGAGCCGATGAGCACCGTGACCGGGATGTCCCGGCCATACTTCTGCTGCAGCTCCATCAGCAGCTCGTAGGCGCAGTTCTCGTAGATATCGAAGATAAGCAGTTTGCCGGGCTGAAAGCGCATCACCTGACGGCAGAGCTCGCTGCCGATGGAACCGCCGCCGCCCGTGACGAGAACGGTCTTGCCGGTCAGGTAGCCGGAGATCTGCTCCATGTCCAGCGTGACTTCCTCGCGGGAGAGGAAATCGGCGGTGTTCAGCTCGCGGAACGCATTCTGCTGCGGCGCACCGGTGCCCACCAGCTGCGGGTCGCTCAGGATCTGGACCGCACAGTGGGTGGAGACGCAGAGGTCGATGACATGATTCAGTCGGCTGCCCTGCAGCGTCGGGATGGCGATGATGATGCTGTGGATGTTGTATCTCTCGCAGACCTGCGGGATCTGCTCCAGCGTGCCCCGCACCGGGACACCGTGGATGGTCTGGCCGAACTTGGCCGGGTCATCGTCCACAGCCGCGACCGGGTGGCCGTAGCTCTCGTTGGATTTGCAGACATTGATCGCCCACGCACCGGCCTCGCCTGCGCCCACGATCAGCACCGGGCGGTTCGGGTCCTTGGACGGAACGCCGCGCACCCGCTCGCCGATGGGGTGGTTCAGGAACAGCCGCCAGGCAAGGCGGCTCCCGCCCACCAGCAGGAAGATGAGCACCGCCGCCATCGCGTTGGCCGAGTCGAACAACACGCCGTGGATGAGGCCATGGTTCACGAAGTAGACCACCGCCGTGGGCACTGCGATCATGCCCGCCAGACGGATGAGGTCGCGCTCGCCCGCGTACTTCCACAAGATGGAGTACAGCCCGCCCACCAGAAAGCTGATCAGATAGAGCGCCGTGATCCAGGGCAGGTTCTCATACAGCAGAGCCCGGTTGTGGGGCCACCAGGCCGCTTCCACCGCACCGTCTGCGCGGAGCAGCAGCGCAAAATAAAAGCTGAACAGGATCAGCGCCGCGTCCAGCACCACCAGAAACGTCCGACGCAGCCCGACCTGCGGCGTAATTTTTTTGATATTCTTCACAGAAAATCCTCTTTATCTTCGGCGCTCGTTCTGCGCCGGTTCATTTTCCAGGCCAGCGGGAAAAGAGCCTGCTGCGCCATGGTATCCATTGTATTATACTCGTTTCGTGCCCCGGTGTCCAGAAGATTTCATCGTCCGGGTCGATTTCACGCTTTTTTCGCCTTCTGCCGGGCCCGGTCCGGGTGGAGCGCGGCCCGCACCTCGGCCCCCAGCCCCAGCGGCCAGGCGGCGGCCAGCCCCGCCAGCCCCATGCTGCAGCAGCCGATGCACAGCGCCGCCAGCTGCTCCGGCATCTCCCCGGCCTGCCAGCCGGACAGCATTTCCCGGAGAAACACCCCCGCTCCAGCCGACACGCCCGCCGCCAGCAGCGGTGCCCCCAGCCAGCGCATCAGCGCCGGACGCATTCCGCTGACCCGCAGCAGACGGGCCGTGTTGGCCAGGCAGGTATATACGCTGGACAGCAGGATGACGAACAGGAAGCCTTTCATCCCGAACCGGGGCAACAGCACCATCACCCCCGCGATGCGCAGCACGGCATCCCACAGGCTGTACCGGAACACGGCCTTCTGCTCCCCCACCCCCTTCATCGCACCGTCCACCATGCTTTCCAGATACATCAGCGGCATCGCCGGGCCGAGCACGGTCAGATAGAAGCCCGCCTCGGCCCCATCCGGCCCGTAAAACAGCCGGGCAGCCGCCGCTCCCCATACCCAGAACACCGCCCCCGCCAGCGCAGAGAAGTAGCCCGTGAGCCGAAGCATCCGGTCCAGCAGCGCCGAAAGCCGCCCCGTCTCGCCCCGGATGTGTGCCTGGGTGATCTCCGGCATCAGCAGGACCGACAGGCTCCCCAGCAGCCCGAACGGAAAGGTCAGCAGGGGCAGGGCCATCCCCTTCAGGTTTCCATACTGGGCCACGGCGGCGCTGCGGCCCCCGGCATCCAGCAGATAGACCGTCAGGCAGGCGGGCACCAGCATATTCTCCGCCGTGTGGAGCGCACTGGCAAGGCAGCGCCCGCCCTCCACAGGCCAGAGGATCTCCCACAGACGCTTTGCAGGGTCCATGGGGCGTCGGGCCGGGCCCGCACCGAATGCGGACACCGCCTCCCGCCGGTAAAACAGAAGCATCAGGCAGGCCGAGACCGTCTCGCTGAGGGCCGTTGCCGCCAGAACGGCCGTGCACTTGCCGCTCACGTCCAGCGCACTGCCCCGCTCCAGCGCGAACCAGATGGCCGAGATGCGGACCGTCTGCTCCACGAGCTGGCTCACCACGTTGGGGCCGACCTGCCGCCGAGCAATGAAAAAGCCGCGCAGCACCGCCGAGACCGCCATCCAGGGCAGGCCGAATGCCGCCGCCCGCAGCGCACCGGCGGCGCGGACATCGCCCAGCCACCACGCTGCGGCCAGCTCCGCCAGACCGAACTGCCCCGCCCACGCAACGCTGCCCAGCAGCAGCGCCGCCCCCAGCAGACGGAACAGCATCCCGCGGGCCTCGGCCCGGCTGCGGCTCAGCTCCTCGGCCATCAGGCGGGTGGCCGCCACCGAGACGCCGGACGTCGCCAGCGTGACGAAGAGCGAGTACACCGCCAGCACCAGCTGGTACAGGCCCATCCCCTCGCCGCCCAGCGCATTGGCCAGCCAGATGCGCAGCCCCATCCCGGCCAGCCGGAGCACCACATCCGCCCCCGTGAGCAGGGCCGCGTTCTTCAGGTAGCTCGGACGCATCGCCGCACCTCCCCTTCTTCCTTTTATTATATGGGCACCGCTTTGCAAAATATGAGCCGCCGTGTGGGTTGTTTCTCTTCTGGTTTTATGGTATGATAGGAGCCGGTCAAGAGATTTTTTCAAAACATCAACGAAGGAGGAAAGGCCGCATCCCACCCGGACCGGCCTTATGAGAGTATGAGCGAAGAATGCACCCATGACTGCTCTACCTGCAGCGCAGCATGTTCTTCCCGCGAGGCTGCCCCGCAGCACGATGCCCCCAACCCCAACAGCAGCGTCAAAAAGGTCATCGGCGTCGTATCCGGCAAGGGCGGCGTCGGCAAGAGCATGACCAGCG
>OHDN01000882.1_pt1 | contig 17104 bp, 8 predicted proteins | sample 1566971 | NCBI WGS metagenome assembly OHDN01 (sample SAMEA3879538, study PRJEB24766) | human gut metagenome | biome: human-associated habitat; feature: feces | place: USA | collected 1985/1987
GACTCCAATAACCTCCACAGATAAGCCAAAACCGATAATCGAGCCTACTTTTTTACAACTATCCGTACTGTATAGTTCATAGTTCTACCAGAACAAATTCAATTGCAATCTTAAATCATTAGCCTATGGAGAGAAGTAAATAACACACCTAAAAAGTTTTTGTAGAGAAAATTAGAGTATTTCAACTGTTAAATTAAATTTTAATATTATGATCAAATCGATATACAGCAACTTATTGCCTAAAGCTGTACTATTATCAGTATTTTTAAGCCCCGGATATGTGATTTCAAAAGCTCATGCAAACACAGATTCCATCAGTGGTATAGAACAAACGAACGGTAAACTGTCCGGACGGGTTATCGATGCAAAAGGAGAACCTATACCAGGTGCAAACATATCCGTCAAAGGCACCACCATCGGTACCATTACAGACATGGACGGTAATTTTTCCATTGATGTTAACCCCAATCAAATACTCACCATCAGTTTTATCGGATATGAAACAAAAACAATCCCTGTCTCCAACCAGAAAACATTAAATGTCGTTCTGCAAGAAACTGTAAACCAACTGGACGAACTTGTTGTCGTTAGCTACGGTACACAGAAAAAAAGGGATTTGACCGGATCTGTTTCCAAGATAGATGCAGGAGAATTAGAAAGTTTTCCTGTAGGACAATTTGCCCAAAAACTTCAAGGACAGGTAGCAGGTGTACAAATTAACCAATCTACAGGACAGCCGGGTAAAGGTATGGGATTCCGTATCCGTGGTGCAGCATCTATCAATGGTGGTAGTTCACCTTTATTCGTGGTCGATGGAATCCCTATCAATATGGACCTAAGCAGTATCAATCCAGATGAAATCGAAACCTTTTCCATCTTGAAAGATGCCGCTGCCACTTCTTTGTATGGATCACGTGCCGCCAACGGTGTCGTACTGATCACAACGAAAAGAGGAAAACAAGGTAAAACTCAAGTGGATGTGAATGCTTCATTCGGTATTCAGACTTTAAAGGGACTAAAGACTCCGGATGTTATGAACGGGGAAGAATTTGCCCAATACAAAAAAGAATACTACGAAGATGCTGCCAGATATGAAGGTTATACCGGAGGAGTTCCAGAACAATATCAAAATCCATCCCAATACGGTACTGGTACCAATTGGTATGACTTACTGACACGCAATGCCGCCACACAGAATTACAGTATCAGTGTGACAGCCAATAAAGACAAGTTCAATACAGCTATCGTATTAGGCTACTTCCGCCAAGACGGTGTTATGTACAATTCTAATTTCGAACGTTACTCTTTACGTGCAAACAATGATTATCAAGTAAACGACCGCTTAAAATTAGGACTGAACATAGCTCCCACCTTGCAAATCAAAAACAACCAAAATACAGACGGAGGTTGGCAGATATTAAGTGCTGCGTTCTTGGCTGACCCAACTGTAAATCCTTACGATGAAAATGGAGAACCTATTCTTTCTCTAAACTCTCCAGGGATGTTCCCTCAACCTAACTGGATACGTGTTTTACATGAAAAAACAAGTAAAACACAGGATTTGGCCTTATTAAGCAATGCTTTTGCAGAACTGGATATATGGAACGGTATCAAATATAAATTCCAGGCTGGTTTCGATTTAGGTGCCAAGAACTATAGAGATTTTACACCTTCGACAGCCGGTGGAGCCATGTTTACTGCTCCCCCTCAAAAAGCAAGTGGACAATACAACACCAACTTCCACTATAGTTGGACTATCGAAAATATGTTGATGTATAACCATAAATTCGGAAACCATAATATAGATGCACTGGTCGGTTATAGTGCACAAAAATATTCCAACGAATATAACCAGCTAACAGCAACTGACTTTCCAAGTGATGATATTCCTTGGATGGGTGCCGGTGCTACAAAAAACGGTGACAACAACATCGAGCAATGGGCATTAGCCTCTGTCATCGCACGCGCGAATTATAGCTTCAAAGACCGCTATTTACTCCAGGCGACATTCCGCCGAGATGGTTGCTCCCGTTTTGGGGCAGGCAATAAATATGCAAATTTTCCTTCCATATCCGCCGGATGGATTGTATCTGACGAAGCCTTCATGGAACCAGTAACCAATGTTATGAACTACCTGAAAATAAGGGCCAGTTATGGACTAACTGGTAACTACAACATTGGTAATTACCGATATATTGCGGGAGTTAGCACTTATAACTATGTCTTAGGTGGCTCTTTAGCTCCGGGAAAAGGATTAGGTAATTTAGGGAACAATGCTCTTACTTGGGAAGAAACAAAGCAACTGGACTTAGGTGTCGATATCGGTTTCCTAAACGATCGTATCTATTTGATGTATGACTATTATAATAAAAAAGTCGATGGACTTTTGTATCAAGTCGATATTCCAAGAGCTTCCGGCTTTTCCAACATTTATTCCAATATCGGTGATTACAAAGCATGGGGACATGAAATCACTTTGCAATCTCGTAATCTTGTCGGTGATTTCAAATGGACTACCAACTTGAATATAGCCTTCAACCGGAATGAAATAACCAAAATGGGAACAAACAACACCCCAAAAGGTGGATATTCCAATCAGGAAGATTTCAACCGTTTAGCAGTAGGAGAACCTATCGGTATATTCATGGGATATGTATTTGACGGCGTATATATGACCGAAGAAGAGTTTAATTCCCAACCAAAGCACGCCTCATCTGAGATCGGAACGGTCCGCATGAAAGATGTCAGTGGTCCTAACGGTGTTCCTGACGGTATAATCGACAACAATGACCGTGTAAAAATTGGTGATCCGAATCCGGATTTTATTTATGGTATGACAAATGAATTTTCCTGGAAGAACTTCGATCTGAGCATTCTGATCAGTGGACAAGTAGGTGGTGACATTATCAATTCAAACTACGAACATACCTTGAATATCGACGGTTGTTTCAATGTATTGAAAAAAGTTGCCAATCGTTGGCGCTCTCCGGAAAATCCGGGTGACGGACAGGTTCCGAGAACAAAAGCCGGTACCACGGAATTATTCCGCTTCAATAATAGCAGTTGGGTATATGATGCTTCTTATTTGACCATAAAGAATATCACTCTGGGCTATACAATTCCGATTAAACCGAGTCAATACCTCTCTAAACTCCGGGTATATGTAACAGCTCAGCAATTAGTCACATTCACTAAATACCCAGGTATGAATCCGGAAATAGCCATGAATGAAGATATGGGATGGAACGGTTTAGGAGTAGATCGTACAACTTACCCGGTTCCAAGAACATTCAGTATCGGATGTAACATTTCATTCTGAAAGAAAAACAAATTATAAATTTAAAGCGAAAGATCATGAAAAAGATATTTAGTTTAGTTGTTGCATTGTTGACTTTGGTTTCTTGTTCGGAAGATTTTCTGAATCTGACGCCTCAATATTATCCGAATGATGCGACATTCTTTAAAACTCAAGAGCAATTCACTCAAGCAGTGAACGGAGCCTATTCCGCTCTACGGGGAGTATCGGCAAGACAAGGATACCTGATGGGAGAAATGCGTTCCGACAATACACATTACACCCGCTATAAAGCAGACCGTGGTCTACACATCTTGTATCGTGAAAATATCGCGGATTTTGTTGTAGATGACCAGAACCAATGGACAAATGAAATGTATTATGCATGTTATACGGGCATTTCAAGAGCCAACACCATTCTGAACCGCATTGAAGGGACGACTTTTCCCGATGATTTCAAAAATAAAACGATCGGAGAAGCTAAATTCATCCGTGCTTTCATGTATTTCCAATTGGTGCAATGCTACGGAGACGTCCCTTTGCATCTGGAAGAAGTGACAGGAGCGGACAACGCATTCTTACCTCGTTCATCTGTTAACGATATCTATACAGCCATCGTTGATGATGTGAAAGATGCCATAGAGAAACTTCCTACGGTCAAATTCCCGCAAAATGGTGCTGCAACCAAAGGAGCTGCCAAAATGCTCTACGCTTATGTATTAATGACAAAGCCAGATCGAGATTATGCAACAGCGGAAACGCAGTTAAAAGATATCATGAATATGGGATATGAATTACTTCCCAATTATGCCGATATATATGACACATCCAAAAAGAACGGAAAAGAATCGATTTTCGAAATCCAGTATCAAATGGGAGATCAGGGACAGCAAAGTGATTGGTTATACTACTTTATTCCCAAAACAACGAATGCAGAAATTATTACAGGTGTTCCGGATTGTAGTACGTTACTGACAGGAGGCTGGAATGTTCCGACACCGGAAATGATCGCTTCTTACGAACCTGGAGACCTGCGTGTCGCCCCATCTATCGCTGTTGCAGTCGGTACACTGGATGCAGCAAACGCCTTAGTCGTAGCTGATGTACTAAAAGTCGGTGATCCCAAGATCAATGATTATCAAGTTAATTATCCATTTATCAATAAATACCGTCACGCACACTCCAAAATAGAAAATACAGACGATAACTGGCCTGTTTACCGCTATGCGGACTGCCTGTTATTGTTAGCTGAATGTCTGGTGGAGCAAGGACGTGCAGGAGACGCAGCACCCTATGTCAATCAAGTACGTGCGCGTGCAGGTTTACCTGCTGTTACAACAATCAATGCCGAGGTAGTTGCCAATGAGCGACGTCACGAACTCGCATTTGAGAACCATCGTTGGTATGATTTATTGAGAACAGGAAAAGCTATTGAAGTAATGACTGCCTACGGAAAATATATCAAAACGATTGATACGGAACTTCCTGAACGTACCTATCAGATAAAGCCGGAATATTTGCTTTATCCGATACCTTATAACGAGTTGCAATTAAATGACCAGCTCAAACAAAATCCAGGTTATTAATTATCATATTAACAAAAAGACCTTTACTTTTGTAGTAGAGGTCTTTTTACTATTAGCACCATGAATACACAACGTATTATCAAAAACTTTATATATACCGTCGTAGGAGGTATCCTGTCTCTCGGAACGACTGGTTGCAGTGGCAACAAAGCGGAAACGACAGACAGTTTTTCCACTTTGGAAGCCCAGTTTTCCAACCCTTCATCCGAGTACCGTACAGCCCCTTTTATGGTTTGGAACGGAAAAGTTACAGAAATTGAAATCGACCGTATGCTGAAAGACTTTAAAGATGCAGGCTGCGGAGGTGCGTTTATCCATCCCCGTCCGGGCATGATCACGGAATATATGTCGGACGAATGGTATTCCCTCTACCGTTATGCCGTCGATAAAGGAAAAGAGATGGGACTGGACATCTGGATTTACGATGAAAACTCCTATCCCAGCGGCTTTGCCGGAGGACATGTTCCCGAAGATATGCCCGAATCCTACAACCAAGGACAAGGACTTGAGTTGACAAAAACAGATCTTCTGCCTGACAAGACAGACGAATATTTCATCATCCTTAAAAAAGAAGGGGACAAATGGGCAGATATCACGAACGCCCTGAGCCAGCATAAAAAAGCAAAAGGAGAATATTACCTCTACAAAAAGACCTATTTAGGCAAATCAGACTGGTACGGAGGGTATTCTTACGTAGACCTGCTCGTACCCGGTGTGACTGAAAAGTTCATCGACCTCACGATGAAAGGATACGAAAAAACAATAAAGGACGAATTTGGCAAATCTGTTTTCGGTATCTTCACAGATGAGCCCAACATCAGCAGTCCCGGAGGCTTGCGCTGGACACCAGACTTGTTCGAAGTATTCCGGAAACAGTGGGGATACGATCTAAAACCACTACTTCCCCTTCTGGACGAAGAGACGGGCAATTGGAAACAGGTACGTCATAACTATATGGAAACCCTGTTGCAAATGTTTGTCGACCGCTGGTCCAAACCTTGGCACCACTACTGCGAGACGAACAACCTGAAATGGACCGGACACTATTGGGAACACGGTTGGCCGCAAATGAACGACGGACCGGACAATATGGCAATGTACGCCTGGCATCAGGTACCCGCTATCGACATGCTGTTCAATCAGTTCGACGAAACCAACCCGCAAGCACAGTTCGGCAATATCCGTGCAGTAAAAGAATTGCGCAGTGCCGCCAACCAAACAGGTTGTAACCGTACCCTCAGCGAAACTTATGGTGGTGGAGGTTGGGACGAAACTTTTAAAGATTTCAAACGGTTAGGTGATTGGGAGTATGCACTCGGGGTCAACTTCATGAACCAACATTTAGCCCATATGACACTAACAGGAGCACGCAAATACGACTATCCGCCGGTATTCACCTATCATTCTCCCTGGTGGCCCGACTACCGCGAACTGAATGACTATTACGGACGCCTTTCATTTGTTATGAGCAAAGGCATCCAGAAAAACGATATTTTGGTTCTGGAACCCAACTCGACTTTATGGAGCTATTACGTCCATGCAGGAAGTTCCCCGAAACTCATGGAGATAGGAACCAATTTCCAAGCTTTTGTTACAACTTTGGAAAAGAACCAGGTAGAATATGACCTCGGTTCCGAAAACATCATCAAAGACCTCGGAAAGGTAGAAAACGGGCGTTTCATCGTCGGCAATGCCTCCTACTCGACTGTCGTTCTGCCTCCCATGATGGAGACCTTAAACAAGCCTACCTTCAACCTCTTGCAACAGTTTGTAGAACAAGGTGGACAGATCATAACCTTCTCCGCTCCCACCCGGATAGACGGGGCTGTCAATGACGAACTGGCCGGACTGTTGACCGGTACAACCGTCACATCACTCCCGGAACTATCCAAAGATGTAATCGCCCGGTATTTCTCTTCCGATAACTTCAGGATTACTTTCAACAGTGGTAACCTGTATCACCATCGTCGCCAGTTTGCAGACGGAGAATTGGTTTTTCTCGTCAACTCTTCTATGGATGAAGTTGTTGACGGCACCCTTTCGACGCAGGGAAAAGCCATGCTGGAAATGGATGCTCTGAACGGGGAAATCTATACATATCCGTCTTCAAAAGAAGGAGACATACTAAGTACATCTTTCCGAATCGAACCGGCAGGAAGCCTCTTGCTTTACTGTTCTGACAAGAACCCTAAAAACTATCCGGAACGCCCCGGAAAAGCGGGAAGCAGCCCGGTGACGGCAACAAGCCGGACCACCGTCAGCCGTTTACGCGACAATGCTCTGACAATTGACTTTTGCGATGTTACGGTTAAAGGAAAGACTTACAAGAAACAACATTTCTCCCGTGCCGCCGATATCGCCTTCAAAGCGCACGGATTCACCAACGGCAATCCTTGGAATACCTCCGTACAATACAAACGGAATATCCTCGACCGCGACCACTTTAAGGATGGCGGCTTCACGGCCTCCTATCATTTTACGGTAAACGATGCTTTCGACTATTCCGGTATCAAACTGGTTTCCGAACGCCCCGAACTATTTACCGTAAAAATCAACGGAAATCTCGTGAACGCTCTTCCAGGTGAATGGTGGCTGGACCGTTCTTTCGGCGTTTATCCGATAGGCGGACAGGTGAAAAAAGGTAGCAATACGGTAGAACTCAGCATCAACCCGATGCGTATTTTTGCAGAGATAGAACCGGTCTACATCATCGGAAACTTCTCGGTCGTACCCGAACAAGAGGGATGGAGCATCGGTGCACCACAGGAATCGTTCACACTGGGTAGCTGGAAAGAACAAAAGCAACCGTTCTACTCATGGGATATGAGCTATAGCAAAGAATATACCCTCGATGACCTTACAGGCAGATATGCCGTCAAACTGAACAAATGGAACGGGACGGTAGCAGAAGTATACGTCAACGGACAGAAAGCCGGTATGATCGCCTTCGACCCCTGGCAACTGGATGTAACATCCTATCTGAAAGAAGGCAGCAACACGATTGATGTACATGTGATCGGCAGTTTGAAGAACCTGTTAGGCCCGCATTACCGGAATCCGGCTCCCGGCCTGGCATCTCCCTGGCATTGGAAAAACGTAGACAAACCGATATCCGGAAAAGAATACCAGATGATGGATTACGGGCTGATGGAAGATTTTGAATTAATTCATTAAACATACACGAAAAGAGGGTGCGTGCTTTTCCGGAAAAGCATGGCACCTTTTTCAAAAAAGGACGGCAGCATGAAAAATAGACTTTTAAACATTTGTATCTTATGTATGGTTTTTCCTTTCTTTCTACAGGCAGCGGACACACATTCCGTTTATAACCTGCGATGCGAACAGGAAGAAAACCCGTTAGGAATCGAAACAGGACAACCTTGTTTCAGCTGGCAGATACAGGCACAACAACGGAACTTCGAACAATCGGCCTGGCAGATATTAGTGGCCGATTCTCCGGAAAAACTACAGGCCGGCAATGGAAATATCTGGGACAGCGGAAAAACGCTTTCTTCCGCCTCGATCCTTGTTCCTTTCAAAGGAAAAGAATTGAAAGCAGGACAGACCTACTACTGGAAAGTAAGGAGTTGGGATAAGGAGGACAGCCCTTCCCGCTGGAGCTGTATCCATACCTTCGGCATGGGGCTTCTTTCGGAAAAAGACTGGAGCAATGCCAAATGGATTGCACTGGAAAAAGACAGGAAAGACGAAATCGTCACGATAGGGCTGCACGGACTGGCCAACGTGGACCGAGAACTCAAAGGCAAAAAGATCGGTATGTACCGCCTCCCCCAATTCCGAAAAGAATTTACGGTTCAAAAACCGGTAAAACGAGCGACCGCCTATGTCTCCGGACTCGGACATTTCGATATGTTCCTGAATGGAGAGAAGGTGGGTAACAACTTTCTCGATCCGGGATGGACAAAATATGATAAATGTGCGCTGTATGTCACTTTCGATCTGTCCGGACAGCTAAAGCAAGGCGGAAACGCAATAGGCGTCATGTTGGGAAACGGCTTTTTCAATATCCCGCGGGAACGTTATTTCAAACTGCTTGCTTCATATGGCGCTCCGCGCCTCTTGATGAAAATACAAATCGAATATGCAGACGGCAGTACGCAGGACATCGTAACCGGTACAGACTGGAAAACAACCGAAAGCCCCGTTACCTACAGCAGTATTTACGGCGGTGAAGATTACGATGCCACGAAAGAACAGACCGGATGGATGCAACCCGGTTTCGACGACCGTACCTGGAACAAAGCCCTCGACACAGGCTGGAAAACCCGGCTCCTCTCCCAACGCTCCGCACCGCTGACCGTACGTGACCGAATCCCCACCGTCCGTCTTTTCAAGACCCGGAAAGGACAATGGGTGTACGATTTGGGACAAAACTTTTCCGGCATCATACGGCTTTCCCTGCATTCAAAGGACACGCATCCGGTTAAGCTCTATCCGGCCGAACTGCTGAATCCGGACAGTACCGTAAACCAAAGCGCGTCCGGCGCTCCTTTCTGGTTCGGTTACACACCGAAAGGAAAAGGTATTGAAAGTTGGCAACCCCAGTTTACCTACTACGGTTTTCGTTACGTGCAGGTCGAAGGTGCTGTTCCCGCCGGACAACCCAATCCGGGCGGACTACCTGAAATAACGGAAATCACCGGTCTTCATACTTGCTATTCGGCCGAAGATGTCGGCAGTTTCCATTGTTCCAAACCGTTGTTCAATCAGACATACGAACTGATCGACTGGGCGATCCGCAGCAATATGGCAAGCGTGCTAACCGACTGCCCGCATCGTGAGAAGTTGGGTTGGCTAGAAGAAGCGCACCTGATGCAATACTCCGTACAATACCGCTACAACCTGGCACGCCTGTACGAAAAGACATTCAACGATATGCGCTCCACACAAGCAGCCAACGGCATGATACCGACCATTGCTCCCGAACTGGTCGAATTCGAAGGAGGCTTCAAGGATACGCCGGAATGGGGAAGCACATTTGTCATCAGTCCTTGGTACATCTACCAATGGTATGGCGATACGCGCCCGATCGAAACCTATTATCCGGATATGCAACGCTACATCGACTACCTTTCCTCGAAAGCCGATAACCATATTATCGCCTACGGCTTGGGAGACTGGTTCGACATCGGTCCGAAAAGTCCGGGAGAATCGCAACTGACCTCCAATGGCGTAACGGCAACGGCTATCTACTATTACGACGTCACCCTGATGGAGAAAATGGCAAACCTTTTAGGGAAGCCGGACGATGCACGCAAGTACCAGGAACTGGCGGCCCGGATCAAACAAGCCTTCAACCGGACTTTCTGGAACCCGTCCACCCGTACCTACGACCGCAACAGCCAGGCGGCAAACGCCGTCGCACTCTACATGGGACTGACGACTCCGGAAAACAGGCAGCAGGTATTCGATAACCTGATAGCCGATATCCGCGGACGCAACAACGCCCTGACGGCAGGCGACGTCGGCTACCGCTATGTCTTGCGTGCCCTTGAAGCCGGTGGCGCTTCGGATGTCATTTACGATATGAACTGCAAGTACGACACACCGGGATACGGTTGGCAACTGGCACACGGAGCTACTGCTCTCACCGAATCCTGGCAGGCATACGGCTTCGTATCGAACAATCATTTTATGTTGGGTCATCTGATGGAATGGTTGTTCAGCGGCTTAGGAGGCATCCGTCAGAAAGAAGATTCCTTCGGGTTTAAGCATATTGTCATCAAACCCGAACCGGTCGGTGATGTCCGCGACGCACAGGTTTCCTACGAATCGCCTTACGGACAGATTGTTTCCGACTGGAAAGACAACGATAAAGAATTTATCATCCGAGTGGAAGTACCGGCAAACAGCAAAGCCTCCGTCTATCTCCCGTCTGCCGACACGAAACAAATAACCGAAAGCGGTGTACGATTGGAAGATGTCCCCGGAATCAGTTGCAAACAAGAAGGAAATCGGTATGTCGTAGCAACAACAGGTTCCGGTACTTATACTTTCAAAGTGAAGAAAAATAAATAATGAAGAATACCATGAATACAACAAAAAAGGAAGTTAAAGTCGGACTGATCGGAGTCGGATTGAACACCTATTGGAATCAATTCGAAGGGCTTCTCTCCCGATTGACGGATTACCAAAGAATGATAAAAGAACGTATGTCCGGCTTACAGGCAACCGTGATTGACGGGGGAATGGTAGACAGCCCGGAAAAGGCAGCCCGGACAGCAGAAGTTTTAAAAAGTGAAGACATAGAAATCCTCTTCATCTTTATTTCGACCTATGCCCTTTCCTCAACGATCCTTCCGATCGCCCAGCGCATCAAGATTCCGGTTATCCTGCTCAACATACAACCCGTAGCCGCCATAAATTACGATTATATCAACGGATTAGGCGACCGTGGAAAAATGACCGGCGAATGGCTGGCTCACTGCCAAGCCTGTTCCACTCCGGAATTTGCCTGCGTATTCAACCGTGCCGGCATCAAATACGACATCCTGACCGGTTACCTCGAAGAACCATACGTATGGAACGAAATCGAAAACTGGATCGATGCGGTAAGGGCCGTACAAGGGATGCGTAACAACCGGATGGGTATTCTCGGACACTATTATTGCGGTATGCTGGACGTTTACACCGACATTACCCGGCAATCCTTCACTTTCGGCACTCACATAGAGCTTCTCGAAATGTGCGAACTCAAAGCTTACCGGGATGCTGTAACGGAAGACGAACGAACAGCAAAACGTCTGGAATTTTCCATGAAGTTTGAAGTCGACCCGCATTGTGAAGAATACGAATTGGATCGTGCTGCCCGCACCTCTGTCGCACTCGATAAACTGGCCGAAGCCCACAACCTCAGTTCAATGGCCTACTACTACGAAGGTTGGAAAGGAAACGATTATGAAAATATCGTGACTTCCGTAATAGCCGGCAATACCCTACTTACAGGACGCGGCATCCCGGTAGCAGGCGAGTGCGAAGTAAAGAACGTACAAGCCATGAAGCTCCTTTCTCTTTTAGATGCCGGAGGTTCATTCTCTGAACCGTATGCCATAGACTTCAATGACGATGTTGTTTTATGGGGACATGACGGACCGGCTCATTTCGCCATTGCTGAGGGAAAGGTCAGCCTCGTACCGCTACCCGTATATCACGGTAAACCGGGCAAAGGATTGTCCATTCAGATGCGCGTCAAACAGGGACCTGTCACTTTTCTTTCCGTATGTGAAAATAATGATGGCGTATTTTTACTTATCGCAGAGGGAGAATCGACCGACGGACCCACCCTGCACATAGGAAACACGAACAGCCGCTACAGGTTCAGTTGCGGAGCCCGCACCTTTATGAACCGATGGAGTAAGGCGGGTCCTTCACACCACTGTGCAATCGGTATCGGACATGTTGCGGATAAACTAAAAAAGATAGCTTTCCTGTTAGACATACCTGTTATCCAGGTTTGTTAAAAGATAAGAAAAAAAGAGAGAGGCTCTTTATCTATCACGATCTTTTAGACACGGATTTCACGGATAAATTATTTTACTTCCGTGTAATCCGTACTTAAATTATGGCTATCAGTATGCAGGATTTTGTTTCGACATACCTCTCAGATAAATACCCTATGCGACATAAGAGAGACCTTATCTTTTATGGTGAGGAGATCCCCAGATAAACACCAGTAGTCGTTTTTATTTCCCAGTAATAATCCTTCGTATCTCGCTCAGCTTATTCAGGGCTTCCAGCGGTGTCAGGTTGTTGACGTCCAGGTTCTTGATCTCATCCCGCACCTGGCTGAGTACCGGATCATCCAATTGGAAGAAGCTGAGCTGATAGCCGTCTGCCGATGAAGCGATTCCTTTTACAGGCTTGCTTTTGATACTGCCTTTGCGTTTTTCCGTGGCAATCCCCTCCTGACGGTTTTCCGTTTCCAACTGTTTCAGGATTTCGTTGGAACGCTTTACGATGCTTTTCGGCATACCCGCCATCTTGGCCACATGGATACCGAAACTGTGTTCACTGCCTCCGGGAACCAGTTTGCGCAAGAAGATCACTTTGTTATTGACCTCCTTCACCGAAACATTGTAGTTCTTGATACGCTTGAAAGAAGCCTCCATCTCGTTCAACTCATGATAATGCGTGGCAAACAATGTCTTCGCACGGGCATTGGGATGTTCGTGGATATATTCGACAATCGCCCAGGCAATAGAAATACCGTCGTATGTGCTTGTCCCGCGTCCCAATTCGTCAAACAGGACAAGACTGCGGGAAGACATGTTGTTGAGGATATCCGAAGCCTCGTTCATCTCCACCATGAAAGTGGATTCTCCGACCGAAATGTTATCCGAAGCTCCCACACGTGTAAATATCTTATCCACAATCCCGATACGAGCGCATTCGGCTGGGACGAAACAACCGATCTGCGCCATCAGCGTAATCAGAGCCGTCTGGCGAAGCAAAGCGGACTTACCGGCCATGTTCGGTCCGGTGATAATGATAATCTGCTGCTTTTCATCGTCCAGATAGACATCATTGGCAATATAAGGTTCGCCGATAGGCAATTGTTTTTCAATCACCGGATGGCGGCCAGCCTTAATATCGATCACCTGCGAATCATTCACATCCGGACGGATATAACGGTTGCTTTCAGCTACCTTGGCAAATGAGAGCAGACAGTCCAGACGACCGATCAGGTTCGCATTCATCTGGATAGGCGGAATATACTCGGAAAGACAAAGCACCAGTTCGTTAAAGAGACGAGCTTCCAACGAAAGTATCTTCTCTTCCGCTCCCAATATCTTCTCTTCGTATTCTTTCAGTTCTTCGGTAATATAACGTTCGGCATTCACCAAAGTCTGTTTGCGTATCCATCCGGCAGGGACTTTGTCTTTATAGGCGTTACGCACTTCGATATAATACCCAAAAACATTGTTGAAACCGATTTTAAGGCTCGATATACCCGTCTGTTCTATTTCCCGCTGTTGTACCTTCAAGAGATAATCTTTACCCGAATAAGCGATTGCACGCAACTCGTCAAGCTCGGCGTTCACGCCTGTCGCAATCACGCCGCCCCGGTTCAGCAAGGAAGGCGGATCGTTGTTGATCTCTTTTTCTATCCGGTCACGAATCAGGGCACAGGCATTCAACTGTTCGCCGATACGGCAAAGGCTCGGCTCATCGCTTGCCGTACAAGCCTCCTTGATCGGCTCGATGGCACGAAGAGCGACTTTCAACTGTACCACTTCGCGGGGAGAGACGCGGCCGACCGCCACTTTGGAAATAATACGTTCCAAGTCGCCGATCTGTTCCAGTTTCTCTTCCAGCAGCTCCTTCACTTCGGGATGGCGGAAGAAATATTCCACTACGTCCTGACGCTCATGGATCGGTTTCACATCCTTCAAGGGGAACAAGATCCAACGGCGCAACATACGCGACCCCATCGGGGAAACGGTCTTGTCCAGCACATCCAGCAAACTCGTCCCCTCCTCGTTCATCGTGCTGACCAGCTCCAAGCTGCGCACCGTAAACTTATCGAGGCGTACATAGCGATCTTCTTCGATACGGGAAAGAGAGGTGATATGCGAAATATGGGTGTGTTGCGTCTGATCCAGATAATACAGGATGGCCCCCGAAGCTACGACTCCCAATTTCAAATGCTGGACACCGAAACCTTTCAGGTTCTTCGTTTCGAAATGTTTCAGAAGCCGGTCGTTGGCAGCTTCCGAAGTAAACACCCAGTCATCCAGTTCAAAAATAAAGAACCGAGGACCGAAAGCCTCTTCAAAACGTTTACGGCTACCCCGTTCGACCAATACTTCTTTCGGTGAAAAATTATTCAGCAGTTTATCCACATAATCAACGGTTCCTTCGGCTGTCAGGAACTCGCCGGTAGAGATATCGAGAAATGCAATTCCACAGACATCCTTACCAAAATGAATGGCAGCAAGGAAGTTGTTTTCCTTATGGTTGAGTATATTGTCATTGATAGAAACACCCGGAGTTACCAATTCGGTGATACCGCGTTTCACTAATTTCTTTGTGAGTTTCGGATCTTCCAGCTGGTCGCAGATAGCTACGCGCTTACCGGCACGCACCAGTTTGGGCAGATAGCTGTCCAATGCATGGTGAGGGAAACCGGCCATCTCGATCGTTTGCCCCGGTCCGTTCGCTTTTTTCGTCTGTACGATACCCAGTATTTCGGCTCCGGTCACAGCGTCTTCGCCATACATTTCGTAAAAGTCGCCTACACGGAATAACAGGATTGCATCAGGATGTTTTGCCTTTATATCGAAATACTGCTTCATTAAAGGTGTTTCCACTATCTTTGCCACTGTTCTTTTCTTTTTATCTGTTCGACTGTACAAAGGTACGATTTTTCATCTGTCAAAAAATTCACGGATTGCTTTTTCATTTATTCCTTAGAAAAAATATAACTTTGTAAGCATCCTAACAAAAAACATATATCATGAAACAGGCAATTCTAATTTCGACCGGCCTTTTGCTGATAACTCCTTTCATTCACGCAGAGAAGAATAAGGACAAGAAACCGAATGTCGTTTTTATCCTTGCAGACGATTTGGGTTATGGCGATCTAAGTTGTTACGGACAAGTTCGAGACGCCCAACATCGATAAGTTGGCACAAAGCGGAATGCGTTTTACACAGTGTTATTCGGGGACAACTGTCAGTGCCCCTTCCCGCTCTTGCCTACTGACGGGCACTCACAGCGGGCATACCCCTGTACGTGGCAACCTCGAACTTGATCCGGAAGGACAGTTCCCGCTTCCCGACGATGCCCGCACCATCTTCGAAGTAATGAAAGATGCAGGATATAAAACATCCGCTTTCGGCAAATGGGGACTGGGCTATATCGGTTCGACCGGCGATCCTAAAAATCAGGGTTGCGATACTTTCTACGGATATAATTGCCAATTGCTGGCACACAGTTATTACCCCGACCACCTCTGGGACAACGACAAACGAGTGGAGCTCGAAGACAACAACCTGAATGTACAGTACGGAAAAGGGACTTACTCTCAAGATCTTATTCATGGAAAGGCTCTAGAATATCTGGACAATATGAATCCGGACGAACCGTTCTTCATGTGGTATCCGACCATCATTCCGCATGCGGAGCTGATCGTTCCGGAAGACAGCATCATACAGAAATTTCGCGGTATGTACCCGGAAAAGCCTTACAAAGGAACCGAACCGGGCAGCCCGGCTTTCCGCAAGGGAGGTTACTGTTCGCAGTTCCATCCACATGCAACTTTCGCTGCTATGGTCTACCGTCTGGACGTCTATGTCGGGCAGATCATCCAAAAGTTAAAAGACAAAGGTTTATATGATAACACCATCATCATCTTTGCGAGCGATAACGGCCCTCATATGGAAGGGGGCGCCGATCCCGATTTCTTCAACAGCAACGGCATTTATCGCGGATATAAACGGGATCTGTACGAAGGCGGTATCCGTGTCCCGATGATCATTTCCTGGCCCGGACATGTCCAACCGAATACGGAAACCGACTTTATGTGCTCTTTCTGGGATGTATTACCGACCTTCGAAGAAATTATCCATCCGAAAGCCAAACAGAAGGAAATGGACGGCGTCAGCATGCTTCCCCTCCTGGAAAACCGGAAGGGACAGAAGGAACATGAATTCCTGTATTTCGAATTCCAGGAACTGAACGGTCGCCAAGCCGTACGCAAAGGACCGTGGAAATTGGTCCACATGAATATCCGCGGCGACAAGCCCTATTATGAACTGTATAACTTGGCGTCCGACCCGTCGGAACGGCACAATATATTGGACCAGTATCCTGAAAAAGTAGCAGAACTGAAAGATATCATGGTCCGTGAACACAGACCAGACCCGAACTGGCCGCTATTGAAAGAGGAAAAGACGAAATAATAGGGAAAATTTATAGAAAAGGATGTCAAAATCCAAGACAACCGCATCAACATTTTCCAAGGTTGTGATCTACATACGAAGTTTTCTGCAAATCTTCTATCACTCTATCACTACAAAAGTTTTAGATATTGATATTCAAGCGTTATAGCAGTGATACAGGATGTTTTCCTGTATCACTGCCTCTATCACTCCTGAAACAGGACGTTTTATCATATGATTGGAAACCAACATATTGCCTTCTGTTACTTTTGAAAAAGCATATAAAATAATCGAATAAACAAATGTAAAAACGAATATAA